>JGI1358J11329_10002024_pt1 | contig 16146 bp, 20 predicted proteins | sample Subgroupgradi54m_FD_11329 | JGI IMG/M metagenome (IMG submission 11329)
TTTGCTCGCAATGACGGTTTAGAGCTGATATAATCTTTTTATGGTTTCAGGGTCCTGGAAAGCAAGGAAAGAGTATAAAAGGATGTGGAGGTTTAAATTTTTAACCTCCCTTTCCAATGGCATGCTTATTATTGTCCTGGGTTTTCTACTCCTACTTTTCTCTTCAGTTATTTTTTTTGCTACTCAAATCCCCTCTCCTGAGGATTTAACAACCAGATCTATTGCCTCCTCCACTAAAATTTATGACAGGAATGGTGAGCTTTTATATGATATTTACCAGAATCAAAATAGGACTCCTATAAAACTATCTGATATTCCGGATAATGTTAAGAAAGCCACCATCTCAATTGAGGATAAGGATTTTTATACTCATTCAGGTTTTTCCATAACAGGCATTTTAAGGTCTGTTTTTGAGCTTGCTATTCACAGAAGGGTTGAGGGAGGGTCTACCCTAACACAGCAGCTGGTTAAAAATGCTTTGCTCACATCAGATAGAAGCTTAATCAGGAAGATTAAAGAGCTTATCCTGGCTGTTCAGGTTGAGAGAGCTTATACCAAAGACCAGATTTTGGAGATGTATTTAAATGAGATTCCTTATGGTGGTACCTCCTATGGAATTGAGGCTGCTGCAAATTTATATTTTGGCATAAGTGCTAAAGAACTGGATTTAGCCCAGGCTTCCCTTTTGGCAGGACTGCCTCAGAGGCCTTCTGTTTATTCCCCTTATGGTACGCATCCTGAGTTATCCAAGGAAAGGCAAAAAGAAGTATTAAGAAGGATGGTTGAGGATAAATATATTACTTCAGAGCAGGCTAAATCAGCTGAAGTAGAGGATTTAGCTTACAGGACTTCCAAGTCTGAGATTGGTTTTAAGGCACCTCACTTTGTTTTATATGTTAAGGAAAAATTAATTGAGCAATTCGGGGATAAACTGGTTGAGCAGGGAGGCTTAAAAGTTACCACTACTTTAGATTATAAACTGCAAAAAAAAGCTGAGGAGATTGTTAAAAAAGAAGTAGATGATTTAAAAGGAGCCCAGGTAGGCAATGGAGCTGCAGTGGTGCTGGATCCTAAAACAGGAGCAATTTTGGCTATGGTAGGCTCCAAAGATTATTTTGATAAATCTTCTCCTGAGGGCTGCAGGGAAGGTGTAACTTGTACCTTTGAACCTAATGTGAATGTGGCAATATCTCAAAGGCAACCAGGTTCAGCAACTAAGCCTATTGCTTATGCCAAAGCTTTGGAAAAAGGCTACACTGCTTCCCAAACTTATATGGATGTAAAGACTACTTTCCCGGGTGGAGACAAAAAAGACTATGTGCCTGTTAATTATGACGGGCAGTATCATGGGGTGGTACAGCTAAGATATGCTTTGGGTAATTCTTTTAATATTCCTGCTGTTAAAAATTTGGCCTTGGTTGGGGTAAAAGATGTGATGGATTTAGGCTTTAGGATGGGTCTTTCTAATTGGGAGCCTACAACTGAAAATGTAAACTCTGTAGGACTATCTTTAACTTTGGGAGGAAGAGAGGTTAAACTTTTGGATTTAACATCTGCTTTTGGGGTGTTTGCCAATGAAGGCAAGCAAATGGATCCTGTCTCTATCCTGAAAGTAGCTGATTCTAAGGGTAAGAATTTATTTGAGTACAAGCAAACAGATGGGAGAAAGGTTTTAGATCCTGGGATAGCTTTTATAATTTCTGATATTTTGTCTGATAATGGTGCGCGCACAGCTGCATTTGGTTCTAATTCTGTTTTAGTTATCCCGGGTAAAGCTGTGGCTGTAAAAACAGGTACTACTGATCAGAAAAAAGATAACTGGGCAGTTGGCTATACTCCTTCAGCTGTGGTTGGAGTTTGGGTGGGAAATAATGATAATTCGCTGATGAGCCCGGTGGTGGCCTCTGGTGTGACAGGTGCTTCCCCTATTTGGAATAAGATTGTGAGGGAGGCGCTAAAGGATAAAGGAAATGAGGGTTTTCGCAAGCCTGATAATGTGGTTCAAGTTGAGGTTGACGGGTTGATGAGCGGCAAGCCACATGGAGGCTCTCCTACCAGGAAAGAATATTATATAGCAGGGACTGAGCCTAAAGGAGAATCAGGGACTTACCAGCACCAGAAAGTTTGTAAATCCAACCCGCACAGGCTGGCTAATGATAATGAAGATAATGAGGAAAAAGATGTGGTGGTTTTGAAAGAGGATGACCCAACTGGTTTTAATAAATGGCAGGAAGGTATAGATCAATGGGTTCTAACTTCAGCTGATTCCAGATTGGTTGGGGCAACAAGAGGATGTTCAGGTGTGCCTGGGTTTAGTGCTGGAACAGGTGGAGTTATAGAAATTGTTAACGTTGGAAACGGCGCTAACGTGCCACATGTATTTGATGTTTTAGCAAAAGCCAATTCCCCTGCCGGGGTAAAAAAGATTACCTGGCTAATTGATGGTGGTCAAAAATCTACCCAGACTTCAGAGCCTTTTGCTTTGCATGTTGAGTTTCCAAAGGAAGATAAGGGCTCGCATACAATAACGGTTACGCTAGAAGATAATAATGGTGCCAGTTTTTCTTCTTCAATTGGGGTAACAGTTGCACTTTAACCACTAGACCGATTAGGTCGGAGATAGTTGTAAACTATCTCATAGTTTGATATAATATCCAGCTTATGTTAGCCGATACTATAGCAAACATTTCAGCGGCCGCAATTCTAACCATTAGCACACAGCTTGTTTCACCTATGGTTTCCGAGCATGTGCTTTCATCGCATAGCATTTCCCTGGAAAACAGATATTCTGTCAAATCAGTCAGTGATGTGTTTAGGGATAACATGCTTTTGAATATTGCTTACATGAGTGGGACTGTTAAATCCTCGCAGGATATTAATTGGGATAAAATTAAAAAGGCTGCTACTTATTCATTCACTCTGGAGCCTGGTAAGACCTTTGCTTTTCATGATGATATATTAGATCAATATAAAAATAGTTTAGTAAAAACAACTCAGGCTCACTTTAACTCTGGGGAAGGGTTTAAGACAGATGGGTATTTGTTCGGGGATGGAGTTTGTCATTTAGCCTCAGTTATATATTGGGTGGCTAAAGATGCTAATTTAGACGCGAATGCTCCAACCAATCATGATTTTATGACTATTCCGGAAATATCCAGGGAATATGGGGTCTCAATTTATAGTAATCCTTTTTCCAAAGGCTCTAATGCCCAGCAAAATTTATATGTCACAAATAATAAAGATAAAAAGATTACCTTCAGGTTTGAATATGACGGGACTAATTTAAAAGTCTCAGCAGTGGAAGTTAACTAATTTCTATTTCCAAAATAGCTACCCTTTTTTCTATCCCAAATTTATTTAATATTCTTAAGTGTACCTCAGCTGAATTTTCCAGTTGTCTTTTAGGATGAAATAAGCGGAGCTTGCCTTCGTCTAACGACGAAGGTAATGCTTTATTTAGCTTGACTTCTTCTTGGGCGATGAGCCCACGTCCTAGGTGTAAGCTCAACTTTTGGGATATTTGATGTAGTTCCTCAAGGGGGTTATCTGAACCATTCATTAAAGCTATGGATAATCTGTAATCCTCCACAGGTTTTCCATCATTTTCCATCTGGAATGCTTTTCCAATTTCAAATATGGCAATATCCTTGAATCCTTTTCTTATATTTTTATCTATTGCCTCTACTAAATTTGGCCACAAATCCGACCTCAAATACTCTGTCTCAGAGGAGATGGGATTGGCAACTTTTACCAGTATATCTTTCTGTAATCCCAGCGCTTCCAAAACCCGGGTGGAATAAAAAGAATATGTTTGTACTTCAGTTAAGCCTAAATCTACTAATTTTTGCCTTAAATCTGAAATTGTTTTAAATATTGGATCCTCCTCTTGTAATGGTTTAGATTCAGAAACTGCATGAGCTGGGATTTTTTCATATCCATACATCCTGGCCACTTCTTCTATTACATCTTCCTCAATATTTACATCCAGCCTCCAATATGGAACAGTTACTTCCCAAACTACGTTCCCACTTGATATGTGGGAAGCTGTTTCAAAGCCCAGTTTTTGTAGGTAATCCTCCACCTGTTTATCCTCAAACTTCACTCCTACCAATTCTTCCAGCTTTTTCTTTGTTAAAGTGATTTTTCCTACTTTATCCGCTGTATTACCAATAATAGAAATAGCAGTTAATTTACCTCCCAAACTTTCATACATTTTTATAGCAGCATTTAAAGCTTGCAAAAGTCTGGTTTTGGTTAAACCATGCTGGATTCTTTTACTTGCCTCTGATTGTAAACCAAACCTTTGGCTGCTTTTCCTAATAGATACAGGATCAAAAATTGCTACTTCCAAAAGAATAGAATTGGTGTTTTTTGTAATCTCAGAATCTTTTCCACCCATAATTCCTGACAAACTCAAAATTCCCTGAGGGTCTGCAATTAATAAGTCTTCCTTAGTCAATTTCCTTACTTTCCCATCAAGGGTTACAAATTGCTCATCTTTTTTTGCAAGTCTTACAATCATTGTTTCCTGAGCCACTTTAGCAACATCAAATGCATGTATAGTCTGGCCGTATTCCAGCATTATAAGATTAGTAATATCTGTAATGGTATCAATGGATCTTACTCCACTGTCACTTAGTTTTTTAACCCAATCCTTAGGAGAATTTAGAGGTTTTAAATTTTCTATTTTTGCTACACAATAAAGCTGACAAAGTTTTTCATCTTCCACTTCCACCTTGACAGATGGTAGTTCCTGTTGATTCCAGACGAAATCAGCCTCTTGTGGCTCCTTAAAAAGCAATTTTGAGCCGGTTATGGCAGATACCTCCTGAGCCACTCCACGCATAGAAAGTAAGTCTGCCCTGTTATAGCCTTTCATATCCAGTTCTATAAAATCCTCAGTTACTTCTTTAGTGCTGACAGATCTTAAAGCCAGTAACTTAATTAACTCTTCAACAGAGCAATTTAGATCAACCAATTCCTTAAGCCAACTTTTACTTATTTTCATATAGTTTTAGATCCCCGCTATTAAACACTCTTATATCCTCTATTCCATACTTAATCATGGCCATTCTGGCAGGGCCAAATCCCCAGGCAATTCCCGAGTATTCTTTTGGATCAATTCCCCCTGCTCTTAAAACATTAGGATGGATCATTCCTGCTCCTGCTAACTCCAGCCAGCCAATTCCTCCACAAACCTTGCAGCCTTTTCCCTTACAAAAGATACAAAGTCCATCAACTCCTACTCCAGGTTCTACAAAAGGATAGTATTTAGGTTTTAGCCTGGCTTTAATATCTTCCCCAAAAATAGCCTTTAAAAAATACTCAGATAAATACTGCAGGTTTGCCATGCTGACTTTTTTATCAACATAAATAATTTCAAACTGTTCAAAAGTATGCTCATGCCTGGCATCAACAGCCTCATATCTAAAACATCTGCCTATATTCATCAGCCTGATTGGAGGTTTAGATGATTTTAAAGCTCTTATTTGAGAGTTTGATGTATGTGTTCGAAGTAGGAGTTTTTGATTTTTGATTTTTGATTTTTGATCTATATATAATGTGTCCCATAAGTCTCTGGCCGGGTGATTTTCCGGGATATTTAGAACTTCAAAGTTATTGTGGTCAGTATCAATTAAAGGAGCATCAATTTGGACAAAGCCTAATTTATTAAAAATTTTAGCAGTCTGCTCTTCAAAAGCAGTTAAAGGATGCATATGACCTTTTCTATCTTTAATTTTTCCTCCTTTTATATCAAGCGTTTCATTTTCTAAGGCTTTGTAGATTAATTCGTTAATCGTTAATCGTTTATCGTTAATCGCTTTTTCAAGTTCCTGCTTAATTTGATTAAACAAAGGCCCTACTGTTTTTAACTCATCTTTAGGTAAGTTTTTAAATTGGTGAGAAAGCAGGTCAACTTCCCCATTTTTTCCAAAAAGGTCAATAAAAATAGTATCCAATTCTTTTAAGGATTTAGATGAGTTAATCTTATTTAAATAATCTTGCTGAATTTGTTTTAATTTCTCTTCCACAGCTTTGATTTTAACACAGAAGCACAAAGGATAGATAAGATGATGTTAATGTCTGTCGGTAATCAGCTTTCCGTTCAGATGATCAATTTCATGCAGAACACTTGCAGCATAAAAACCACCTAAAGTTTTTTTAAATGGATTGCCGTGTCTATCAAGTGCTTCTAAAACTACTTGATTAGATCTTCTAATATTAAGTTGGAGTCCAGGCACACTTGCACATGACTCCAGTCTTACATTTGAGATTGGCGATCGACGTAAGCGTGGGTTAATTACTGTATAAACGTGTTTATCGTCAAGATAAGCAACAAATAATCTCAGCTCAATTCCTACTTGATTTGCCGAAAGTCCACTCCAACTACCTCTTTGAAGTTTTCCACCGTTATGATTTTGAAAAAAACCTAATATATTATCAATAATTTCTTGAGTTGAGGATTGCGCAAGATCTGTTGTATTAACCTCCTGACAAGGCTTGGTTAATATTGGATTTGGATACTTGATAATTTCCAGGTTCACACAGGGATTTTATCAAATTAAGGCCTGATAATCAAACTATGGGTTTAATTCAGGAGGTTACTTCAGTAATAATCTTTTTGAAATCTTCTATATGCTTAACAGCCAGCTCTGCCAGGATTTTTCTATCCAGGCTTATATTTTTAACTTTGAGTCCAGCAATAAATTTGGAATAGCTTAGACCCTCAGCTCTGACAGCATTTCCTAACTGTACAATCCAAAGCCTTCTAAAATCTCTTTTCCTAAGCTTTCTTCCTGCAAAAGCGTATTCACCTGCATGAAGCAAGGATGACTTAGCTTCTCTGACTAGTTTGCTTCTGCCGCCTCTATAACCTTTTGTTAACTCATGCAGTTTTTTATGTTTTGCGTGTGAGGTAACACCTCTTTTAACCCTTGCCATTACTTAATTTCTCCTTTTCTTAATTTAAATTTACTAAAGATTTTATTCCAAACCCCACTCCTGTTTATTTGTGAATAAGCAGAGGCTTGATTGCTTGCATTCATTGATTTAGGAGATTGTCTGAAATTTCTTGTATTGCTGCCCATATTAAGCTGTCAAAATCTTTCTTAAGGATTTTGCTTCTCCTTTAAAATAAGTAGTAGTTAGTTTTTGCCTATTTAAAGCTGTACCACTTTTTTTCCTCTTTAAGTGTCCTCCGCCTAATTGGTGCCTTCTTAATATTTTACCTGTAGACGTAATTTTAACTCTTTTAAAAAATGCTTTCTTAACTTTTTGTTTTGGCATAAGTGGAGGATATTATACTGTTTTTTCTGTCACTTTTCCACCCCGAGATTTAGAAAGGATAATTGAGAGGTTTCTGCCTTCAAACCTGGGTTCTCTTTCAATACTGACCTTATCTCCCAACAGAGCTAAAGCTTCATCTAAAACTTTAAATCCCAATTCCCTGTGAGCTAGTTCCCTGCCTTTAAATTTAACAACTAATCTTACTTTATGTCCCATCTTTAAAAACTCTTCTGTCCTTGCAAGGCGCACTTTAATATCATGTTCCTCTATTCTGGGTGAGAGCCAGAGTTCTTTTAATCCTCCTCCGGAATCTTTTTTTGCAGACCTTTCTTTTTTATTTTCCTCATACCTGAATTTCTGGAAATCCACAATTCTGGCAACAGGAGGGTCAGCATGAGAGGCAACCTCCACCAAGTCCAAGCTTTGTGCTTTAGCTTTGCTTATTGCCTCTTCCTTAGTTAAAATTCCCAATTGTTCACCTTTTAGATCAATGACACGAAGATTTGGGGATTGAATATTTTGGTTAAGTCTGTAGAATTTGCCCATTTATTTTTTGGAGCCGATCTCTATACTAATTTTATCTAAAAACTCCTTTAAGTCAATTGCCCCCAGGTTTTCTTCATTCCTGTTTCTGACAGCCACTTTTTTTTCTGCTTCTTCCCTATCTCCAACAATTAACATATATGGAATTTTTTGAAGTTGGGCATCTCTGATTTTTGCCTGCATTTTTTCCGGTCTTGCATCAATCTCAACCCTCACATTCGCACTCTTTAGTTGTTCGAGTACATTTTGTGCATATTTATTATTTCGATCGGTAATGGGTATAATTTGTACCTGTATTGGGGAAAGCCAGGTTGGAAAAGCTCCCTGATATTGTTCTGTTAAAATGGCAATAAACCTTTCAAATGATCCAAAAATAGCCCTATGTATCATAACAGGCCTTTTGGTTTTTCCATCAGAATCAATATACTCTAAATTAAATGCTTCAGGTTGATGAAAATCCAGCTGGACTGTGGCAAGCTGCCACTCTCTGTCCTGACTATCTTTAATATGTACATCAATTTTTGGTCCATAAAAAGCCCCGTCCCCCATTTTATCCCCGGCTTTCAAACCTTTCTTTTTTAAAGCCTCTGCCAGTTCTTTTTCTGCTTTGTCCCAATTTTCATCTGTTCCAGCTCTTACTTCCGGCCTGGTTGCTAAGCGGAAATCATATTCAAAACCAAATTTTTTATAAAAGTTGATCATCATATCCAAAATATTGGAAACTTCATCAAATATCTGCTCCTCAGTTGCATAAATATGGGCATCATCCATAGTTAGTTGCCTGACCCGAAGTAACCCATTTACTTCTCCTGATTTTTCCCTTCTGTGCAGCCTGCCTATCTCAGACAATCTAAGGGGGAGTTCTCTGTATGACCTGGGTCTAAATCTATATAAAATAGTAGATTCAGGACAATTCATAGGTTTTAAGGTATAGCTGAGGGGTTTTGATCCATCTGCTTCATCAGAAAGAGAAAGGTTGTACATATTGTGTTCTCCGAATTTTTCCCAGTGGCCTGACTGTTTGAATAGTTCACTTTTTACCATGATGGGAGTGGAGGTTTCTAAATATCCGGCTTTTTCTGTCAGTTCCCTGATATATTTTTCCAGTTCTTTAAAAATCACCATCCCTTTTGGCAGCCAAAAAGGAGCACCCGGGGCAATATCGTTGGTAAAAAATAACTCCAACTCTTGTCCTAATTGTTTATGGTCTTTTAGTTGTTTAGTATTCATCATCTTAATGTTAACACAAAAGTGGGCGGTGAGGAGCTCGAATCCCCGACATCGTCAACGTCAATGACGCGCTCTACCAGCTGAGCTAACCGCCCGCACGATGATTATATCAAAAAGAGAATTATCCTGTTGCCTGGAAAGATAAATTACCCTGGCCAGAGCCTTGGGTACCTGATCCGCCTTCAAAAGCTGCATTCATGGCTGTAGCTCTAGGAGTAGTTTGGGCAATACTAACTTCTTTTTGTTTTTTATCTGCTTCTTTTTTTTGCTCAATTAGTTTTTTTCTAAGCTCTGCTCTTTGGTAGATACTTCTGTCTTTATAGCTTGCTTGATAATGAAGCAACTCATTTTTCTGCTCAGTTGGCAGATTGGTAACAATGTCATTTATTTCTTCCTCAAAAAGCATTTTATCTTTTGCATCTTTTGCCCTTTGAGTATCTTCTTTTAAAGCCTGGAAGAAGATTTTTTGTGCCTTTGCTGCTTCTTTCTTTTTCTCTTCTTTTTGAGCCTCAGTAATAGCTTTGTTAAATTCAATTGTGCCTTGAGGAGGAAATTTTTGTACCTCACCAGTGGATTTATCTTCAACCCCTGCTATATCTGCTCCCAGGCTGAAAATATCTTCAAAAACACTACTAACCCCTTTTACTACTTCTGAGGCAGAAGGAGTTTCCATTTCAAAACCAATTTCATCAAATCCTCCTAAAATCCCACCCAAGACTTGGGAAGGTTTAATCTTTTCATCATCTGATTTTGTGGACAGAAATGGGTTCATAAGATCTCTGATTATACAACTTTGAGCCTAAAAATTCAAATGTGCCGAGGAGAGGATTTGCACCTCCACGCCCTTACGGGCACAACGCCCTAAACGTTGCATGTCTGCTGTTCCATCACCTCGGCTTTCAAACATATTTTAACAGAAATCAGGAAAATCTTTTAAAAGCAACATTATGAGCTTGGCGTTCTAAAGAATCATTTAAGGGAACTAATTCAATTTTCTTACCATATTTAATTTCTAAGGCTTTTTTAAGAAGCCAGTCTGCAAGTTTTGGGTTTTTGGGTAGTAATGATCCATGCATGTAGCAGCCAATAGCATTTTTATACATACACCCCTCAGTTTTATCTTTTCCATTATTTCCAAAGCCTTTTTTAACCATTCCCAAAGAAACAGTTCCTTTTTTAAGATGAGTTTTTCCTGAGTGATTCTCAAATCCCACCAAATCTCCAAACATGGAGTTCACCACAATATTTCCAATCATCCTGTCATAGCTTGCTAAAGTATATGCCGGAAATAACCCAATTCCAGGGAGCTTTGGACCCTTGTGTGGTTTGTAGAAATCTCCTAAAAGCTGATACCCTCCACAAACAGAAAGAAGTGGTACTCCTCTTTCTATTTCCGCTCTGATAACCTTGGCTTTTTTTTGTAAGTCTTTTGCCACTAATGCCTGCTGCTGGTCTTGTCCCCCACCAAAAAAATAAAGATCAATCTGTGTTCCCACTTGACGAGTGGGAATTCGATCTCCTATTGAGATATTTTTAACTACCACTTCTATCCCTCTCCACTCAGCTCTTTTTTTCAAAGCAATAATATTGCCTGTATCACCATATATATTCATTAGATCACCATATAAATAACCTACAACGATTTTGAATTTATCCATTTTCTTCCCAGTAATTTTTCTTAATACCAGATTTAGTTAGAATACTTTGTACCTCCAGCATGGCTGTATAGGTAGGTAAGATATAAAGAGTGCCTTTTAAGCCTTTTCTGGCCTGTTTGAGGGCCTGATCCAGCTTTGGTTCAATAGTAATATTCTTAGGATCAAATCCGGCATATTTAAGTCTTACAGCTAAATCATAAGCCCTAGTTCCAGAAACATAAATAGATTGCTTCGCTACTTTGTGGTCTCGCAATGACGGAGTAAGTAGTTTCTCAAATCCCGCATCCCAGATCCAGGAAACATCTGTTCCATCTGCTAAATTATCATTTAAAGCTAAAAGTAATCTGTCTTCTTTTTTAATCTGTGGAGCTATTGTCTGGAAAACCTGAGTTGCTCCGGCAGGATTTTTAATTAAGAAAATATAGCCAAAGTCCAATTTTTCTACCCTGCCAAAAGCAGGCTGAAAACTTTTCAGTGAATCAGATAAAATCTGAAGATCGGTGGGTCGGTGGGTCAGTGGGTCAGTGAAGATAAATTTGGCGCAGGCTATAGCTGCCAGCGCATCATAAATATGGTAAATACCTGGAATGGGTAGGTTAATTGTTAATAGTTCATTGTTAATAGTTAATTGGAATCTGCTTCCGGAAAGCCCTTTGAGTTTGACATTTTTGGCCTCAAAATCCAGGTTTTCTTTTTCTCTTTTTTTCTCAATTCCCTCACCCACAATTTTATAATCCTTAACTCCAAATTTTTGTATTCTTCCCTTAAAACTTTTAGATAACCTTAAAGTATTAGCATCATCACCGTTAACTAAAACTATAGTTTTTTTAGGTAATCTTTTTAAAGTTTCAACCCAGCCTTTTACAACAGAATCTACTTCCCCATATCTGTCCAGCTGATCCCTGAATACATTTAAAAATACTACTAAATCAGGATTTATTTTTGGAGCAACTATATTAAAAGCAGCCTCATCCAATTCCCAAATACCCAAATCACAAGATTTATGATTTATGAATGATGAATTATGAATTAGTGCAGAGGCAATGCCACGCTCCAGGTTTGATCCTGTGTGATTTCTGATCACTTTTAATCCTGCATTCTTTGCAAAATGAGCAATTATTCTGGCAGTAGTTGTCTTACCGTTAGTACCTGTAATAACCACATTTATAGGTATTTTTGAGGCTAGTTTCTTAACTATTTGAGGGTCTAGTTTTAGAGCATACAGGCCAGGAGCAGCAGATCCTCCCCCAAATTTTAACCCCCTTGTTACTACGGCAATTGTTTTACCCAGCAAAATGGCAAGTAATGATTTCATAAAAGGAATTATACCTTAAATTAATTAGAGGCTATTTGGCCTGAGACAGCAGCAATATTAGGTAAAGGACCAAATTTGAGAGTATTTGCTTCAGGTGTATAAGATTTTTCAAATTTTTCTAAGTCATTCATAAAATAAGAAACCTTGTATCCCCAGGTTGGAGACGCAGCATAAATCCTGTTTATAGAATATGGTTCGTTGTAGCCTTTATTAAAATAGTTTTCTCTTAAGCCTTGGGCAATAGTAAAAATAGCCTCTCTCCAGGAAGCAAAGTAAATAGCCTGTGTGCCATAAACTCCCCATCCCCAGCCATTAAATCCTCCAGGAATAAATTTACCAAAAGTGGATTCAACTCCAGCTATAGAAGGAAGCAGTTTCCAGTCCAGGTTATATATCTTTGCAGCATCAATGAAATCCTGGGCATGATATTGCAAAGGAGAATCAAAGCGGGCCAGGTATTTTTGTAAAATTTGAGCATTGGGGTCTAGCCTTTTGGCAACTACCACCTGTTCATCTGTTTTAATTTCAGCATCAAGAGCCCTGACCTCTACTTTTTGTGATCTGACAAAAAGGGATAGGGAAAGGAGAAGAAAGATAAAGATTGTTAATTTCTTAATCATAGTAAAAAATCCTGACATTGCAAAGGCAAATATCAGGATTAAGCTGCTAATGATACCAAATAAAGGTTGAAAAGTCAAACTAAGGGCTTACCTTATTGAAGTTCTTCTATGAAAGTGGAAACACCTTTAGCCCAGGAGCCGGAAGGAACTGCCGGAGGGGTGTATTTGGCCATAATCTCTTTAGGTGTTTTTAGTCCTTTGTTTAAGTAATCCTCCCTTAAACCTCTGCCTACCCTTTCAATTGCTTCCTCAAATGAGCTGAATTTTAAAACAGCGCCTCCATATATGCCGTATCCAAAAGGGTTATTAGAATCCTCAATTACTTTTCTGCCCCCATTTGATTCCTGCATGGCAATAGCGGGAAGAAGTCTCCAGTCCAGATTATATTTTTGGGCAACACTGACAAATTCATCGGCAAAATCTGAGAGGGGCGCTTTGTATCCTTTGAAAAAATCTTCTATTATTTTTGCCCTGGCATCTTTTTTTTGGATTTCCTCTGAAACTTCCATCCCTCCCTGAGGCAAAGAGGCATATATTTTAAAATTATTACTTTGTGGGGCAACCTGTTTGATAATAGAAAGATAAAAACTTAAAGTCATTGCAAAAATTACTGCAGTAACTGAAAGTCCATACCATGCCGCCACAAACCCGATATTAGGTTTAAATGTGTCCATCTGCTTGAAAATTTATCAACAACTACAGTAAACAAATTACTGTCAAATTGTCAAGGTAGCACCTGCCAATTTTTGAGTATCATGCCTGAATAAATGCTCTCTCACATGATATGTTGCCAAAGGTTTTTCAATTATTTTTATTGCCGGGGCAATTTTGCTACATTCCATGTTATCTATTTTTACAGGCTGCTGTTTATCCTTTTTATAGACTTTTAAAATTTCTGAATCCAGTCCATTTGAGTTGGCGATAATATAATCAATGCGCCTATTGCTTCCCAGATAATAAATAAAGTTTTTAAGGTAATCTGAGGCCTTAAAATTATCTGTTTCCCCAACCTTGGTCATTAAGTTTAAAACTAAAATAACTTTTGCCTTTGATTGTGCAATTGCTTCTCTTACTCCTGCTACCAGTAAATGAGGCAGGATGCTGGTGTATAAATCTCCTGCTGAAAAAACTATTTTCTCTGCATTAAGGATTGCTTGTATTACCTCAGGATTAGGATCTGCATTAGTTTCAAAAAAGATCCTGGTTATTTTTTTCTTAGGGTCATAATCTTTACTTTGGCCTCGAAGATCAATATTGGTTTCACCCTCCAGCTCTTCCCCTCCCTCAAGCCTTGCCATTAAATTAAGCTCAGATAAAGAAACAGGCAATACCCTGGCCCTGATTCTAAAAAGTAAGCGTTCAGCCTCTACTCCCCTGTCTGCTCCTTTGTAAATATGCTCCAGCCTGGCAGAGATTAAATTACCTAAACTGTGTCCTTTTAAAGGGCCTTCAATATCAGCCAGCCTGTCATCAAAGAGTTTTTGGGCAACCTGTCTTTGCTTGGGATCTTCCATTAAAGCAAGTAAGCATTGCCTGATATCTCCGGGAGGCAAAACTCCCAGTTCAGTCCTGAGTCTGCCTGAGGAACCGCCTGAATCCCAGGTTCCCACTACAGCGGTGATTAACTCCGGCTGGTTTAGTTCAACAAGGCCTCGGAGAAGGGAAAAATGCCCGGTTCCCCCACCAAAGGTGACTATTTTTTGTTGGTGAGGATATTTTTTTATAGTATCTGCCATTTGATTTAAGATATTATACACTAATATTGATATAATGGGGTTGCGCCGAGGTGATGAAACGGTATACATGCAGCCCTCAGAAGGCTGTGAGCGCAAGCTCGTGGAGGTTCAAATCCTCTCCTCGGCACAAAATGGTAGACGCACTATACCTCAGATTTGATATAATTGAATTATGCGTTGGAGTATCAACTTAGCCTATGCGATAGGTCTAATAGTCACAGACGGCAGTCTTTCCAAAGACGGTAGACATATAGAACTCACCTCAAAGGATAAAGAACAAATAGAAACTTTTTCTAAGATTTTAAGTCTTAAAAATAAAATCGGAACTAAAAAAAGTGGCTACAATCTTAATGGTATCTATTATAGAATCCAATTTGGTGATGTTAAGTTATACAGATTTTTACTCAAAATAGGACTAACTCCTAATAAAACAAAAACAGTTGGGAAATTAGAAATACCTGATAAGCTTTTTGCCGATTTTCTTAGAGGTCATCTTGATGGTGATGGTTATACCACTTCTTTTTGGGACTCTGTATTTAAAAATAGTTTTAGGCTGTATACAGGATTTGTCTCTGCCAGTGATTCACATTTAGAATGGATTAGAGATCAAATTAAAAGACTCTACAGTCTAGAGGGATCTTTGCGATATGATAAGAGAGCTCGTATTTTCCAGCTGAGATATGCCAAGAGTGCTTCTCTAAAACTAATTAATATAATGTATTATCGTGATAATTTACCACAACTGAAGAGAAAGAGATTTAAAATTGAACAAGCTTTGGGTATAATACGTAAACAAACCGGGATGCTGGAATGGTAGACAGTTACGCTTGAGGTGCGTATGCCAGAAATGGCTTGCAGGTTCAACTCCTCTCTTCGACATTATTTATATAAATTACTGTGTGAGTCTAAAGTAATAAAAATAATATTATCTTTTTCTGTTTTGTAAATTGCCCTTAAATCTCCTGTGATATTTATACTTCTGTAACCTAGATACTTACCTTTTAAAGAATGATTATTTAGGCTGGAATTAAATTTATCCTGACCAAATAATTTTAGTCTTTGTTTCAATTTCTCTTTTTGTCTAATAGTTAATCTTTTAGAGTCCTTAATAAAATCTTTAGTGTAGTTCACTACCATTGCTTTTCCAGATATTTAATAGCTTCATCCATATTTTTGAAGGTGGGAGAAAGATTTCGGTTATGTTTTATATCCTTCTCCACTGTATCTAGCAATTTTTCCAGCTCAGGGGTCATAACCGGAACATCGGAAAAAATCAGTTCCCGGGTCCTTATGAAATTTCTAAGGGAAGCGTTAATAACAGCACTTAAAGATAACCCCATATTTCTGGCAATTTCCTGGGCATTTTCCTTAACTTCTTTATCAGCTTTAATATGAATTACAGTTGTCATATGTAACCAAAGTATATACATCAGTTACATATTTGTCAATGGTTTAAAATTGAGGAGGCTTTAGGTATAATACAGGAATGTAGCTGGGCGAGTGGTGAAATGGTATACACGCTACCTTGAGGTGGTAGTGCCGAAAGGTGTGGAGGTTCAACTCCTCTCTCGCCCACTTTGTTTTTTTTGGACGGTTAGCTCAGTTGGTAGAGCGCTTCATTTACACTGAAGATGTCGGGGGTTCAAATCCCTCACCGTCCACTATGAAGGTTGAAGTAACTTATCAAATTTATAGATATTAAATTATGAGATCAATATTGAGTATTAATGATGCGGGGAATTTGATTGTTAACAATT
>JGI1358J11329_10002025_pt1 | contig 16143 bp, 16 predicted proteins | sample Subgroupgradi54m_FD_11329 | JGI IMG/M metagenome (IMG submission 11329)
CTGACCATCCCGGTGTCATCCGGCTATGAAGGTAAGCAACATAAATCAACCAGGTTACCAAAGCTGTGGTTTCTTTGGGATCCCAGCCCCAAAATCGTCCCCAGGCTTCATGAGCCCAAATGGCCCCTGTAATGAGAATGAGTGTCATAAAAGGAAAAGCAAAAAGTGTGACCTTATAAGAAAGCTGATCCAGCTTTCGTGCCTCGGGCAAATGACGAGCAATGGCCTCTCCTTTATAGAGGTAGGCAATTGAAAAAGCACAAATAGCCGCAAAGAGAATGAGCATGGTAAAAGAATAGGGATTTGAAGCCATCGTGATGCTTTGATAACTAGCGATGCACCAACTGATCACACCAATAAGCACTATGAAATTTATCCATGACAACAAAAGGACAATTCTGGCCATCGACTTTCTCATCAAAAAAAGAACAGAGGAAATCAGAGACAATGCGGCTGTAGACCAGAAAAGTTGAGCAACGTGCGGTACATCGATCATAAAAAATTTAACAGGGTCGGTGCCCGGAATAGAATTTTTCCACCATCGTCCTTGAAAGAATGCCATCTCCGTCATTAAATATTTTCCATCCAGAAAAACTTCGCTCCCTCCCACCAATAAAAGAACCGCAATCAAAATCAGGCTCGTGGAAATACCCAGAACTCTCTCTTTCATCCCCACTTTAATCAGATAAAGAAAAGCCAACACGGAGGCGACCATAAAACCGGAATAGGCAAACGCCGCCAAACACGAATGGGCCAGAATCCAATAACTTTGTAAGGAAGGAACCAACGGCGTAATTTCTTTGGTGGGTACTAAAAAGGCAAGGCCCAAACCTGAAAATACAAGGGGATAAACAAAAGCACCGACATAACGCACCTTGAATCGTAAATCCACAACCAGAGAAACAACCGCTAAGCCCGCGCTAAAATAGACAAGGGATTCGTAAAGGTTCGTCCAGGGAGGACGATACAAACCCCCTTGAACCCAACGATCAATCAACGCCCCCACATGTGCAGACGCTGACGCAAGAGCTACGACCGGTTGTGCAATATACGCCCATCGTTTTTTATTAATAAAATAAAGAACAGCAATAACCGTGGCTAAAAGATAGCCCAAGGTTGCAAAATTCAAGAGATGCAGACTAAGAGCCGACGGAGTCATTATCCCATTCCCCCAAAAGTTGAGGCGACAAAGTCACCTGAGTTTTCCCCAACTCTTCCTTTAATATTTCTGGTAACTCTTTCACCATACGCCGTACCTTTTTGGCAAATGTTTCTGGGTGTCGATGAGAAGAAGCGGCAATAAAAATTTTGCCTTCCTCTACAACAGCCCATAGTTTTCGGTGAGGAATGAAAAAAGTTGCTAGGAGTCCCAATAAAAGAAGAGCGGAGCCTGTCCATGTAATCTTAATTCCAGGATTTCTAGCCACCTGAAGCCCTGTTACCTCTACAATCCGGTAGTCTTCCTTAAAATTCTTGAACACAAATTGATATTTTCCCTTGCGAACTTCTTTATCAAAATTTGGAAACTCTTTAAACAACCACACGGGCTTAGGCTCCCCTCCCTGCTCACTCAATTCAAGTTGCACCGCTTCTCCCAAATTACGCGCGTGACCTTCAATAGCGAGGGGAATATTTTCGCTATAATCGATCACGCGAAAAAAGCCACCTTGTGGAAGTTTTTCTTCTTTTTCAAAATCGGTTACAACCGTTTTTATTTTCCCGTTTTTCGGATTGAAGACTTCCAGAGTAATGATTGTTTTTTCATCTGCAGGTTTTTGTCCAAAAGTAGCCTGGTAAAAATAAATATCCTTATAAATGAGAGGGTCATTGACCTTAATCGTTTTTTGCAAAACCACCCGGCCTTCATCCACAACTTCCAAATCACTGAAATAAGCTTTGGGCGAACCATCCGGATATTTTTCCATACGCGTTCCTGTACAACGAATCGTGAAATCTAAAAAAACTCTTTTACCGGGTGTGTTACGGTCATTGTAAAAGTTGGTTTGTTCCCCCTTTGAAAGAAGAATCTGACCTTCAAAACCTTTTCGGTTTCCAATGAGTCCTCCAATGAGAACCGTAATGAGTCCCGCGTGAATGATATAAACACCCAAGTGTGCAAACCGGGCACTTTGCGCGCCCAAATAGTACCTCCCCTCTTTTTCAATTAAGACAGGTTTACGAAACTTTTTGGATAACCAAACTGAAATTTTTTCAGCCACATTTTTTTTATCACCAGAATACGTCATCACCGCATGCATTTCAGGAATATCGTCATTTCTCAGAATAGGTTGAAAGCTTTCAATACGACTCTTAAATTTTGGCCACATTTCAATAGAAGCTACGGTGATATTAATGGTGAGAAGAAAAAGCTGGAGCAGAAACCACCAGGAATGAAAAACATCCAGGAGTCCAAAATGATCCAGCCAGACAATCGTTTCGGGAGAATAAACACGTTCCAGTTGTCCCGGCTCGGCAATGGGGCGTTGGAGAATAATACTGCCCGCCATCGTGCTGATGACAATCACGACAAAAAGCCCGAGTGCTAGTTTTAGCGAACTGAAAAATTTCCAAAGTTTTTCGAGAATCTGATTCAAGGGGTTTTCTTTTAATAGGGCTTATTATTCTAAGCAACTCCTTTGATTTTGTTTTGATATACCCAATAAGTTTTTTAATTCAAAATGGAAAAAGTTAGCAACCTCCCTTTGGTGTTGACGAGAACTGACCCAAAGGGAGGTATTTTATGACAACAAATCCATTGCTTCGTTTTGCCCAAGTAGCCACTTTGGCTCTTGCAGCCTGTTCTGGAGAGGGCTCAAGCACCCCTACAAACACGGGAGCTCCCACAAGCTTTATGCCTGCTTGCCGTGGGTTCCGAGAGGATTTGAATGCAGTACTTTCGAACCCTAGAATGGGTAATTGGAACAAAGAATTACTGATGGATACTTTAACAAATGCTGCTCGTTGGCACTACGAGAGAACATCAGGGGATACCGACGGAACTTGGCGATTTGAGGCTTTAAATGAGAGGGCACATGCAATCATAAGTCAAAATACCAGACCCCCCTCTCCCTGAGAATAAATCATTGAAACTTTATATTAAAATGATATAAAATTGATATGTATGTTTGGGACACTCAAAAGAGTCAAGGAAACAAGAAAAAACATGGAATTAGTTTTGAAGAAGCTAAAGATTTTATTTTCGAAGGAAAGAATATTCTAGCTCCGGGAGTTGCTCACGATAAAGATGAAATCAGACATGCTATCATTGGTAAGTACAATGAAAAATATTATGTGGGGATTTTTACAGTAACCCCTCAAGGGATACGAATTATTTCTGTAAGGAGGGCAAGAGATGAAGAACAAAAGCAAGCAAAAGCCAAAGGGATTTGATGAACGATTCGATCAAGGCAAAGAGACAATCGATTTTTCCGGGGGAATCGTTACAGAAGGGTTAAGTAAAACAATCAAGTTACCACCCATGGATGTGCCGGCATGGTTAGCTGTTGAAATCGAAAGGTTGGCTCAATTCCAGGCTAATTCCAAAGCCTCTATTATACGTCAATTACTAGTGGAAGCTGTTGAGGCTAGAAATCGTCGCTTGGCTTCCTAGCTTTTCTTCAATCCTCAAAAGCTGATTATATTTTGCTAAACGTTCTGAACGCGAGAGGCTTCCCGTTTTGATTTGTCCCGCACAGGTACCCACGGCAAGATCGGCAATGGTGACATCTTCGGTTTCCCCTGAGCGATGAGAAATGACATTGCGATAACCTGCCTTCTTGGCCATCTGGATGGCTTCGAGGGTTTCGGTAAGAGTTCCAATTTGGTTGAGCTTGATAAGAATTGCATTCGCAGTTTTTTGTTCAATCCCCTTCTTCAAACGCTGAGGATTTGTGACAAAAAGATCATCTCCCACAAGCTGGATTTTATTTCCTAGAACCTCTGTCAGTTGTTTCCAACCAGACCAATCCTCTTCGGAAAAACCATCTTCAATTGAGCCAATGGGAAAATCCTTGGTGAGTTTCTGATAATAGCCAATCATGTCGGCCACAGTTTTTTTGGTCCCTTCCTCCGTACTCAAATGATAGGCTCCGTTTTTGTAAAGTTCGGTGGCCGCCACATCGAGGGCAAAAAATAAATCACGACCCGGCTCATATCCTGATTTTTTGGAAGCTTCAGAAAGAAGTTCGAGCACCTGTCGGTTGGATTCAATCTGGGGAGCAAAACCACCCTCATCACCTAAAGCGGTCGAAAGTTTTTTGGCAATCAGGATTTTTTTAAGATTCTGAAAAACTTCCGTACCCATCCGAAGAGACTCTCGAAAAGTAGGGCCACAGGGAACAATCATGAACTCTTGAATATCGATGGGATTGTCCGCATGTTGCCCACCATTCACAATATTCATAAGTGGTACCGGCAAAAGATTTCCATCGTTTCCACTCAGCTCTGCTATATACTGAAAAAGTTCCTGTCCTTTGGCCAAGGCAGAGGCTTTCGCATAAGCGAGTGAAACAGCCAGAATCGCATTGGCGCCTAATTTCTTTTTGTTGGGAGTTCCATCAAGAGCTAAGAGAATCTGATCCACTTCTTTTTGTTGACCGATTGATTTTCCATGGAGAGCCTTGTCTATTTCATTGGTAATATGACTCACAGCTTTTTGAACCCCTTTTCCTAAAAATCGAGGGCCACCATCTCTCAACTCCACAGCCTCATAAGTCCCTGTGGAAGCTCCTGAGGGAACAGCCGCACGACCCAGGAGTCCATTATCTAAAAGCACATCGGCTTCCACCGTGGGCCAGCCGCGTGAATCGATAATCTCTCGGGCTATTATTTTTTTGATCTGTGCCATTTTGAGGGGATTACATAATGCGCACACGAACGATTGTCAATCGAGGCAGAATCTGATAGAAGTGTTTTCTCATGAAAAACGAAGACATCATAACGCATGCCCTCACAGGAGACTCCATTATTGACTGGTCTCATCTCTTTTTTAACAATCCGGAGGACGTACGCCAATTTTTAAAGGTCAACGAGTTTGATCTTGCCCGTCAAAAAGATCTCGATCGTCTTTCCGTCATTCATAATGAAACTATTGGTTACCTGACCAATCAACTTCATTTTGATCTCAGCGTGGACCTTCAGGACTCACAAAAAATTGGCGATCTTTTTTTGATAGCAACAAACACAAAAGATAAAAAACTTCAGAAACAAGCCTGCGCCATCTTAAAAACGATGAACATCATTAACCACATCGATGGACGCGAGCTTCTCTACAACTGCCCTATCAGTCTTCGCGATATTTTTAGCCTTGTCGAAGATAAAGTAGAACGGAGTCTTTCCTCTTTGAGTCGTAAAGAGCCTGGCCTTCTTCGGTATGAAGGCGGTCGTAAAGCCAAAGAGAGTCTCATTACAAAACTGCTCTCAAAACGCGAAACCATCGCCGCCCAGATCAACGATCGCGTTCGATATCGTATTGTCACCCGTGACAAGGAAGATATTCCTAAAATTATCCTTCATCTTTTTGACACTATTCTTCCTTTTAATTATTTGATTCCTGGAGCTTCGGCTAATCAAATCATCACGCTCGCAAAAAAAAATAAATCTTCAGTGATTCATCAAATTTCAAAACCTTATCCAACTAAAAAAGATTACACTTCCAAACATTATAAAATTTCAAAATTTGTCGTGGATATCCCCATCCGGTTGGATAATTTTCTCGCACAATCAGGCGGCCCTGCTTATCGTGAAAGTTTAGGCACTATCGCCTATGCCATGGTGGAATTCCAAATAATCGATGAGGCAACCGTTCGAAATAACAATAGCGGCGATAGTAGTCACGATGATTACAAAATCCGTCAAAAAGCGGGCGTCGTAAAAAGGTTAATTGGTAGATAAGCAGAGAGAGTGAGTACGAATCAAAATGGAAGGTCTACTCCTGACTATTTTAATGGCCGTCAGCATCGGCTTTCTCCTGATTTTTCTTCTGGCTCTCTCGGAGAAAAGAAAAAGATGCATCACTTCTCTTTTTTCCGAAAAAAAATTAACACCAGAACAGTTTCAAAAAGCCTGTACTCTCATTGTGGAAGCCATGAAGTTGGACATCGAAGAAATTTCAAACTTAGAAGATCAAAAATTGGACATCATTGCACAAAACCCAACACCCTTTACAGGCGGAAAATATCTCGTGCATTGCCTGTATGTACCTTCCGATCGAGTCATTGGGTCTGCAGAAATCATAGAGCTCTCAAACATGATTATTCAGGATCGGTTATCGAAAGGCATCTTTATGACCACGGGGAAATTTACCAATGAAATTGGATCTATTGGTGAACTGGCACCGATGGAATTTATTGACGGTAAAAAATTTATGGGATTATTGGAAAAACACGCACCGGATTACTGGGTCATTCTCTCGTAAATCTTTTCCTTCTTGCCTTCCTTGATCAAACGATCATTAATACGCATTTCCCGAAACGCCATTAAAGTACACGTAATGGTGCTTACAAGCATAATAACAATGGCGATATTGTCCGGTTCGGTCAAAATTTCAAAAAGATTATGCACAGTGAGCCTTCAGTAGCAAAGCCATTTTTGGATGTCAAATGTATCCTCATTTTGACTTCCCCATTGACTTCCAATGACGAATAAGTTTTTTAAAGATCATGCATGATCAAGTTCTCTGGATTCTTCTGGGCCCGTTGCTGGGATTTAATATTATCCTCTTATCCACACTGGCTTTCTTCTGGATGACTTACAAAGAACAACCCAAAATAGAAGACGTCGATCGCAAAGAACACTCGCGATTTCTTTCCCGTTTTTTAAAGGAGTATTGGTACTGGCTCACCTCTCCTTTTGTAAACTTGATGATTAAGTTGCGCGTCACTCCGAATGTTCTCACTATTTGGGGATTTATCATTTCTTGTGTGGCCGCTTATTTTTTTCATCTGGGACATATCGCGGCTGGTGGCTGGTTTATGATTTTTGGAGCGACCTTTGACATGTTTGACGGCCACATTGCACGACTTACCAACAAGGTGACTAAATCCGGCGCATTTTTTGATTCTGTCATGGATCGCTTTTGCGAAGGTGTTCTTTTTTTAGGATTGGCAAGTTACTATCGGACTTCTTGGGTTCTCTATTTTGTAGTCCTCGCCCTGATTGGTTCTTTGATGGTGTCCTACACGCGAGCACGTGGCGAAGCCGAAGGCGTGGAAGTCAAAGAAGGGATGATGCAAAGACCGGAACGCATCGTCTACCTGGGTGTTGGTTCCATCTTCAGCCCTATCTTTGCCTACTTCTTGTCGTTTCTGATCAAGGTCCCACTCGACTTCATGACTATCGGCGCCATCCTGGTGATCGCCATCCTCACCAACCTCACCGCCATTCAGCGGATGAAGTTAGTGATGAATAAGTTAGATCAATGAACCGATTCGGTATGACACCCACAACCCGTGCCGCAACTTTCCGCAGAAGCAGCGGATTTTTTAGCCACTTCTTCAGGTAATCGCACATCCGGTTCCCATTGAGGAACAGGCATGGGACGATTGCCGGCATAAACTCCATGACGACCATATTTGCGATACCAGTCGGCAACAGAAGCATTCTTGAACATGTTCTCAATGATCTGTCTCCAACCAACGCCGGTATTGTAAGCACAGAAAGAAACTTCGCCTAATTGTGTTGCATAAGGAATAATGCACATTTCTGTTCGACGAAAATCGTAGTTAAAAAGATCCTGAAACCACATGCCGGCCACAAACATGAAGTGCCACCGATCTTTTTTACGTTCATGTCCACGACCATAATCGACCTTACGATCCAAACCACCACCGCTTTGCTTGTCGAATTTTTTCAAAAAATCCTTCATGGTCATTTCCTTAGGAGCCTTACTAGGTTTAAAATTTCTCAAAAGAGCAGATCCCACTTCCAGTTTGGTCAACCAGTTTGGCTGGAAGGCATCCGTAATTTCCTGAACGTCTTTTAAAAGCTGTTCAAGATTCAAAAACTCAGTCACGGGTAACCATTCACGACCTCTCTTGTCCACCATCAGCGCCATGCCGGTTCCACAGTTGGGATGACATCCACACTTGAGATTTCCAAAATCCTTGTCGGGGCCTTGCAACATATCGGCAAGATCCGAGAAGGGACCGATCGCAGACAAAGGAAACCAGTCACGCATTGGCTCTGAAATGCCTGTCTGCTTTTTCACATCATGAGCGAGATGAGAAAGAGTGTAACGATGCTTCGTGCGCGTTTCATCATCCACATCCTCATCACGACCCGTGAAAGAAACCGGCTGAAAGGAAACAAAAGTAATCTTGTCGGAATTTTGAATGGCAAAATCAATGATCGGTCCTACTTGATGATCATTCACGCTATTCACAATCGTCACGACGAGAACCACATCGATACCAGCGTTATAGAGGTTAGTGATCGCACGAAGTTTGACATCAAACAGATTTGAAATTTGTCGATGGGCATTGTTTTCATTTCCCACACCATCGAACTGCAAATAGGCAATACGCATTCCATTTTCATAGGCTTGTTTCGCAAATTCGGGATCTTCCGCAAAACGAATACCGTTCGTGGCTGCCTGAACACTAAAATAACCAACATCCTTGGCATACTTCACAGCGTCTAAAAAGTAAGGAGACAAGGTAGGTTCTCCACCTGAAAACTGAACCGACATCTGACGACGCGGTTTAATTTTAAGAGAATTATCGAGAAGCTCTTTAATCTCGTCCCAGGAAAGCTCATGTACATAACCCACTTGGTTTGCATCCATGAAACAAGGTTCGCACATCATGTTGCAACGATTCGTCAAATCCACCGTTAAAACAGCTCCGCGACCATATTTAACAGAGGAGGTTCCATGGTTTCTGAGATTGCTCAGTGGTGATTTGAAATCACGTCCGGGATAAAGTTTTTCAATTCTTTCCAAAAAAGCAGGATCGATCGCCATCACATCTTCAAAACGTCCATGCTTGGGGCATTCTTTGACCATCTGAATTTTTCCATCCAACTCCATAATAGTGGCCTTGATCTCACCAGGATTTTCATTGATCAAATACGTGTAGTCTTTCACTCCAGCAACAATCGCTTCACGAGCTTCCTTCACACAACGAGGACAGAGAGAATCCGTGGTACGCGGCCAACCAAACTGAGGGAAAGTTTTTTCTTTCGTGCGCATCAAAGGAGCTGGAGCCCACTTGGGTTGAAAAGGTGTTCCTTGATGAAGACGATTGATCAACTTGAAAACTGGCCAAGAGGCCTTGGCCACGCCTACTAACAATCTATCTAAAAGCTTGAAACCACCCTGCTCCAGTTTTGTAGAAGCCAATTGACCTGGTTTGGAAAAATAAACCTTGCTGGGATCAAAACCATGGGTAGGCTTCGTTTCTTCCTGCATTTTTTCTAATTCTTTATAAGCGACAGCAGCCATGTTTTGTTCTCCTTTATATAGGGTTTGTTTCCTCTTTAACTTTTAGCTGTTTCTAAACGTTCTAAACTATTGATTTTAATAAATAATTTTGTTTCGCTGCTTATGCGAAAATTGAAACGATGTGTCAATATAAAAAATGAGGTCATGGCGAGCCTGCCTGACCTGTCTGCCGAACAGGCAGGCGGCAGTCAGGCAAAGCGTGGCCATCTCCCGGGTTCAATCGTGAGATCGCCACGTCATCCGCCTAAGGCGGACTCCTCGCGATGACAGCTAAGATAATTTACCACTTGATTTATAAACGACGAGTTCCTAACTTAAAAAACTAAGGAGAGAAAAATGGGATCAGCAAACGTTAAGAATACAACCGACCAGAATTTTGAAACGGATGTTTTGAAAAATGGAAAACCAGTCCTTGTGGATTTTTGGGCCACATGGTGTGCTCCTTGCCGAGCTCTTGCTCCAATCGTGGACGAAGTGGCCAATCAATACGCCGGGAAATTAGACGTGTATAAGGTAGATATCGATCACAATCCGGAAACACCTGCTAAGTTCGGCGTCCGTGGTATTCCAACGGTCATTCTTTTTAAAGGTGGACAAGTAGTCGATCAAGTTGTTGGTGCGGTACCCAAAGACACGCTCGATACTCTCATTAAAAAAGCTCTTTAAAACATAAATCTTCTCATCGAAATATTCATTAAGAGACTGATCCCAATCATCACCATCAACAGAGAGGATCCTCCATAGGAGAGAAGGGGCAACGTCACACCCGTCAGGGGAAGAAGTCCCAAAACTCCCCCCAGGTTAATCACAATCTGCCAAAAGAAAAGAGCCGTCACACCGAGAGACAGAAAAATGCCAAAACGCTCTTTAGCTTTGGAAGCGAGCTGAACACCCATAATCAGGATGGCAAGATAAAGTCCAAGAACGACAACACTTCCCAAAAAACCCCACTCTTCGGATAAAACAGGAAAAATAAAGTCCGTATGTTTTTCTGGCAAATAAAGAAGTTTGTTGTGCATTCCCTTCAAATAACCTTTTCCAAAAAATTTTCCGGAACCTACAGCAATCTTGGATTGTAAAAGATGGTATCCCCTTCCCTTGGGATCTTCATCGGGATGTATAAAAGCTTCAATCCGGCCACGCTGATGACCGGACATTTTTTGATAAGCTCCCACCGACCCTGTAATTCCAATCAGGAGGCTCAGCAAAATAACGTTTTTGCGTACTCCTGAAAATAAAAGAAGGGTTCCAAAAGTAGCAATCAGAAAAAGACTGGAACCAATGTCCTTCCCCAGCAAAATAAAAATAAGTGGAGGAAGCAACAACAAAACAGGACGAGTCATCTGAAACCAGTTATAGCCTTCTATGGGAGCCGGATGATCTGCAAGATATCGGGCGAGAGCAATAATAAATGCAAGCTTGGCAAGCTCCGAAGGTTGCATGGTCAAAGGACCGATCACTAACCAATTTTTATTCCCTGCCACTTCTTTTCCAAAAAAAACAACCAACAGAAGAAGAACGACAGAAACAAAATAAGCCGGATAGGCAAAACTAATTAAGATACGATAATCAACCAGTAAACACAGAAACGCGATAAGGAAACCAATCGTAAACCATAGTATCTGAGAAATAAATAGCGGGGAAACCTTCCCGGTTGTGATGTTGTACGTGGCACTATGAAGATTGATTAATCCAACCACAGACAAAGAAAATGTGACCCAAAAAAGAGCTTTGGGAAAATGAACTCTCAGTTTTTTATCTAGAAAAGGGATCATTTGTTATTCTCATACTCACTCATTTTTTAATTGCATATACTTTTCAATCACTGCTTTCGCAATAGGTGCCGCTGCGGAAGCACCAAAACCACCATGCTCTACAATCACAGACACGGCAATCCGCGGGTCTTCATAAGGAGCATACACCACAAACCACGCATGATCTCCGGTGTTGATTCCATAGGCGTGCCCTTTGCCTTCGTCACTGATCACTTGAGCCGTTCCTGTTTTGCCAGCCATCTTAAAGAACGGGGAACGACTTCCATGTGCTGTTCCACCAGCACTTTCTATTGCATCCAACATCCCTGCCCGAACAATCTCAAAAGTTTTTTGAGAAATAGTAAGCGATGCAGGTTCCTTAAGTTCCGGTTTTTTTAAAATTTTTCCATCTTCATCTTCTACAGACATCATTAAATGAGGGGTCACCGCTTTCCCCAACGCGACACGAGCCACCATCAAAGCATTTTGAATGGGAGTTTCGGTATCATAACCTTGACCGACCGCAATGGAAAGATTTTCACCTGGCTGCCATTCCTCTTTAAAGAGACGTTTTTTCCATGCACTCGTTGGGATCGTCCCGTTTTTTTCTCCATCCAGATCAATCCCCGTCTTACTTCCTAATCCAAGAATATGAGCATACTTGGCAATCCGATCCACACCCAAACGTAATCCTACCTGATAAAAAAAAGTATCACAGGATTCGGCAATGGCACGATGAACAGAGATGGCTCCATGGCCTCCATGCCTCCAACATTTAAAAAAGCGTCCTCCAAACTGCAGCCCGCCGGCACAGGGAATATTTTCGTTTTCCTTGATGACTCCCTCTTCCAAAGCGGCAATGGCGGTCACAATTTTAAAAGTAGATCCTGGAGGATAGGTGCCTTGAATGGCACGATTCAGCAAGAGGTGTCGTGTGTCGGAAATAAGTTCTGACCAGAAACTGCCAGTCACATGAGAAACCAGCTTTGAAGGATCGTAAGAAGGTAAACTGACCATGGCGAGAACTTCTCCATTACGAGGATCCAGTGCCACCAGAGAACCACTTTTCCCTTGAAATTTTTCTTCGGCAAGTTTCTGGAGACGGCTGTCGATCGTTAAAACAAGATTATTTCCATGTATGGCTTCTTCACGACCTAAAAACTCGGCAACATCCTCGTTCACAATTTCACGACCCACGGCATCCACAACTTTTTGGTCATAACCATCCTGTCCCTTAAGAAATTTTTCCCAAAATTTTTCCAGACCCGAAGCACCCACAAGCCCCCCACTTACATAACGACCCGGCTCCTCTCTTTGAAATCTGACTAAATCTTTTTCTGAAATTTCATTGATATAACCTAATGGGGTCGACGCCATGGATCCTTGCGGATAACTCCTTAAAGGACGAACGATGACCTCGACGCCTCTTAAATCCAAAGGATCTCCATCATCGGATTCCACAGATTTTATCGTACGAATCTGTACAGCCTTTTCATAAGAAATATCGGCAGTAAGAACGACAGGATAAAAACGAGGTTGTCTGTTTCCCTCTTTCCATTTTTGATCAACCAGTGAGGGATCAATCTGTATCAGTTTTTGCAAGGTTTTTTTGACGGCCTCCAAATCCTGGATATGTTGTGGAATAATGGCTAAATCAAAAGAAGGTCTGTTTTCTGCAATGGGGATATGGTTACGATCAAAAACAACACCCCGTGTGGCCGGGATGCGAATTTCTTTCATTGTATGGATAGCAGAAAAAGCACGGTAGTAATGTCCGCGCACAACTTGAAGATAAAAAAGCCGGAGAGTCACGATCCCAAAAAAAAGAAGGATGACTATTAAACAAACAGAGAATCGTGGTTGAAGAACCTCACCCTTTTTTTCGGAAAAATCAAGCGACATAGTTCGTTGAGAGAGTGCCTTTTTTTTTCAAAAAAGGAAAGAGGATCAAAGAGACTAAACCTTGCAGAATCGCAAAAAAAATCGGAGGCCACAAAGAACTCTCCCCGGGAAAACCATGCCAAAGAAGTAAACTATCAACCAAACTTCTTTGAATCCATGACAATAAGGCAACCCAAATCCATTGAGCCATTTTTCTCTGAAAGAAAAGTTGCTGATGAAAGAGACGGAGAAAAAAATAAACAAGAAGGTAACTCAACAGGATACTGCCATATAAAGAAGAGGCAAGACCTTCCTGAAAAATTCCAAGAAAAAAAACAAAAAAAGCTCCCGGCAGAATGGGTACGTAAAATCCCATATAAAGGACAAACAACAAGATGAGGTCTGCATGAAAAGAAGGAAAAGGCAGATAACGAAGGGTTCCTTCAAATAAGAAAACGGGAAAAGAATATAAGAGAAGATAAAACGATTGCTTCATGGCTGCTTCACCTGAAGGAGCACTTCTCGAAGTTTGAAAAAATCAACGGCTGGCATAACCCCTGCCTCTTGAAAGATGTCGTATTTTTTCTTTTTTGCACCATGAACAAAACCTACCGCAATGCCTTCGGGGAAAATACCGTCCAAACCCGAGGTAGTGACGGAGCTTCCTTCCGCAATCTGTGCCGACTGATTAAGATATTCAAAAGCACCAATAAAAAGCTCCCGTTTCAATCCCAGCTTGAGGCTCTTGCCCACAATCAATCCACGAGCTTCCGTTCCATCAATACGCACATCGACCGCACTCGTAGGATCTGATATGAGAAGCACCTGACTGGCATGGGACATCACACGCGCCACCTGACCCACCAATCCATCACTGGAAATAACCGGAGCACGCAACCTCACACCATCATCCGATCCTTTATCAACCGTCATCACACGATAAGGACCGATCGGAGGATACTCGATGACCTTGGCTCCCACCCAGTTTCCTTTTACATTTTTCTTGAAATCTAAAAGGCGCCGCAACCGATCATTTTCATTTTCTAGTTCTCGACACAACAAGGCCTGTGTTTTTAATTCTTCATTATTTTTTTTGAGAAGTTCGTTATCCCGACTTACCCCCACTAAAAAGAAATACCGACCCAAAATAGAAGTGGCTTTGTTTCTAGTGAACTGAAAACCCTTGGCAAAAGGATGAACGAGAATAATCACTGGTTTTGCTAACCAATGAAGCGAGGTACCTTCTTCAAAATCTCGATGATTATAGACAAACACCAGTGATAATCCCAAAAGCAGGACAGCCACAAGAATCCGTTTCCACTGATTTTGTTTTGTTTTGGCAGGTTTTCCGAGAAAGTACATTAGGTAATCGTGATGCCTTTGAGAGTATCGAGTAAATCGAGAGCCTTGCCCGTTCCTAAAACAACACAGGTCTGAGGATCTTCAGCAATCATGACGGGCAAATCCGTTTCTTCACGCAACAGAACATCAATGTTACGAATGAGAGCCCCGCCACCGGCAAGCATGATCCCTCGATCCACAATATCCGCCGCCAATTCAGGCGGTGTCCGCTCGAGAGCTACCTTCACTGTTTCAACAATGGCATTCACCGTTTCTTGAATGGCTTCTCGAACTTCTTCTGAATTGAGCTCTAGAGTTTTGGGGACACCCGCTACCAAATCACGACCTTTTACTTCCATCGTTCGAACTTCATTTTCAGGGTAAGCCGTCCCAATATTAATTTTAATTTGTTCTGCAGTCCGTTCTCCAATCAACATATTATATTTTCTTTTCATGTAATGAATGATAGCTTCATCCATCTTATCACCGGCAATACGTACCGAACGACTGTAGACAATACCCGCCAGGGAAATCACAGCAACTTGCGTCGTTCCACCACCAATATCAACAATCATGTTTCCAGAAGGTTCGGTAATCGGAAGACCGGCACCAATGGCTGCGGCCATGGGTTGTTCAATGAGAAAAACCTCGCGAGCTCCGGCGGATTCTGCGGATTCACGTACCGCTCTCTTTTCCACTTCCGTAATACCAAACGGAACACAAATAATAATACGGGGACGAATCAGAGTCTTTCGATTATGGGCTTTGCGAATAAAATAACGAAGCATGGCCTCAGTGACTTCAAAGTCGGCAATGACACCTTCTCTCATCGGACGAATGGCCTCGATACCCCCCGGAGTCCGACCCAACATGTCCTTGGCTTCTTTGCCAACCGCTAAAACTTTACGAACACCACGAACATCCCGCTGAACAGCTACCACAGAAGGTTCAAAAGCAATGATTCCTTTCCCTTTTGCGTAGACGAGGGTGTTGGCTGTGCCTAAGTCAATGGCAAGATCATTAGAAAAAAGTCCTAAAATGCGGTCGAAAATCATAATTTGGAAGTGATTTTGGTATCATCAGTCATTTGTAAGATCAAGAACTAAGTAGAGTAAACTCCAGTAAAGATTATTTGACAGGATAAGTACTTATATTTATACTATTTTAGTATGCAAGCAACTACTATAAAACTAGAAAATCCACTCTTGGGTGAAGTTAAAAAATGTATCTCAAAAGAAGAAAGCCTTACCTCTTTCGTTCGTAAGGTTCTTGAGAAAGAAATACAAAAAAGAAAGATGATCGAATCCGCAGATCAGTATTTGAAATTTCTCGATCAAAATCCGGAAGAAAAAGCCTGGTTAACAGAGTGGGAAAAAGAAGATCTGTTAAAGAATCCTTCATGAAACGGGGAACTATTTACTGGATTAACCTCGAGCCGTCCCAACCACCAGAATTTGGAAAACTCAGACCCGGGGTCATTGTTTCCAATACAGAACATAACCTCAGGCTTCCTACAGTCGTTGTTGTTCCTCTCTCAACACAGTCTCCCGAAATTTGGCCTTTACGCCTCAAACTCGAATTCAAAAAAGGAAAAACCTCCTATGCCATTATCCCAGGCTTACGTCAGGTCAGCAAAACCAGACTCCACGAAGTCTTGGGACTTGCTCCCCAATCCTTTATGACAAGACTCGAAGAAGCGATCTCTGTGTACCTTGGGGAGCATTCGTA
>JGI1358J11329_10002032_pt1 | contig 16104 bp, 16 predicted proteins | sample Subgroupgradi54m_FD_11329 | JGI IMG/M metagenome (IMG submission 11329)
ATTCCATTCATCACCATCTATGCCAAAGGTGAGCCGATTAATGAAACTCCTTTTGCCGAAATAGTGGAAGAGCCAGAAACAACGTCGATCGCTGATGCAAAAATTATTCTTCGTTCTGGCGATGTCGTTCCGCTCGAGGAAACAATTCAGCTCATCAAGAAACTCATGGCACAAATGCCGATTGAACCCATCATGGCAGAAGATGGTCCCGTGACCCATCCGGAAATCCTGGAACTTTTGAATGAGGTGCGAAAGCGCCCCCATGTTCCGGAGGAGTTAGTGAACGAAGCGATTCGCATGCGCGTTTGCTATTTCCTTGCCGTGACTCAGGTGTTTACTTCGCAAAGCCCGTGGTGGAATATGCCAAGTGCAGGAGAACGCAAACGTAACCTTGCCATCGGTATTGGGTGGTTCGCAGAAAAGAAAGCAGAAGTTCTTGGTAAAGCAATGATGGAAGCAATCAGGCGCATTGATCTGAAACAAATGCTCACCGAAGGACTAGTAGACCTCAAAGAGCACAACTCTGATGATACTCGTGCCTTCACTATCTCCACGGAAATCATGGACACGGTAGCTTTTATTCGTGCATGTGAGGAGAATTTTGCCGTGTGTCTAGGTAGCATGTATCCCGAATTTGGAAATTCAATCTTGGCACATTTATATGAACAAGGACGCACCGCAGCACTCATCGCGGCATTGAATCGCTGTCGTGATCTGGCAACCGGACGACCGGCTCTTTATTCATTCTGGCAAAAAGCCCTACAACAAAACTAAAAACGGCCTATGGCCGTTTTTCTAATCTACGAAATCTTCAAGAACACCACAAATCACTCCGGCATATGCGACTGTTTTAAGTAACAACTCATACTGGTCTGGAGAAAAAGAAATAGCTATTTTGTGCATAATTATTAATTTAAAAATAATCGCACGAGACGAAGCTCTTCGAAACTGAAATCTTCTCCGAGGATTTCGCGCGCCGGCGAGAGTGGTATGTTGCCTTCTTCTGTAGTAACGGCCTCGAGAGTTGTTTTGATTTTTTCAAAACGCCTTTCTTCCGGCCTTAAATATAAAAGTTCTCGCTGCGGATCAATGAGCTTCTTCTCGACAAGTTTTTCAAGATGACCAAGAATAGTTCCGAGAGTCAGATTACGAACTCTCGCAACCTCATCAAGCGGCAGGTATTGCAAAACAAGTTCACGGGTCTCCTCATACGTTGATGTATTTTTCGGCTGAGCCAAAGTGGCAACTTGTGGAGTAATATTTCCACCACATCTACGAATAAATCCTATGTGCATATCGACAAGTTCTTCTTGATCCATGCCACCAAAACGTTCTTGAGTTTCTTCTGACTTTTTTCGAAAATGCGCATCGTGCCCCAAAACTCCCGGGTGCACCTCAAGGGCTCGATCATTAAGGCCGAGGAGATACAGTCCAGAAAGTTGTCGCACGCGAGAGAGTGCAACATATCCTTGACCGTATTCAAACGCCTGTGAAAGATCGACGGCCGCCGCATCCATGCTCATACCCTGGCTTTTGTGTACGGTAATAGCCCAGGCAAGACGTAGCGGAATTTGGGCAACCCGTGCCAAGACCCGACCTCCTTCTTCTATTGTCCACTCCACTGGCTCGGCAAAAACTTTCTTTCCGTCGCGCGTGCGTATGATCGGATACCCGCTCCCCGAATCAAACTCCAAAATTGTCCCCAGTGTCCCATTAACAAATTTTCCTTCTCGGCTGTTTTTGGTAAACATGACCGAAGCCCCCATTTTTAGCTCAAGCACTTCGGGAGAGAGACAGCTTTTCTTTAAAAATTCCACGAGCGGTTTGGGGCCGTGCGCCTCCATCCAAAAAGAGCATAGCTTTCCGGGAAGTTTTGAAAGTTTTTCGCTATTTATCCGGTCTACATCCGCGTTATGCGGAAAAAGTTTGGGAATATCTTCAGGCAGGTTGTTTTGCTTACACACCCGTCCGATAAGAGCAATGCGATGTGGCTCTTGGCACTTGTTCTTTCGAATTGCAGAAAGTATGGAAAGAAACACCGGATCGTCTTGTCGATACTGTTCACCCAAATAGCATACTTCGGGATGGAGACGTTGCCATGCTTCAGACTCATAGGTAAAAGAAATAGGTGCGCCATTGCGCGAAATTGGGGGAAGCTGGAAAAAATCTCCTACAAGCACCACCTGCATTCCACCAAAAGCAAGAGAATTTTCTCGAATTCTTCTACATACAAGATCAACCATTGAAAGTGTCGCACCCGAAAGCATGGATACTTCATCAATAATCAGCACTCGGGCACTACTTACACGTTTACGAACCTTAGGTCTTCCCGCAATGGCCATTAATTCCTCTGGAGAAAGTTGGTTGCTTATGCCGATACCGCTCCACGAGTGCACTGTCATTCCTCCGATGTGTGTAGCTGCAATACCGGTAGATGCAGTAATGGAAGGCTCAATATGGTGAGAACGAAGATACGAAACGTACGCATTGACCGTATGCGTCTTGCCACTACCCGGCTCACCAGTCAGAAAAACATTGGCACCAGTTTTAAGAATTCTCAATACTTCTTCCTGCGTCATGATTTATAAATTACTACGAAGAGAATGCACTGTCCATTTTATATCTTGAGAAGTAACAAAAAACTGCCTTTCGCGTGGTCTTTCGCATTTTAACCTAAGTGAAGTAATCTAAAAGAATTTCAACCAGAGGTTAACTACCGACCTCGAGTTCCAAAAATGTCTTCAAAAGATGAGATTTCTTGGGAGGCAAAGTTGTAGGGTTATGCCACCTTGCTTCAGCAACTTCGTTACCATCTATATCAAACTGCCGCGAAGATGTATCGGCAGCAAATACCCATATTGTGTTCTTCTTATACTCTCCGTCATAAAAAGTACTTCCACATTTTCTGGGATTTTGTATGTTGACGCCAACTTCTTCCTTCACTTCTCGAATGACAGCCTCCTCCAGTGATTCTCCTTGTTTAACTCCCCCACCAGGTAATGTCCAAAGTTTCAGCCCATATGAATTTCGAATCAGGAGTACCTCATCCCCATAATGCAAAATACATTTAACGCCGGTAGTCGTAGGGCGAAATAGGAACCAATAGAATTTTATTATTGGTTGGATAAAGAAAAAACCAAACTTGAGAAAATTATTTTTCATAGGGGGGCCGCCTCCTCTTCTACAGTAAAAGGTCTCGGTAGTCATTCACTTAAATAACAAGTTATGTCTTAGTATCAAGAATACCATTACCGCATTGATACTAAGGATATAGATAGGATATGCAGTTTGCTCAATGGTAAAGGCATTCACTGCAAGAAGAGTACAGATCCCAGCAACCACATCAAAACCAAAAAACCAAGCATTTTCTGTATTCGGCAATTTATAGGTTTTTATGAGCGCCGGTACCATACCGGTAAAATCTGCAAAGATAGAAAAGTACAGGCCGAGAACTGGGTTGTTTGTGGTTTGCCACAACACAATCCCTATAAGTGCAATAACTAAACATAAGATATCGATGGGAGACCAGCCACCCATACCTCGTTTGATGCTCAAAGAAAAGATAAGAACTGCCTGTAGGGTTGAGACTCCCGCAAGCCAAACGGCGACAGTGTTGTGCTGGGCGAGAAGCGCTGCGGTTGAAAGTGCCGTAATAAGCAGAAGTACAAATCGTGTAGTACGGTGAGGTCGTACTTCCCCCCACACAATTGATCGTGCATAAATAATCGGCGAGAGTAGAGCAAGTATGCTACTGAGGGTAATAAGAATAATCTTCATATGTATATGAATCTATGATTACCTACTACCCTGGCGTGTCACTCTCTTTCTGATGCATGGCCTGTCTCGAAGGGTCTATTTTAATATCTCCCTGAGTTTTTCCAATGCCTTCCGACGCATTGCTATTTGGTCTCGTTCTTCTAAAGAAAGTTCTGCATATGTTTTGTCCATTCCCTCCGGAATAAATAGCGGAGACCAGCCAAAACTCAGGTCGCCTCGAGGGTGGTCAGCAATATGCCCTGCCATTGATCCAGATACCAAATGAACATTTTTACCATCGTGGTATCCGTAACATACGGTTGCAGTACAACTCCTGTCTTTTCCGTCAAGAAGCCGAGCAAGTCCTTCGAGGCCTAGTTCTTTTTCAAACCATTTGATCAGGGGTCCCGGTAGGTTACCCAAAGCACTGAAGACAAGAGAAACATCCTCCACGAGTACAGGGATTTTTACTTTTTCATAGGCACTCGCTGCTTTTTCTTTTACAATTTCTTCCAGGTCTAGTGACTGAATTTCATGGAGATCAAGTGATAAATGATCAATGGGAAAACCAATGTATCGAGAGACCTCTGTTGCTTTCCCTGCGTTACTGGTAATCAAAGTTATATTTTGCATAAAAATCTGTCACTTTCATCAGATTCCAAAACCATGTCTCCTGAACAAAATCCGAACTTTTTTCCAAAACAATCCGAGCGAGGACTAATAGTGCGCCTCGTCCGCTCCCTACGGTCGCGGGAGCAAAAACCAAAAATTTTCCTTACCTTTCTTCTTTTCCTCGGCGGGGGGGTGGGGGGGCCGACAAAAAATGGAAAGGAAATTTTTGGTTTTGCTTCGCCGCTTCAGACTACGAAATGAACATTTTCATTATATCACTTTGTGGTTCTTCGGCGTTGCTCATTTCTCCGTCCTTGCGGCGAGACGAGGCGCTTCCTCTCGGCGTTTAGTGGTAACTTGAAACTCTGTGGCTTCGTTCACTGGTCGTGGTAACTCTAAAATATGGTAGGAAACATTATAAAACGGCGGGGACTGCTCCCTTATCAGCTCAATCAGAAATAAAATCGCTTAAAATTGTTTGATGTTGTTTATTCATACCTCCAAGCCTAAAAATAAAAACCTCGCTAACTCCAGATTGTTTTGCCCAAATCATATCAGTTTTAAATTTTTCTATTTCCAAAATTGGTTCGTTCCCCAAAACACCGATAGCAATCGTACCAAGTCCGAAGCCTACTCGCCCAGGGTTTTTCATAGAAAATTTCCTCTCAAACTTTTTTACTAGACTCCATATTTTTTCACCAAAATATTTTACTCCCATGCTTGAGTAACACATCGGGAGTTTTATATGCTTGAATTTAAATGAAGGAGAAATACCAAGCAACTGCCAAAACTTATGCATTAAGCTATTAAAGGCTGGATACTCTGCTGTATATATTTTCAGATTATATTGAGATGCTTCTGTAAAAAATTTTGAGATAATTTTTTTATTTCTACCAACATTAAAAATATTCTTAAAGTAAAGGTATTTTTTAATAGGGAGCTCAAGGTCAATTAGAACAGGCAATTCTTTATCATGGATTTTTGAAGTAAGCTCTATAAAGAGTCGCTTTAAATCTTCGGAATTAGAAAGCCCAGATACCCAATAGGAACCTGCGATTGTTGGCCACCAACCAAAAGTTATAAGTGGATATTGATTACTATACTTTGTACGAATATCCTCAAATTCTTTTAATGAAGGAGCGGCAATAAGTATGGTTGATGACCAACCAATCAAATTTAGTTTCGCCATGTTTTCTTCTGTTGGGTACTCTTCAAAAAAATTTATTCTCATATCTATTTCAAAAGGTTATCAATCGATACTAATTTTTGAACAAGTTCTGAAATATCTTTATGAGCCAGCCACAATTTCTGAAACTTGGCTGGGGGACAGGGATTCGAACCCCGGTACCCGCCTCCAAAGGGCGGTGTCCTACCACTAGACGATCCCCCAATAAGTTATTTTCCTAATCTTGCCGCCAAAGCAAACTCTAAAAAATAGTGATCCAAATCTTCCAGTCTACTTGCGTACTCCTCTCCGGCAAAAAAAGAATCACACAGAAATTCACGGACACGCAGTAACTCTTTTAGCCGACCCCTCCAGCGTGGATCTCTAATCGTTAAATCAAGTAATTCAAGTGCTCTGGTCAAACAGTCCTGATAAATTTTATCATCTTTATCGAGCCATCGCAGGGCACGATTAGTCTCACCGCCTATATTCCCCAGTTGTTCGGCTAACGTGAGTTTTTGCCATCCGCTCTCGGCTAAATTTTTGTGCTGGATCACCATGATTATTCGACAACTAATGTAGTAATAGTATTCTGAATTTTTTCCCGTATTGCGTGGCTCTCAACCCCGCGTGACTTGTTTCCTTGGGAAGGTCGAACGTTGATCATGGAATTAAATTCAATCCACTCTTCAGATTTTTCAGGATACAAATTTACTCCCCACAAATTTTCCTGTTTTGAGCCGTCTTCCAACAATACTGCCTCCTCATCAGCGTGTAGTTCACCTCCCAACGCAGCAATTCCTCGTTCTATATCAACAACCGCTTTAACAAAATCACCAAAAGTCCCCTGCGCGAGCGCAGTAAGCTCGTTCTTTGAAATTGTATTTTTCACAATTTTAATTGGCATGTATGTTGTTGGATTTCGTAAGCTCGACCACGGTTAGCTCAAGCGGCAGCTGTGGAATCGGACTCTTTCGAAATGTTAGTAGATTTGAAAAAATAACTGAAATACCGCGAGACAACTCTTGGGGCTGAAAGTGCGGGAGATTGGCAACTAAACACTCATATTCATCTGCCAGCATATCATTTTCGATGAAGCGTTTAAGATTCGGATCGGTTTTCAAGAAAAAGGCGTTGCGAAAATATTGCATCAGAAGTTTTGAGAAATAAGTAAGATCGTAACCAGAATTATTTAATTCTTGGATTAAAGAAAGAGCCCCAGCAGTGTTTTTTTGAGCGATAAGTCCAAACATTTTTTTGGCAGCTTCTCGCCTCGGCAGACCAAGCACATTTTCAACTTCAGTTCGACCGATCTCTTTTTCTCCTATTGTAAGAACTTGCCCTAAAATACTTTCAGCATCTCGATACGACCCCTCTGCTGCAAGTGCAATTAGATGGGCAGCTTCGAAATCAAGTTTGGTTTTTTCTTTAACTGCGATTTGCTCTAGGCGATTTGCTATTTGCTTCGTACTCGGCCTGCGAAAATCATAATGTTGGGTTCGCGAAACAATAGTTGCCGGAACCTTATCAAGTTCGGTTGTTGCTAAGACAAATACCGCATGCGCAGGTGGCTCTTCCAGGGTCTTTAAAAGTGCGTTAAACGCATCTTTGGTCAACATGTGCACCTCATCAATGATGTAGCACTTGTATTTACCTTGAGACGGCGCAAAGCGTACCCCATCGCGTAGATCGCGGATCTCATCGATACCGCGATTTGAAGCCGCATCAATTTCAATTAAGTCTAAACTTCGTCCGGCATTAAAGTCGTTGCAGGCAATACAGTTATTACAGGGCTGATTTTTCCCCTGACAATTTAATGATTTGGCAATGAGCCGTGCAATGGTAGTCTTTCCCACCCCTCGTGGACCAGAAAAAAGATAGGCATGAGCAACCTTACCCATCCGCAGTGCGTTCGAGAAAGCGGTAACAATATGCTCCTGCCCGACTATTTCCTCAAAAGCTCTAGGACGGTATTTGCGATAGAGGACAAGGTTGGATTGCTCAGTCATGAAGCGAATTTTAGCATAAAAACCCAAAAAATGAAATCCCGAGCTAGCGCCCGGGAATAGATCAATCTATTTACAATTAGTATCAGCTGTTATTACTTCCGCCACTAAATTATGTCCTGATTTGCTCATCTTGATCTGTAAAAGAGGAATTTGTTCTACTGTTCTAGCACTAGCGATACAAGGCGTATGGGTAGCAGTTAATAAAGCCTGGCCAACTAGTCTTTTTGCTCGTTCAATAAGCTCACCTGGTTGCGGCATCGGCATTTCCGCTCGTCCCAGTGTTTTAAAATTTTGAGCTTCAACTACTCCGAACGTAGATACTACCAAAACGAGAGCCAACACCAAACGCCTCATTGCCTCTATCAAAAAACTATCATTAATTATAGAGCAAAAACTGATTACTCCAAATACTACCTTCGAAACACCACAAATTTATATCCAAAGAAATTCCAGAAAAGAGCAACCGCAGTTGCTGCTACTTTTGCGATATTGAGCCAAAGTTTTGGATCATGAACCAATGGCGTCGAGAAGGTAGTAAGCACATAGACTATCGTACTGTTTATGATAAGGCCGCCGACCGTGACCGCTAAAAACTTTGGCAAGTCTTGAAATACACTTTTAGTTGCCGTAGCTTGAAAAACCCAAAATTTGTTCCAAAAGTAAGCGTTAAATACTGCCACCAAAAATCCGGGGATATTAACTCCAGCAATAATAAGACCTGCAGTAGACCCGCTGATCAGACTTAACATATTTAAAATCCCAAAATCGATAGCGGTGTTTAAAAATCCAACTGCCACAAACTTTGTGAACTGGACCATAAATAAAAATCTCTGGGAAAGCACTTTCCCAACCATCATGCCTATGGCAAATAAAACAGCGGCAGCTGCAGGAAGGACGATTAAGATAAGCTGGTTTTTGATGCCCACATTAACCAGTGTTGGGATCGCAAAAACTCCAACTAAAAATCCGACCAATGCTGCTATTGAGTAATCTTGTTTTGTGATCATAACTATATGAATTTAAAAAATTATTTTTTTAAAGCAATTTTTTCTGCTCGTTCTCCCTCCAGCATTGCGATAAATATCCTCTCTTCGGTTAGATCTATGATATCACGTTCCAACTTTTGATAAGAACTTTGGGGATCCTTGATATATTGGAAAACAGACACCACAAGCTCTTGTTGCTCATCTCGAAGCTGCTCTTCAATGATAGCTATGAGTTGAGTAATTTGATCAGGGGTGATTCTTTCTGGTGTATTCACAAATACATCCAATAAGGGTTTTTCCCTTTTCTCTTTTTCCTTCCAATACTGTGCATGCTCGGGAGAAACTTCTGCCAGAGCTTTATTTTCTTCAATCTGTTTGATGTAATCAGTAATCCAACTTATAAGGTTTTCTTTTTTTATTAGGCTGGGATTCTCTACAAATGTGCTTTCAGTTGAATTGAGGGTAAACGGCTTTGATAACTGGGCAAGTTTAGTGTGTTTCGCTGCAAGAGCATCTCGCAAGCCCCTAAACTGACCATAATAATTACGAACATCACGTAAATAGTCTTTTAAATCACTATCGTTCTTTGCATTTTCGTCCGTTTCTTCAACTTTTTGAATAGTATCCTCGTGATCTTGGTAAGCCACAAGAGAAGCTGCCTCCAGAAGAGCGATACTAAGAGTCGCATCCTGCATGCCGTGTTCGTCTTCTTTCTTAAGCAGAGCCTCTAATTCCCCTCTACTCCCTTCCATATTTTCCTTAAACTTGTAACAGAAAGCAGCCACAGCCAAAGAAATAATCTGTGCTTGGTTTCTTTCTAGCGCTTCTTCAAACTCTGACCTTACGGGATGATTAATTTCAAAAGTTTGTTTTTTAAACATGGGAAGCAGTACAAATTTACAATACAACAATTGCAAAGTTAAATAATTCTACGTTTATTTAACTCTTAAAACACTGGTGCTTTTTCGTTTTGGGCAGGAGCTACTACTTGATGTCGTTGAATAATTTCATTCTCAACCTCCTCGCGAGACCGTCCATATTTAGTTCGTGAAATTTCTTTGGCAAGTTCTGACAACTCAGGGTCTCCCTTTTGCGGCGAATACGTCTTCATGTTAAATGATTGTGTCGTGTGGCCTCCAATGAGCAATTTTACATAGCAATTATGATTATCAATATTCAAAAGATCTTGTTCTGCAAAAATCGGTTTATACTGCTTGGCCATGAATTCGGCGTCATCCGATCCAATACGGAAAGAAACCATTGAGCCAACGTTTCCAAACACCGCTTTTTTAATTTCCTCTTTTAATTGTCCGATAAATTGATGAGTAATTACAAGATCAAGACGGTATTTTCGAGCCTCCGAAAGAATCGTGGCGATCGAATCAGTAGTAACATTTTGAAACTCATCAATATAGAGATAAAAATCGCGCCGTTTTTCCATGGCCTGATCATTGCCACGAGAAAGTGCTGCCATCAAAATTTTCCCAACAATAATCAACCCGATAAGTGATGAGTTAATATCTCCAAGTCGTCCCTTGGAAAGATTGACCAGAAGAATTTTGCTTGAATCCATCACTTCACGAAAATTAAATGAGGACTTTTCTTGTGCAATAATTGGTCTCATGATTTCGTTGGCGATAAAGACATCAAACTTTGAAGTAATATACGGGACCATATTGCGTAGCTCCCCTTCTCCTCCGGCTTTTTCCGCAACTTGTGTCCAGAAGTTTTTGACCACAATATTTTTTGCTCGCGCTATTTTTAAATCCCGAAAAACTTTGTCTGACATTACACGCGAAATTTCAAGTAACGTGTTCCCCGAAGTTGGGTCATCCATGACCAACATGGTCGCATTGCGGAAGTATTGCTCAAACATAGGTCCCAACGCTTCCGGAACCGCACCATATAATTTTTGGAAAATACTAAACAATTCGTTAACGATAAAAGTTTTCTGGTCCGGAAAGTTGATATCATATTCAAGCATATTGAGTCCCATCGGCCGCTCAATATCTCCGGGGTTAAAATAAATCACATCTTGCAGACGATGGCGCGGAACAAATTCAAGCATTCTGCTGACAAGCTCACCGTGTGGATCAATCACACATACCCCTTTGCCCGCCTGTATATCCTGAATAATCATATTTTCAAGAAATACAGACTTTCCAGTTCCGGTCTGCCCAATGGTATACAAATGTCGACGACGATCATCTTCCATAATACGAACTTGGCGCGTCTCTCCGCGAAACATGCTGTACCCCAAAATAAGACCTTCACTGGGCAGCTCAGCCGGCGGAGGAGCTTCTTTAGCTTTCTGGGTTTTCATCTTCGGAGTTTCCGTCGGAATATTGGGGAAATGAAAAATAGAAGTAAGTTCTTCAGTTCCCAAAATTATTTTTTTGCGCTCATCAAAACTACGGAATGAAAAATTAAAAATTAAATTTTTAAAACCACTGCGTTTGGTGTGCTCAAATCGAAAACTATTTACATTGGGGTCAGTAAACTGCTCAAAAGAAAGCTCAAGACCCTGTAAAATTGCTTCGGCTTTGTCCTTGGTTTTGGCAGATGCAATCAGCCGAACATTGGTTTCAAAAAGTGCTTTGTTGGCTTTGCCCTCAAGCGCTTTTACTATGTCTTCTTGCAAGGGAGTGAGTTTTTTGATTTCGTCGGGTCTCTGTACTTTTTCCTCACGCGATGAACCAAAGACCGTTTGCAAAAAGTCAGATACCTCAAAGAAAAAGCCACTGTCTTTTTTTCCTTGATACAAAAGGGTGGCACGCTTCTTAAGACGAGATCGCCATTTCTTTTTGGCGGGACGAGCAATGATTTGCAAGACTGCACCTTCTCCAATTGGTGCAAGTTTCGTAAAAACATTGGTTAAGGGCTTCATGGGATCACTCTCGAGTTTCTGATAGGTCCGGACAGGAGAGAAAATGCCCTCTTTGAGTAGCACATTACTTCCTGCAGCTTCCCCCTCCGGATTAAATATATTGTAGTCTTTGGCTTTCTCGACTACCGCATCAGAGAAAATTCCTTGGATGATTTTTTCCACTGAAGGGACATAGCGACGCGGTACCGCAATATAAAACAACAACTCCTCACCTTCATACGGGATAGTAAGCTCCATAGCAAAAACTGGCCGCCCATATAAAAAATTACTCCACCATTTTCCTTTCAGGACATTGAGGTGAGCATAAAATTGCTCCATGAGGGAAACTCGCTCACGAAGCTGTTGGATATTTAACTCGTTTTGTAGACTGATAGGAGGAAAACGAACTGCCAGAAGCTCAAGATTGAGCGAGCGTTGAATTTTTCCTCTATAGCGGAAACTGTGCCGTAGGAGAAAAATCAAAATAACCAGGCCAACCACACCAAGTAGCCAGAAATACACGACATAGTATGTGAGATCACTCATAGACTAATATTCCGGTGAATCAAAACTATAGTTGAGAGAGTTTGCGAGATTGTACTAATTTTTCGTAATACTCATCAACTAAGTGATCATGGAGCTCATCTAAAAGATAGGGGCTGGTTTTGCGTGCCTCAGCAACCGCGGCCTGCAGTGATTTTGATAATGCAATCTCAACCAGTTTCTTGATGTACTCTTCCCGTGCCTCTTTCTTAGCAAGCTCGTCCGCTTGATTTTGCAGACCATCACTCAAAGACACCGGTTGCTGTCCCGCAGGCTCTTGGAGCGTAGATGCTTGCATGGAGGGCTTTAACTCTTCAATGTGAGTTCTTAAAACCTCTCGAAGCACTTCTTTTTCGTGCGGCACATCGCCGTGCTCTTGCAGTTCTCGTTTCTTTTCCTGAAGTTTTTGTTCAAGCTGCCGAATTTCTTCCTCAGCAGAGATGTTTTGTTCTTTGGGAGGCATAATGATCAATTTCTAAAAACTTAACTTTCGTTTTTTGGCTTTTAGCACTATACTAAAAGTATACTATACCCATGTCTAGAAAAGAAATTCTTATTTTAGTTACAATTGTTGCCTTAGCCGGTTTTTTGCGTTTCTTTGAACTTACGCAAACCCCACCAGGACTCTATCCGGACGAGGCCATGAACGGCAACAACGGCATAGAAGCGCTTGCCAACCACGACCTCAAAGTATTTTATACCGACAATAATGGCCGCGAAGGACTTTTTATTAACCTCCAGGCACTTTCAGTTTGGATGTTTGGACGAGAGGCGTGGGCATTGCGCGGCGTAAGTGCTTTAGTCGGGACTCTTACGGTTTTGGCACTTTATTTTGTCGCAAAAGAGCTCTTTATTGATGAAAAAAAACGAAATTTTACGTTTCGATTGAATCCCCCAAATATCATTGCCCTTCTGTCCGCCTACTTACTTGCCACCTCATATTGGCATTTGAATTTCTCTCGCATTGGCTTTCGGGCTATCTGTCTTCCTCTTTTTGCCAGTGTTGCGCTGTATTTTCTTCTTAAAGGGCTTCGTACTGGAAAAACACTTGATATGATCTTAGCAGGAATTTTTACCGGCCTCGGGCTGTATACGTATATCGCGTTTCGATTTATGGTCTTTATCCTAGCAATACCAGTTGTGGGGTATGGATGGAAATGGGTAAAAGGAAAAGTTAGCCATGCCGCAGAGCAAATAGCAGGATGTTTCCCTTGTGCAGTTCTTACTTTTACATTCGCTACTTTTGTGGTTGCCTTACCTTTTGGTTATTACTTTCTTCACCATCCGGAAGATTTTTCGAGCCGCAGTTCTCAAATTTCAGTTTTTGCGGCTAAATCTCCTATTTTTGAATTCGCAAAATCAACTATTGCAACCATTGCTATGCCACTGGTATTCGGAGACTGCAACCCACGACACAATCTGCCCTGCCGACCGGAGCTTTCGCCTCTCGTGGCAATCTTTTTCCTTGTCGGCCTTGCTGCAAGTATTAAAAGAGTAGTAAAGTCCTGGGGGTCACGAGAAGCTATAAGCCATTCCCTGATTTTAGGTTGGCTTATTTTTATGATGTTTCCGGCGAGCCTTACTCGCGAGGGGATGCCGCATGCGTTGCGCGCTATCGGGATGATTCCTCCTATGATAATTCTTGCTGGCTTCGGAGCCTGGATTGTTGGCAATAAATTATTAGAAATCGGGCAAAGAAAATTTGGCGAGAAATCATATCGCCCCACAATACTTCTGTTTCTTGCTGCACTTGCGACGATCTTTTTCCTTACTTACAAAACATACTTTGTCGTCTGGGCGCAAGATCCAAAAACACAACACGCTTTTACCGCCGATACTTTTACTATGGCGAGATATTTGAATGGCCTTGATGACCAAACAGAAAAACTAGTGATTGTTGATGAAGGAATTGACCAACGCACTGTTACCATCTCAAGCCAAACGATTCTTTTTATCACCGGATCATTCTTGCAAACCGACCGAGCCAATAAACACTATCACTATATCCGACCGCAACAATTGGATGAGACACTAGCGGGCCTTACTGGTAAAAAAATTGTAATTTCATTTCTTGATAACGCAAGCCCGTACCCAGCAGAAGTAGCAAAGAACCACTTGGAATTTCACGTACAAAATTTCCCTAATTTCTTGATTTTAGAAAATTAAGAGGCGGCATCCCGAGGATGCCGCCTGTACTACCATAGCCCAGTACTGCCGCCGTTGGGCTACGCGCCGGTCTTCAGGACCGCCGCTGCGCTGCTGAGACCCGGACTGCCGTCGTCGCCACCGCCCTTGTCGTTGCCGCCTTTGCGCGAGGCCTTCGCGGCGCGCGCACTTCCCGGCGATGCCCGGCTGGTCTTCTTCTTCCCCTTCTTGACTGGCATGTTAATCCCCCCTTTCCGACCAAAGCGTGGTCTAAGAAATTATTAACACATTTTTATGAACAAATACAACCAATTTGCCATCATTATTCTAGGCATCATGCTACTCCTAATGCTCGGATCAATGTGGAATGATAGCGCCACATTTGACGAAGTGGCACACATTGCTGCCGGCTTCGGAAATGTTGATCAGCTCGATTATCGTCTGAACCCTGAGCATCCCCCGCTTGTGAAAGCGCTGTCTGCCCTTTCTGCCAAACTCGTTGTGCATCCGTATTTTCCGACCAATATTCCCTCATGGCAAGAAACCGTCACCGAATGGCAACAGCAATTCAAACAAGGAGGAATTTTCTTGTATCAATCGGGTAATGACGCTGACCGGATACTTTTCTGGGGACGATTTCCAGTTTTACTGTTATCACTTCTTTTAGGGACCCTCATCTATGTATGGGTCAGCAAAAGATTTTCAAGAGAAGCAGGAATTTTGAGTCTGGCGTTTTTTGCATTTTCTCCAACTATCCTTGCTCACTCTCGCTATATCACCACAGACATTGGCGCAGCTTTAGGATTTTTTATTGGTATTGTTACGTTTGTTCAATTTCTTGAAGTTCCAACCAAGAAAAATATTTTTGTTGCCGGACTCGCCTTTGGCATTGCCCAACTCCTGAAGTTTTCTTGCGTAATGCTGATTCCGATTTATATAGTGCTTTTTATTGCCTGGGTTCTGAGCCGTCCGAATCTTCATTTTCGTGAGCGAGTAAAAGTTTTTTTTCGCTTTGCTACTAAAACCTTGGTGGTTGGAATTATCGGAGTGGGGGTGATCTGGATCACGTATGCGGTTTTTACGTGGAACTATCCTGAAGGTAGACAAATTACTGAAACACAAGCGCAACTCGGATCAGGCGGGATACGCCCATTGGTCAATTTGGATCTAGCCCTTGCAAGAAACAAATTTACCAGACCCCTGGCGCACTTTACGCTCGGTGTTTTGATGGCCAACAACCGTGCTGCCGGAGGCAATACCGCTTATTTCCTTGATACTATTTCGTCCAAGGGATCGCATCTCTATTTCCCGCTTCTGTATGTCGTCAAAGAACAAATCACATTTCATATACTGACCCTGCTGGCTCTCATTTTTGCAATCAAAAAAATCAATTTTCCATCTTCCGAAAAATTCTCACGAAGAATACGACTCTGGATCTACAATCACTTTTTTGAATTTTCGTTTCTCGTAGTTATCGTTCTTTACTGGACGATTTCTATCGTCTCTCCGTTAAATATCGGAATCCGGCATGTACTCCCAACATTACCATTTATCTTTATGCTGGTGGCAATTACTCTCTCTCGATGGTTTCGTGCGCATGATAACGCAAACCCTCAATCGTTTTTTCAATGGATCAGTAATACATTGCACTATTTTGTAAAGGCAATCCCCAAATATGTTTTTGTGGGGATAGCGGTTGTTTGGATGGCCATTAACATGTTTCTGGTCTATCCACACTTTTTGTCTTATTACAACACTTTTGCTGGTGGATCAGAAGAAGGATATAAAATTGCAACTGATTCTAATTACGATTGGGGACAGGATTTTAAGCGTCTCGTTCAGTATGTCGATGAACAAAAAATTGGCAGTATAGCTGGAGACTATTTTGGAGGAGCAAATCCTGCCTACTATCTTGGTTCGCGGTACCAATCATGGTGGCCATCAAAAGGTCCCGTGTCTGGCTGGTTTGCAATTTCTGCCAATGTTCGGCAAGGCGCATGGGGTAAAATCGGCCCAGGTTTT
>JGI1358J11329_10002033_pt1 | contig 16102 bp, 12 predicted proteins | sample Subgroupgradi54m_FD_11329 | JGI IMG/M metagenome (IMG submission 11329)
TCTTTAGGAATCGTTACTGTTTGGGCCGGCTTTGGATTTGAAGGTTTGTAAAGGGCAAGCACCAAAAGCACTCCGGTTATTACAAAAAGTGCAAATATAAGAAAAAGCGTTCTTTTAGACATAATTAATAGTTTATAGTTTTTAACATTTTTGTCAATTATCTTACTGTGTTGATTTAAGGTTTCTTCGTGCAAAGATATTGTAATCTGTTCCCTCGACAGCGCCATCACTATTTAAGTCTGCTTCTTGAGGATTCGAACATTTGGACTTGTCGATTGTGCTTCCAAAGCACTCATGAAGTGTATTGTAATAAAACGTAGGACTTGGATTGTTGTCATCATCCACTCCAACAACAAGGCTTGCATTAAGCGGTACGGAAATTGTCGAAGTAGCAGTTGGTAGGGACAAATTTTGCACAAAACCTTTGAGATGGTTTCCCATTTTTATAATGACATTGTAATTGCCGGCTGGGACTAACCCCAAATCAACCACACCGGTGTAGTTTCCGGCATCTTGTGAATAATTAACTATGCCAGATTTATTGATAGTCTGCCCGTTGGGAGATTTTACAATAACTGCAACTGGTCTATTGTTTTTGAGGATTGGTTTGTTATTTTCACCAAGTTCTTTACCGATCATACGAGGAAGAAAAACACTCAAATTAAGCTGGACAGAGCCGGGGAGAGGAGTTGGGGTTATTGTTGGTGTAGGCGTTGGTGTTGCAGTTGGAGCACCCAACTTGCAGCAACCCTGATTATTTTTATCGCATGAAGTGCCTGTGTATGGAGATGGAGGCTTGTACGGACCATAGCCGGAAAGACATCTTGGAGTATTTTCATTTTTAATGTCAGCACATTGATAAACTCCTTCAAAACCTATTGCTGTTTCCGTCCCTTCACAAACGAATAATTTTGGAGTTAGGGTTGGGGTGGGAGTGGGAGTATTGGTTGAGGTGAGGGTATTAGTTGGACTGGGGACGAAAGCAAGACAGCTTCCTTGGTCTCTTTCATTATAATCTCCACAAGTCAATCCTGTTCCACATTCAGATGTTTGAAAACAAAGTTGTCCCAACTTTTTCTTATCAGATGATGTTGTTGAGGCAGGAGTTGGGACAGGGCAAAGCAATTTGCTGCCACACTAGTTTTAGTAAATTGAGGATAGGGGTTGGGGTGGGGGGGGTGGCACAACTTGTTTCGCATGTGCCCGTGCTAGGACATTTTGTTAAGCCACTGCAGCACTCGAAAGTTCCAGCAGCACCACTATAGAATCCGGTTCTGCTAACACATATGGGCTGTGTTGATGCAGGAGTTGGGGTTGGAGTTGGAGTAGCACTTGGAATAAGAGTTGGGGTAATGGTTGGTGTAAAAGAACTTGGTGTGAGATAACCAGTGCCAGCGCATACGCCCTGCTCATTACAAACACCGCTTTGGCCAGTGGAGCTAGTACAGCTATTTCCAACTACTGTTGAAGTATAGCAATATTTTCCATTCTGACCGCTATCTGTAATACATGATGATGTACAGGCAGAACCGGATGGACGATTAGAAGAGCTAAAGCATCCAAGATAACCTTGGTATGGAGGACTGCATGAGCCGCCTGTTGTCTGTGCGTAAGCCTGATTAATAAGATTATTATTCATCCCTACACCGCCGCGCCCAGTCCAATTTTCAGGAAGATTTATTCTTAGAAATATTTGAGCATTTGAAGTAGTAGGAAGGAAGTTGCCATTTACATCAACTATTTGTACTCCTGTCCCGCCACTTGCTCGCTGTTTTAAATTCTGAACAGTAAGAGCTGCGATTACTGTAATAGGAATAATTGCCAGGACAAAAACAATCAGAAGGAGCTTTTTCCTTTGAGGATTTTCGTTGATAAATGACTTTACTCTTTGAATAAATTCTTTAAGCTTTATCACTTAATATCAATTTAAGCATATATATATATATATCTTGTCAAGTATTAAAATTTATTTTTAGCGCAAGGAAATTTTTTAGAGGTTTTTTATTTCCAACTCTTTATCGACTCCAGTGCGCCGGAGTCCGCAGGTGCAATGTGCAGCAAAATATACTGCATTTGGGCAATTGCTTTTTCCTGATCTTTATTTTGGTGGTAAAAAAGGCCTAGGGCATAATGAGCGTCACGATAGTCGGGTTTTAATTTTATTGTTTTTTCCAAAGCCTCAATTCCTTTTGGAATATTATTATTTTGGCTGTATATAACACCGAGATTGTACCAGATATTTGCGTCATTTGGAGCCAGAAGACTTGCTTTTTGTATGCCATCAAGAGCGCGGGGCAAATAACGGGAGTCAATCTGAGATAAAGTGTAGAAAAGTCTTACCCGAGTTTTCCAAAAAACAACGTTATTCGTATACTTGGAGATTACCTCGTTGCTGGTATTAATTGCTTCTTGGACAAGTGACGAGGCAACAGAGATCGTTTGTTCTTTTTTATCATCTACAGGTTTTTGAGTGATTAGCGCTGTTGCAATAATTGCGTCGTTTATAGAAAGTTCATCTTTGAAAACCGGTTCATCGCCTCTTAATTCTACGGCAGTATGCAGGTGTTTGTAGCCTTGTTGATAGTCGCCGGCCCGATCCAAATTATATCCAAGAGCATATGCAATATCTGCCTGCCAGAAGCGGAATAAAGTGATAAGTAAAAAGAGAGAAGTGACAAGAATAAGAAAGATTCCAGTTAGACTGGCTGGAGAAAGTTTGTTGGTCGTTGGTCGTTGGTCGTTGGTCGTTAGCTTAACCATTCCGGATAAAACAAAAACAAAGGCAGGAATCAGGAAAAGATAAATATTGGCTATTACAACAGAAAATCCGAAAAAGTTAGTAATTAAAATGGAGATATATGATGCAATGAGCGCAAAGCTCAAAATGCAAAGCTCAAAGTTATAGCTTAAAGCTGAAAGCTTTTCGTTTTGAGTTGCAGTTTTGAGTTTTGACATTTGAGTTTTGAGTTGTTTAAGGCTTGTAAACAAAAACCAACCAATCATGAAAAGATAAGTGCCTAGACCGAATAAACCGATGGTTGCCAAATAATTCAGATATTCGTTGTGGGCTTTGTTGTAGAGAAAGTTCCATTCAGAAGTTAGATTATGGCCAACCGGCTTGTATTTGTAATAAGCAAAGGCGAAAGTTTCTACTCCTGTGCCGAAAATCGGATTTGCCTTCCAGGCATTTATTGCCCCAGTCCAAACATTAAGCCTTATGTTGCCAGATTCGGTTCCTCCGGATTCAAAAGATTGCACAGGTACCGGAGTTGGAGAGACAGCCGGAGTTTTGGGTGCTTGGGTTTTCTGAAAATAGTTCCCAATTCCAACGAGCGTAAATCTATTGAGCTGGTTGATTGGTGTCCCAATGACAAATGTAATTATTAAAAATCCAAAAATTAATATAGCAAAAGGCGATTTTAATTTTTCTTTTGAAATTGACATTTTCGGTTTGCCGTTAAACCAATAGAACAAACCGGCAAAAAATATGAGAGAAATCCAGATTCCCAAAACCCCTGATCTGGCGCGGGTGAAAAGAAGATCAACATAGAAAAGTATAAAAAGGATTAATGATAAATGATTAATGATTAAGGAATTCCGCTTTTTAAGAAAGTAGGCAATAGATATTGGAATCAAGATTGCAAGATATGCGGCGAGCCAATCGGGCTGGCCCAAAGTTGAAAAAATTCTTATTTTCGGCATGAAATCCGCTGTCCAGCAAGAGACATCAAAATTGCCTCTAAAAATAAGACATGTCGGATCATAACCAAAATGAGAAGGAAGACCCCAAAGAGCAACGATCAAGCCGGAGATTAAGCTTATGGTCATTAGTCTTTGGACTATAGTTTTTGAGGCAAGATTACTTAAAAACGCATAATACAAAAATGTATAAGACAACATTGATAATAATCCGCCATTGAAACGTGAATAGTAGCCCCACAAAGAAACATGAACATCCAAGGAAAAAATAGTTGAGATAATTTGGGACAGGAGAAAAAGTCCGATTGGAATATCAAGCGGAGTTCTTTGAAAAGAGAATTTTTTTTGCAGAACCATTTTTGTAAACCAGGCCATAGCAATAACAATGGTTAGCCCCCAGGTAAGCCACATTTTATTTAGTTCAAAAAGCTCAGAAGTAGCGCTTGTGAAAGCCAATGGAACTAAGAGAAAAAGGGCGTAAAAAGAATATTCGATGACACGATTGCAAGCCTTAATCATTTTTCTAATGTTAACATATTGGAAAAGTTGGGACAAGGAGAATTATGTTAATTTATGCCGCTGAGGTTTGACCATTAGGTGTTCGTATGAGAGCATTGAAGGCATCAAGTGTTTGTTGTGCTTCTGTTAAGCGTGCGGTTTCTTTCTCAAGTTTTCTTTTGTAAGGACTTTCTGCTGCGTTTCTACTTTTTGTTACGGTGTCCAAAAAGTCTTTTTGCTCCAAAATGAGAGTGTTGTTTGTTGAAACTGACAAAGATGGATCACGAGTGTCGTTAAATAAGAGCATTGCATCCACTGAATCATAGCCGCCGCCTCCTGAAGCTTTCTCAAAAGTTTTTCGATCTTCATTTACTGCTTTTATCTGATTATTTCTGACCAATTTAAGTTTCTCAGCTTGAGCCTTTTGCACCTTAAGCGCTCTTGGTCCTTCTCGAGTCAATACAGTAAAGAGCTCCTCCCCCAATACAGCTGCAGTGCTGTGAGTAAAAAGTAAGATTCTTTGGTCTTGAGCTGGAGTTTCATAACCAAAAATAGCAAAATATCTTCCTTTCTCTTTAGAATCTGTTATCATATTGGTAATTAATTTAGAGTATGTTGACTCAGTTTCTTTTTGTTTTTCAGTTACCATCTGAGGAGTAAGGTTTTCAGCAGTTTTATTAGATAAAGCGTAAGTTGGTGCTTCACCTGCTGTTAGCGGCACTGGATCTCCCATATAAAATCAGTTTTTCAGATTCGTAGACATTTGTCAAGGATAAATGTCAAGCTAACGAGTTACCTGTTTAAAAATTAGTAACAAGATGCTATTATAAATGGAACATGTTCGATAAGTTATTTAGTTTATTTAGCCATGACATTGGCATTGATCTTGGAACTGCCAATACTTTGGTTTGGGTCAAAGATAAGGGAATTGTGATAAGAGAGCCCTCTGTTGTCGCAATGCACAAAAAAACAAAAAAAATTATTGCGATTGGAACAGAAGCCAAAAAAATGGTTGGAAAAACTCCTCCCTCAATTGTAACCGTAAGCCCTCTTAAGGGCGGAGTTATCGCTGATTTTGATGCAACACTCGCAATGATCTCTCATTATATCCAGAGAGTTCATGAGATTGGAAATGTTTTGCCTGTTGCATGGGCGAGACCTCGGGTTGTGATTGGAATTCCGTCATCAGTTACCGAAGTTGAACGCCGGGCTGTTTGGGAGGCTGCTTTAACTGCAGGAGCAAGAGAAGCATTTTTGATTGAAGAGCCAATGGCTGCGGCAATAGGAGAAAATGTTTCGGTTTTTGCTCCAACAGGAATAATGATTGTTGATATTGGAGGGGGAACCACAGAAATTGCAATAATTTCACTTGGAGGAATTGTAGTAAGCCGTTCTTTGAAAATTGCGGGTCAAGAAATGGATAATGCTATCTTGCATTATGTGAGACTAAGACACGGACTTATAATGGGACAAAGAACAGCTGAAGATGTAAAAATAAAAATAGGAAGCGCGTACGAACCAAAGTCAAAAGTTAAAAGTGAAAAGTCAAAAGTTGATCGGATGGCGGTTGTGAGAGGACGGGACATTGAGACAGGACTTCCCAAAAGTTTGCGTTTGACGGAAGTAGAAATCAGGGAAGCGTTGGCGCCGGTTTTAGCAGAGATTATGGAGGCAATTTCCGATGTTTTGCAGGAAGCGCCTCCCGAACTGACGAATGATATTTTAGCTCACGGAATCTTGCTAACAGGCGGATCTTCATTGTTAGCAGGTCTTGATCAATTAATAGTTGAGCGAACCAAAATTCCGGTTGTTTTATCAGAAGATCCTTTGACATCTGTTGTCCGGGGAACAGGAAAAGTTTTGGAAAACGACGAACTCCTCCAAAGAGTCAAAGTGGTTGGAGGACTAAAATAGGCCTGTAGTTGACAAACATTGGCAATTATTTTAGAATATCTCTTTATGGTCAGGCCAGAAGTTAAGACACCCGACAGATTAGCAGAGTTGGTCGATAATGTATTCGATCCAATATTTAAACTCATACCTTTGGATAAAACCGCTAGTTGGGCAGAAGATGTGCTTGAAAAATTCAATAGGCTTCCAAAAACAAACAGCAGAGAAATAAAAGTAGTAAAAAATTTAGCCGCACAAAGCGCAGCTCAATTACTGCAAGCGCCTCAATATATAGATGCTGCAGGCGTTGTTTGGAAGAAAGAAGAGCCATTATATGAACTTATCAGGATAGAATCAAAAGCATTTATGCGAGAAAAATGGGAAGACGTTACTTCGGAACAACTTGCTCAATTGGTAAGGACTTACGCAAATAACCCTCAGTACAAAGATTTTGCCAAAGAACTGCTTGCTAATTATTTTAAAGGACCAAAAAGCAAAAGACAAAGAGTAGATGCTTATTATACTTTTGTGTCTTGCGTGCTGGATTTAACCGGCGACGATAAAGCCTTTAGTGAAGGAGTTAAGATTGGTCTTTATGATACAGATATACTTGTCAGAGGCAAAGACTTGATAGAGCAATCTATTCTCTTAAGTTTGCCTTACAACGAAAAAGAAATAGTTTATCAAAAGTTGTTGATTGCTAAAAATGTTATGAGTCAATTAAGTTTTTTAAGTTTGGAAGATTTAGGAGAAGCTCGGCAAAGATACTCTGATTTTCTGAATACAAATGAGAAGCTTATAGAAAAATGGAAAGAACAAGCAATCAAAGCGAAAAAGCAAATAGGATCTGCCAAAGTAATAGAGTTAAATGAAGCAACTATGAAAATTGACTCACATTATTGGAAGAATCTGTCTGAGGAAGAAAAACTAAAGTTAAGAAAGATCTGGCCTTTCAACTTACTTTTTGATGAGAAAGACCCATTAAATAAAAAATTTCAGATGAAGATATCCTCCAAAAAGTCAAAGTCGTCGGGGGACTGAAATAATTTCCTCTTGTAACGAAAATGTAAACCTACTAGAATAGGCCTATGAAAAGGAAAGAGAATTTTTTGCCTGTCTTTTTCGTTGTAGTTTTTTTATGTATTCTGCTTTTAACTCTTTCTCTCTCCGGCAAACTCAAATTTCTCTCATTTTTAGAAAAACCTACTTCTGCAATACAGAGTTTGTCTTACAATCTGTTTCAAAAATTACCCTTTGTTTCAGAAGACTTAAAGATTAAAGACCTTCGCGATGAAAATCTAAGTTTATTAAATAAGATTTCCGATTACGAAAAATTAAAAAGAGAAAATATTGCTCTTTCGGACCAATTCCAAACATCTTATCCGGCCAGCTACAAGATGCTTAAGGCAGAAATAATTGGAGCGCCGGGTTTCGTTCCGGGAGTTTCCGTTCCGACAAATTTTATTCTCAATAAAGGCTCAAAAAACGGTCTAAAAGAGGGACAGGCGGTTGTCATCAAAAATAATTTGGTAGGCGTAATAGTAACAGTTTCTGTCAACTTATCCAAAGTCAATATCGTAAATAATCCACTTTCTTCCTTCACAGCCAAGACAGAAAATGGTGCGCAAGGCATAGTTAAAGGACTGGGCGGAAGTTTGACTTTAAATAATGTTTTGCTCGCAGAAAACATTAAAAGTTCTGAAATTGTTTTAACAAAAGGAGATTCTGATTCCAACGGCGTTGGGATTCCTTCGGATCTCGTGGTTGGGAAAATTATATCTGTTGAGAACAATCCAAGCGACCTTTTTCAAAAAGCAAAAATTGAAAGTTTTGTTGATTTTGCAAAACTTTCTACGGTTTTTATCTATTTGGAGAACAAATAAATCCAGCACGTTTCTTCGTGGTATAATGACGTTAACTCACGCGGCAAGCCGCAGAGTTTTGAAAGGTGCTAGATAAATGCTTCTTTTTTTTGTATTATTTTTTTTGTTGTTGGTAGTAATGCTTAGCGGAATTACAACGATTCCTCTTGCGATTGCCTTACTTGTTGCAGCAACAGTTGTTTTTAAAAAATCTTGGGTTTTTTTTGCGGCTTTAGGCGTTGGCTTACTTTTGGATTTAGTAAATCTTAGGCCTTTGGGCTACACAAGTCTAATTTTTACAATTTTTGTATTTGTAATTTGGCTTTATGAAAGAAAATTTGAAACTCAAACAATTACTTTTGTTTTCTTCGCAGCATTTTTGGAAAGCACTTTTTACTTGTGGTTATTTAGGTATCAGATGGTGTTTTTACAATCTTTTACGACTGCGTTATTATCTGCTCTATTTTTTCGTGTCATCCTGAGCAAAGCGAAGGATCTAGATTCTTCACTCCGTTCAGAATGACATTAATAATATGGTTAAAATTGGGCCCGCGTTCGGAGACTATATAAGGCTTGAAAAAAGCCAAAGGCATCCGAGTCTGAACAAAACTTATAAAACTCGGGATTTTTTGTTGCCTCTCATTTTGCTTATTGCCTTACTCATGGTCTTATCAAGATTAATTTTTCTTCAAATAATTAAAGGATCCGATTATCGGGCGCTGTCGGATAGCAATAGAACAAAAACAATTGCGATTCATGCTCCGCGCGGAATTATTTTTGATCGGGATGGCACGCCGTTAGTTTTCAATGTTCCCGGATTTAGGCAAACTTTAAATGACAAAACAAAACTTTTGGAGAAAAACGAGGCTCTAAAATTAATTTCCGAGGGAAAAACCAATTTGGAGATAGATTCTTTAAGGTCCTACCCTTACAGAGACACATTTTCACACGTTTTAGGATACATTGGTCAAATATCAAAAGAGGAGTTGGCGCAAAAAGAATTTGCAAATTATAAGGCAGGGGATTTGATTGGAAAAATAGGAATAGAAAAAGAATACGAGGGGTTACTTCGCGGCGCTAACGGTAAAGAGTTGGTTGAGATAGACAGCATGGGTAAAGTTGTTCGAAAATTAGGCCAGACTGATCCTTCGCCAGGACAAAATATCACACTGACTCTGGATGTTGCGCTTCAAAAAGCAGCCTATGACGGCGCAAAAGATGTCAAAAAAGGCGCGGTGATTGTATCCAATCCATTTGGTGAAATTTTGGCTCTCCTGTCCAGCCCTTCATTTGACTCAAATCTTTTTACAATGAATGAGGGATATTTTGCAGGAGAGAATTCGTCTTATAAATCCATTTCTCAAATCTTGTTAGATTCGGAGAGTCAGCCTTTATTAAATCGTGCAATCGGCGGAACATATCCTCCCGGTTCAACATTCAAATTGGTCGTTGCTTCAGCCGGTTTGGAAGATAAAGTCATAGATAAAAACTTTACAGTACAAGATACAGGTATTATAAATCTTGGTTCTTTTTCCTTTTCTAACTGGTACTTTACCCAATATGGAAAGACAGACGGCGAAATTAATGTCATAAAAGGCATAAGAAGATCAAATGATATTTTTTTCTACAAACTCGCAGAATTAGTTGGTGTTGACAAGCTTTCTCAATTCGCAGAAAAATTTGGTTTGGGCAAAAAATTAGGAATCGATCTTCCCGGTGAACAAAGCGGTACGGTTCCGACACAAGAATGGAAGAAGAATGTAATTGGGGAGAATTGGTATTTGGGAGATACCTATCATTATGGAATTGGACAAGGATTCATTTTAACTACCCCACTTCAGGTTAATATCTGGACTCAAGCCATTGCTAACGGGGGAGTAATTTATAAACCCCACCTCTTGAAAAATGAAAAATTAAAAATTAAAAATGAAAAATTTTTGAGCCAAGAAACGGTTTCACTTATCAGAGAAGGAATGGTTGAGTCTTGCAGTCCGGGAGGAGTTGCATGGCCGCTGTTCGAGTTTAAAGTTAAAAGTTCAAAGTTAAAAGTTGACCAAAAGGTGTCAATTGCGTGTAAGACGGGAACAGCGCAGCATGGTCAAGAAAACGCAATGCCGCATGCGTGGATTACTCTTTTTGCCCCGGCCGAAAAACCCGAAATCATCGTAACTGTTCTATCAGAAAGTTCGGGTGAAGGCTCCAACGTCGCCGCCCCAATTGCCAAAAAAATCCTGGAGGAATGGTTTTCGCGTTGATGTCATTCTGATCCCGACTTGTGGGGAGAAGAATCTCTGAGATCCCTCACTGCGTTCAGGATGACATTATTAAGAAGATTTTGGAAGAGTGGTTTGGAAGATAAACTTTTGACTGTGGTACACTTTATTTAATGCTGGAAGAACGTTTCTCTTATCTTTCATTTTCTGCATTTCCTGGGATTGGGTCGGCGAGATTCAGAAAACTTCTTGTTGAGTTCGGCACTGCAAAATCAGCCTGGAACTCTGCAAGGCGACGCCTTGCAGAAGTGATTGGGGATGAACAAGCGGAAAAGTTTGTTTCATTCAAAGAGAAGTTTTCGGTCGAAGATTATATTAAAAAGTTGAAAGAAAAGGATGTTTGGTTTGTGACTTTGGAGGATGAAGAATATCCGCAGCTTTTGAGACAAATAAAAAATCCGCCGTTTGTTTTGTATGGAAAAGGAGACAAAAAGATCCTTCGCTTTGCTCAGGATGACAATAGGACGATTGCCGTCGTAGGCGCCCGAAGGACCACAGAATATGGCAGGGAAGTAACAAAACTTTTAACTACAGAGTTAGTTTTAAACGGATTTACTATTGTTTCGGGTTTGGCCCTCGGAGTTGATGCGATTTCTCATATGACAGCACTGGAAAATCAAGGCAAAACAATTGCGATTTTGGGGTGCGGGGTTGACTGTTGTAATCCTTCGGAGAATCAGAGTATATATAATAGTATACTCAAAAGTGGGAATTGTATTGCTTCGGAATTTCCTCTGGGCATGAAACCAACGCAGTGGACTTTTCCTGCCCGAAATCGAATTATCGCAGGTCTATCTCAGGCAGTTTTGGTAACAGAAGGAGCAGAAGACAGCGGGTCTTTAATTACTGCTAATTTTGCCTTAAAGTTTAATCGTAAAGTTTTTGCAGTTCCTGGACCGATCACCTCAACAATGTCAAAGGGTCCTTATAAACTAATTGCAAAAGGAGCAAAATTGGTAACGAATGCAAAAGACATTCTTGATGAATTAAAAATTACAAATTCCCCACTTCGCCAAGGCTCCGCGGGGCAAGCAAAATCCAAAATTCAAAAAGGACAGACGAAAGAAGAACAAACCATTTTAGACTTACTCCAAAATGAAAGCTTGCATTTTGATGAAATTGTCCGAAAAACAGAGTTTAATCCTTCAAAACTCAGCAGCATTCTAACTCTCATGGAAATAAAAGGGATGATAAAGAGTCTGGACGGGGGAATATTTTCTATTTTGCAAATGTCATCCTGAATTCCTGCCCGCCAATGCTCTGCATAGGCAAGTGCGGGCGGGTATTTCAGGATCTAAATTTATTTGCATTTTTTCTTCTCTTGTGCCGACAAGAGAAGCAGAAGCTCCCGCCTGATCTCGCTTCATGCGTTCAGATTTTACTCACTTGTCGGGTAATTTCCACCCCTTCCTCAATCTCGCTTCGCTCGCTGAGGAATTCCCCTGACGCGTTCGTAAACTCTTCACGTCATTTCGCTGCGAACGGCGGCATTAAAAATTTGTTTCAGCGCTCGCAGAACAGAAGAATTAATTAATGAATTTAAGAGCGCAAAAGATAGGGGTTTTAAGGAAAGTGTGGATGGGGGAATATTTTTAGTTCTTAATAATTAAAGCTATATTGATATATATCTGCAATGCGAGATAAGTTTCAGGAAGATTGAAGCTCTTGACACCTCTTGTATAATGTTGAGAAAGCAAAAATTGTTAAATTGCTGTATTGTTAAATTGTTATGAAATTAGTTATTGTGGAATCGCCGACGAAGGCGAGGACAATTGGGAAGTTTTTGGGCAAGGATTACGAGATCAAAGCCTCGATGGGACATGTGGTTGATTTGCCAAAAAGCAAAATCGGAATTGATTTTGAGCACGATTTTGCACCACTTTATGAGATTGTCGCGGATAAAAAACAGATTATCGCTGATCTTAAGTCTTCTGCAAAATCTGCGGATCAGATTATTCTGGCGACCGATCCTGACCGTGAAGGGGAAGCAATCGCAGCACATGTCGCGGAAATGTTGGGAGACAAAAAGGGTGAATTTAAAAGAATTGTTTTTCATGAAATCACAAAAGAAGCAATTGAGGAGGCCTTAAAAAATCCCAGAACCATAGATAAGAATTTGGTTGATGCGCAAACCGCAAGAAGAGTTTTAGATAGAATAGTTGGTTACAAGCTCTCACCGCTTTTGTGGAAAAAAGTGCGAAGGGGGTTGTCTGCGGGCCGTGTCCAATCCGTTGCACTTCGTTTAATCGTAGAAAGAGAAAGGGAGATTGAGAAGTTTGGAAAGGAAAAATACTGGTCGCTCCATGTCATCCTGAGCAAAGCGAAGGATCTAGATTCTTCGGCTACGCCTCAGAATGACAATAAAACCGGAACAGAATTTGAATTAGTTGAAATAAATGGAGAGAAGATTGAAGTTGCGAAGACTTTTGATTTGTATGACGGGCAATATAAAATTACAAAAACCTCAATAGATTCTGAGAAAAAAGCTCAAGATTTAATCCGCCAGCTGGCGGAAAAAACATTTACAGTTGCGGATGTTTTGCAAAAAGAAACCAAGAGAGGCCCTGCCCCTCCATATACAACTTCAACTCTTCAGCAGGATGCAGCGCGAAGACTATATATAAATGGAAAAAGGACGATGATACTTGCGCAAAAATTATATGAGGAAGGTTATATTACATATCACAGAACGGATTCGGTTACGATTTCCCAAGCGGCTATATTTTCAATAATCAATTTTGTCAAAAAAGAATTTGGTGAAAAATATGTGCCCGAAAAACCAAGATTTTATTCTGCAAAACAGAAATTAGCTCAGGAAGCACATGAAGCGATCCGTCCCACAAAAGTTCAGAATTCAAAATCTATAATTCAGAATACGCTGGGGAAACAATATGCAAATCTTTACGGTCTTATCTGGAGGAGGGCAGTTGCATCCCAAATGTCAGATGCGATTGTAGAATCAACAGCAGTAATCGTTGATGCAAAAGAGGTTCACCTTCCAGGTGTGCCGCAGGCGCAACACCACCTGGAAGGTGGAAAAGCTTATCGGTTAAAAGCAAATGGGTCGGTTCTTGTTTTTGACGGGTTTTTGAAAGTAAATCCACTTGGTTTAGCTGACAATCGTTTGCCACAGTTTACAAAAGAAGAAAAGCTTAATTTAATTGATGTTTTGGAAAAAGAACATGAAACTTTGCCTCCGCCACGCTACAACGATGCATCTATTATAAAAACTTTGGAGGAAAAGGGAATTGGAAGACCTTCAACTTATGCGACAATTATTTCCACAATTGAGTCCCGCCAGTACATATTAAAAGAGGAGGGGAAATTTATATCTACTGCAATCGGGATAGCAGTTAATGATTTTCTAGTCAAAAACTTTTCAGATATTGACGACATCCCTTTTACGGCTTCGATGGAGGATCATTTAGATTCAATCGCTCATGGAGAGAAGGAATGGGTGCCTATGATTCGGGATTTTTATACTCCTTTTGAGAAAAAATTGGTTGAAGTTGAGGGAGCGGAAAGAGTTCATATTGCTGTTGAGCAAACAAACGAAAAATGTCCGACCTGCGGGTCACCATTGGTAATTCGTACCGGACGATTTGGGAAATTTATATCTTGCTCAACATTTCCAGATTGCAAGTTTACAAAGCCATTTGTTGAAAAAACCAATTTCAAATGTCCTAAAGACGGGGGAGATGTGATAATTAAAAAAACTCACCGCGGCCGCAAATTCTATGGCTGCTCCAATTACCCCAAGTGCGACTTCGCTGCTTGGAAATTAGAGGATATCCATCGTAATGTCATCCTGAGCCCGAAAGGCGAAGGATCTAAAAATTCATGAAACATTACCATGTTTATATCCTTACGAACAAAAGCAATAAAGTACTTTATACAGGAGTAACGAATGATTTATTAAGACGAGTTTATGAACACAAAATCAAATTAATTGAAGGTTTCACAAAAAAATATAAAGTAGATAAGCTTGTTTACTTTGAACATTTTACAGACATTAATGACGCTATTGCTGCTGAAAAGAAAATTAAAGGCTGGTTGAGAGTAAAGAAGATAGCACTAATTCAGTCTAAAAATCCTGCTTGGAAAGATTTCTTGCCAGAATTGCAGGAAAACTTTGCAACAAGCGGGTTAGGCAGAGATCCTTCACTTCGTTCAGGATGACAAACGGAAGTACCTCTTGACAAATGTATAAAAAGGTATCACTATAAATAGTGTGATCCATTCGACTTCGCTCAGGATCATAATGAGTTAAATCGAATTATGAGGAAATTATTTATTAGGGGATTTATTTTTCTTCTTAGCGTTGGTTTGGCATCTTCAGTTGCTTTGCTATCTGCGAATTCAGTATCAGCTCATCATCAAGAGCAAGTTTTGGGAGTAGCAAGCGCTCCAACTTTGTCCATCCCTCCGACCAGTGAGGGACCGGGACTTATTCTTCCGGACAGTCCTTTGTTCTTCCTTGATAAATTAAAGCAGCAAGTGCGTTTATTTTTGGCATTTACACCAGAGGAAAAAGCCAAAATCCATGCATCAGTTGCCGGTGAAAGATTGGCAGAACTACAGATTATGCTGGCGAGAAATAACGTTGCAGGTGTGAGAACTGATCTTCAAGGAGTATCGGACAATTTGAAAGCAGCATCCCTTGATCTTGATAATGCAAAACTAACAGGGCGAAATATTGCTCTCCTGGCAAAGGAAATAAATGATACCATCAAAGAAAAAAAAGATAAGCTTTCTGTTCTAGAGGGTAAATCGACAGGCGAAATAAAAGCTCAGGTTCAAGGAGCAAGAGAAGCTCTCAAAGTTGCCAAGATTAAAGCGGAAGATAATTTGCCCGAGGATTTACTCAGGAACGAAGTGGAAAATGACCTAAATGAAGAAATAGGAGAGCATATCAATAATGCAACAGATTCTGCTAAGGGGATAAATCGTGCAATAGATGTTTTGAGTAGGTTGGCAAGTGAATCAGGCAAAAGGGGAGAGACGCATAGGCGTGAGGCGCTAATGCATGCCATAGAAGTAAAAAATGAAACACTTCGCAAACAAGAGGAGAAACTTATAGAGGTAGAGAATAAAGCGCAAGAAAAGTTGATGAAAGCAAAAGAAAAAGCTTTTGGAGAAGCAAGAAAAGCAGCAAGCAGAATTGAAGAAGCGGCCCAGAATCTTCAAGAGGCACAAAGGTCAGTAACTGAGATAAAAAATAGTCCTTCGGGATCATCCAGTAGTGGAGGTAGTTCGGAAAGTAAGAGTTCGGGTGGAGGAGATCACGGTGGATCTTCTGGCGATTCGGGTAAATCAGGCGGAGATTCCGGCAAAAGCGGCAAAAACTAATCTTCTTAAAACCTCATTGTTAAGCATATCTCAATTTAGTAAAATTAGAAGATGATAAAACTTGGCGCGGCGGAGCTGCGAACTACAAAGGCAGATTCTAAGGAGTTAAAAAGGATTAAGAAAAATCCGATTTATATTGTTTTGGATAATGTCATGGATACTTATAACATTGGGTCTATTTTTCGTTTGGCAGATGCAGTTGCGGCTGAGAAAGTGATTTTGTGCGGAGAAACAGAAACACCGCCGCACACGAGGATTAAGAAGGCATCAATAAACACTACAGAATGGGTCGCTTGGGAATATTTTAAGTCTGCGGAAGAGGCGATTAAGGATTTAAGATTAAAGATTAAAGATTTAAGAATAATTGCAATTGAACAAAGTAAAAAAAGCGTTCAATACGACAAAGCAGATTACAGTTTTCCAATAGCTCTTGTTGTCGGACATGAATCAACCGGCGTATCAAAAGAAGTTCTGAATATTTCCGACCAAATTGTTGAAATTCCAATGTGGGGTGTAAATAAGAGCCTAAAT
>JGI1358J11329_10002039_pt1 | contig 16091 bp, 18 predicted proteins | sample Subgroupgradi54m_FD_11329 | JGI IMG/M metagenome (IMG submission 11329)
TGAACGGTACCTGGATACCTTTTTCAGCGCCCTCCGTCACGAGGTAGACACCGCGACGAGCCTCCAAGGGCATCAACTCCTCAGCAGTTACGGGAAGGAGGGTGCGGAGGTCCGCATGCGCCTGGTCCGTCCCGGCCATCGGAACTGCTGCGTTAGCTAACGCGTAGGCGGACACGATCAGCAGCATTATGGGTACCCTGATCAATCGCCTGTAGTTCTCGAACATCACGACGGACGTCGGGCCAGCACCCACGTCCAGTGCACACGGACCGCATCACCTGTCCGAATGGTACCCAGCATGGCTCTTGGCGGATCGATTCCGAACTCCGTCATGCGCAGCGTGGTGTCGCCGCTGATCTCCAGCCGGTGATCGGACAGCCGCCTGACGTGCATCGGAATGTCTACCGTCCGCTCGACTCCGGCCACCATCAGGACCCCTGTGGCCTCGATGGTGCGGCCCCCATCAGCGTCCTCCTCTTGAGCGACCTGGCGCATCGGGATCTTGGCCGACTCCAGACGATAGGTGATCATCGGATGCATCGTGGCCTTCAGCGCCTCGTGCATCTTGTCATCCATCCCGCGTTTGCCGCTCTTGAGCGAATTGACGAGGATGTCCACACGCACCGTTGCAGCTAGTGCGTGCGGGGGCGGGCTGCTACGCATCCAGAGGGCGGCGAGCTCCTGCTCATCAATACTCAGGTAGCCTTCAACGCTCTGTCCTTGCACCTTCCAGTTATGCAGCGTCGAGGTGCCCTCGACCGTCACACGACTGGACGCGAGGTCCGCGTCGAACCGCTCGGTCGCGGTTGACTCGGCCGAGGCCCCGACCGCGAGAAGCGCCGCGAGGAGCCCGCCACCCGCTCTGATCAGGGGAGCGTGTCGCATCTGCTTCCGCGTCGCTAGAACGCAAACGACGCTTCCGTGATCACCCCATTGAAATGGGGGTTGCGCCAGACATCCACGCCGCTAACCTGAGAGCCGTCCGAACTAAACCCGCTATATAGTTGGTAGACGTACTCGGCCTTCAGCAGCACGGTTTTCGTCAGCCAGTAGCCGCCGCCCAACTGGATCCGGTGCACTAGTCCGTCCGACCCGATGTCGCGGCTGCTGTCGGCGGCCGAGACGAGGCGCTGCGCAGCAGCACCACTGTACCGGAGGGCGGTGTAGAGGCGCGGTGTAAAGTGGTAGCTGCCCTCCGCCGCGTAGTACAGCCACGAGGTGCGGGGGCTTCCGGAGAGGTTGCCGTTGTTGTCGCCATCTTGGACCCAGCCGAAGTTACCATACAACTCCACCGGATCGCCCTCCCACGTGGCATCGACTTGCGTGGCGAGTACCCGTTTGCCCGTCACGGGGAAGACTTCGCCGGGTGCGCTGCTGTTGTCGAGAATACCGGCGTACGGCCCGCCGGAGCGGTTGGCTCTAAACAGGTTCGTCCGGGAGCTTGAGCCACTGGGCGTCTTCGCCTGATCCACCCAGTAGATCGAGGAGGAGGTACGGAGCTGTTTCAGCGGATAGGCCCAGAGTTTACCATGCAGCGATGGGCCGTGGTTTTTCTGAAAATCCTCCGTATCACTGCCGCTGCCGAAGCCGACCAGCCAGTTGACCGGGAAGTGGCCTTCGTCGCTGGACACCTCGATCCCGATCTCGGTGTCTCGCGGATCGACCACGTAGTTGCCGATCAGCGGGTTCCGCTGCACTGCGGCGTTGAGTGACCGGCGGTAATGCGCATCCCCGAAGTTGAGTTCGAACTGGCCAGCTTTGATGTCGACGGTGTCGAAGACAGCTTTGACGAGCGGGGTGTCCCCGAGGGGATCGGGCAGCGACCGGAGGAGGATGTAGCCCTCATCGCCCTGTAGAAAATCCTGGTGCGGCCGGTCGGCGATGAACATATCGAAGTACACTTCCATCTGGTCATCGAAGTCGGCCAGAAAGGACAGATTCCCAAACGCGGTCTGGAAGCCCGGGGAGAGTTGGCCGGGCAGCACGCTGTCGCTGCCGATGGTGTCTTTCACGTTACGTTGCGTCAAGTACTGGAGGCGACCCACCGTATCGAGCCCCATGAACAGGTCCATGTCGCCCGCGCGGGCAATTCGAACACTCTTGGATGCTCGATGTCCTGGTCCCATCCAGCCCGGCGCCCGGATCCGCTCCCACCCCGGCGTCAGGTCGCTGCCTGGCAGGAGTTCGAATCCCTGCCGTGGTTCCGGCTTCTTAGCTTCCATCGCGCCACGCTCCGGTCCTTGGACGGATTGCTGCACTGGCTTTGCGGTGGTCATAGAAGTCTGCTGCTGAATTTGCTTCACCTGCTCCTTCAGCGCCTCGAAGTCATTTTTTAACCGCTCGTATTCCGACCGAGGGACATACTGCCCGGATGCCTCTCCCTCGGCAGACTGCTGGCCGAACGCCACGGGACTCGCGCTGAAGAGAATGGCCGCTGTTGCGAGGAAATTGACAGCTCTCATGACAGCCTCCTTATTGTGCCGTTCCACCACTAGGCAATGGCCGCTTCCAACTCTCCAATCAGCTCGTGGCTCTCCATCCCATGACGCCACGCCACCTCATCAAGGCAATTGCATCCTTCCAGCGGAATGTTGATGAAGAACCGCTCGAATGTGCGCTTGGTCTGCGGATGCTCCTGCACCACTCGGTTGACCGTCATCGTCTCGTGCAGACGACTTGGGGCGCCGGTGGTGATCACTTCCACATCCTTTGATTGAAGCGCGCGCTCAATGGTGGGGAACAGCGTTGCCTCCTCCTCGGCCATGTGGTGACGGAGCCCATCAATCATCCCCGTCAGCACGGGGCGAATCTGATCCAACGTATGCCCCTGCTCTTGAACGAACAACCGGTTGATCGTCCGCAAGTGCTGGGGCTCATCCTTATGTTCGAGCTGGATGTGGGCCAACGCGGTCGGATCAAGCACCTTTCGGCACGCGGCGATCAATGCTTCTTCACGTCGCAGATGGTCGCGGATTTGCTTGGACAACGTAAAACACACTTCGCGCAACACAAACCACGTTTCCGGCCCCATGCGTAGGGCAGACTCCAGCACGTCCAGTTTGGAGCGCAGGATGGCGTGATCCCGTTTCAACCGTTCAATGGCGTTCATGGGAGGATCCTCCGCGCTGCGTCCACTCCACGCTGATCACATTTAAGAGTACCGAGGCGTCAGAGGAAGATCTATGACGGACATCATACGGTCCAGGCCAGCGAGACTGGCGTCAGATGGAACTGTCGCGAGGTTAGGAACCGGCTAAGCGATGGAGCTGGTCCGGCTTGACGATGGTCGTCGAGCCGCGGGAGGACTTGATGATGCCGTTTTTCTTGAACTGGCTCAACACGCGAATGGTCGTTTCGACGGTCGTGCTAGCCAGCTCAGCGAGCTCATGCTTCGTCAGCGGAACGGTTGAGCCGAACTTCTTCGACAATGTCAGGAGCGCTTGGGCCAGCCGCCGCTCCACGGAGTCGTAGACCATGCAACTCTTGTGCTCGACGTCGCGCAGCCGGTCGCAAAACAGGCAGAGCGACTCCTGAAGGAATGCGGGGTTGCGTTCCAGGAGCTCGTGAAACGCCTTGGTCGGCACCCGGACCACCACGGAGTCCACGGCCGCGACCGCATCGACTGGATAGGGTTTCCCATCCAAGGCTGGCAGGCAGCAGAAGGTTTCTCCGGTCGTCATCACGCACGTCGTAGAGGCCTGCCCGCCCTCCAAGAATTTCATGAGATGGACGCGTCCCTCCTTGACGATGCAGACCGCATCGGCCGGCTCACCCGCGCGGAAGATCGTCTCGCCTTTCGCGTAGCGCTTCTCGCGCGACACCGAGGCCAGACGCTGCCGCTCCGTCGCGTTGAGGCGTTTGAAGGGGTCTGTAGACGCAAGGATGTGCGCAGTAGTGAGAGGCGTGATAGACATGGGACTAGGCTATCCCGTTTAGCGGGTAGGCGTCAAGAAGCGTTAGCGGACCCAGCGGCTGACCACGTGGCCGATGGCAAAACCGGCGACTGACGCCGCACCCGCGATCCCGAGCATCTCCAGTCCGCTGCGCCACCAGATCTGTTTGACGATCCAGCCCTTAAGTCCGCCAAACAAAAAGAGCGCAAGAAGCGTTCCCCCAATGGAGAGTGGCATCGCCGTGGACACAGGTAACACGAGATACGGGAACACCGGAACCAACCCACCCGCAACGTAGGCCGTACCCATCACCAGGGCATTGCCCAGCGGCTCCTCAAGCGTGCTTGGCGAGATCCCGAGTTCCTTGTGCGCCATATCTTCGAGCAAGAGCTTGGGGTCGCTCATCAGCCGTCGAGCGATCACCTCGATCTCCGCATCCGCGTAGCCTCTGGCCCGGTACATCGTCCAGAGTTCTTTGCGCTCCCCTTCCGGATTGCGGGCAATTTGTTCCTCTTCTTCCCGTAAGAGCCGCTCCAAGTATTCCCGCTGTGATTTCGAGGAGAGGTAGGAACCGGCCGCCATGGAGAGCGACTCGACGACGAGAATCACGCAGCCCGCGATGACAACCGTAGCACTACTGTGGGTCCCCTCGGCGATGCCGGTTAATGCGCCTAGCGTTGAGACAAGCGCATCCTGCGTGCCAAAGACCGCATCGCGCAGTCGCATCCGAACCGTGCCTGACGTGATGGGGTTCTCCCGTCTTCTGAGCAGTCGTCCAGTCATCTCGCCCGCGTACCCCGATTGTAGCACACGGGCCGTAGCGCACACACGTCGACGGGCCACGTGCGCTGGGGGACTTACGCAACCGTCAGCCGAAGGTTATGCTGTGCGCATGGAGGGTTCGCCCATGAAGGTCAAGGAATGCGTCACGCATGAGGTCGTCACCATCTCACCGAACGCCTCGGCACGCGAAGCGTTCGTGCTGATGAAATCACTGGGAATCCGGCATTTGGTCGTCGTCAAGGAAGGCGTCATCCTCGGCATCGTCACGGACCGCGATCTGCGGCATCCGAAGATCGCGGATCTCTTCAAGTCGTAGGACCAGGCGTACCGGATCAGCAATGAGTTTCAGGTGGAAGATATCATGGTCAGCCCAGTCACCACCGTCGATGCGAATGAGGACATCCGCGAGGCGGCCAAGATGATGGTGCAGCAGCGGATCGGGGCTCTTCCCATGACCGACGCCCATCATGGATTGGCCGGCATCATCACGGAAACGGACCTGCTGAAGGCCTTGGTCTCGAATACCAAATAAGGCGCCCCGCCGGAGCGCCTTTCTTGTACCGTAAAAAACACCCTAGGTCCGCCGCCTTCCTACTTCCTCTTCCCTGACTCGACGGACCCAGGGCTCGTCACGAACTCCAGGGTCATCCTGTACCTCCCTTCCCTGGCGGGAGCCGGGAGATCTTGCCGGGGTCGGATTCAGTTGCCCGCGCCTGCCTCTCCCCTTTCCCACCCGTAAGGATACACCGCACCGCAACACCGTTGTATGATCTGGATCAGAGAGGCCGTGCGCCCGATCGCGGGGCTCAGCGGGATGTGGGGAGGAGATGGCGCAGGGCGCCCTCAAGGTCCGGGTAGCGGAAGGGGTAGCCGGTGAGCCGGAGTTTGGAGGGCAGAACGCGCGCGCTGGCCAGCAGCGCTTCATCCGCCAACTGCCCCAGCATCAGGCGCAACATGACTGGCGGCACGGGAAACACGGCGGGCCGCCGCAGGACACGGGCCAAGGTGCTCGTGAATTCCCGGTTCATCACCGGATTCGGCGCGACCACGTTGACCGGACCGCGCAGATGCTCCGTCGTCAGCGCGTAGTGGATGGCGCCGACCACGTCGTCGATCGCCACCCAGCTCATGTACTGCCGGCCGCTGCCCAGTGGTCCGCCAAGCCCGAGCCTGAATGGGGTGAGCATTAGGGCGAGCGCTCCGCCGGCCGGACTCAACACGACGCCGAGGCGCGTCTGTACGACACGTATTCCAGCGCGGGAGGCCGGCTCGGTCGCGGACTCCCACGCCTGACAGACCTCTGGAAGAAAGCCTGTCCCTGACGGGCTTTCTTCGTTGAGCGCTTCCTCGCCGCGATGGCCGTAGTAGCCGATCGCCGACGCGCTCACCAGCACGCGCGGACAGTTGGTCAGCCGCTCCAGCGTCCGGCTGAGCAACTGCGTGCCCTTGATGCGGCTCTCAAGAATACGGGCTTTCTTCTGCGTGGTCCAACGGCCCGCAGCGATATTCTCTCCGGCGAGATGCACGACCGCGTCCATTCCCTCTAAAGCCGCTGCATCAATGGTTCCGGCCGATGGATCCCACAGGACCTGGCCCGTTCCGGAGCGCCCCGTCGTCCTGACAATGCGGACCACGTCGTGCCCCCCGTGCGCTTCCAGAAACGGCACGAGCGCCGATCCGACGAATCCCGTGGAGCCTGTCACTGCAATTCGCATTCGCCTGCTTTCCTGAACATCGGCAGATCAAGGAGCAACGTGATACCCGTGCTCGATACACTCTATGACTCACGCCGTGGTCGTGTCAAGGCGCTGGAGGCGTTACGAAGAACTGGGGTGGTCATCTCTGCCTGCGCCCCCGCTGCTTCGCTTTGCGAAGCAAAGCGTGCGGGGGCAGGCAGGGGGCGGGAGTGAAGAACCGTTCGGGTCTTAAGGGGAGGGCTTAGCGCTCGCTTTCAGGCCCGTGGCCACCTTCCGGCTCCTCTTCGTCCCATTCCAGCCCCAAGGCGAGCTTACAGTCCTCCGAGGCCATCGTCCGCGGATCCCACGGCGGGGTGAACACGATGTTCACGACCGCTTGCTTCACCCCGGGGATTATGGCGACGGTCCGCTGAACCGACGCTTTGAGTTGCGGGCCGTACGGGCAAAACGGCGAGGTGAACGTCATCATCACCTTGACGTCCTCCCCCTCCGGCTGCGGGCTGATGTCGACGCCATAGATGAGGCCGAGATCGACGATGCCCAGATGGAGCTCCGGATCTTCGATCGGCTTGATCGCGTCCATGACCTGCTGTTCAGTAAGCGCCATTGATCATCCTTCTGTAGTAGTTCTGCGATTGGACATTGGATGTTGGAGGTTAGATTGAACATCTAACTTCCAACTTCTAACCTCTTCCTTCATACTCCTTCAGCCCCTGCTCCGCCACATTCCACGACAGCGCGGCACACTTGACCCGCACCGGAAACTTGCGCACGCCGGCCAGCGACTCCAGATCGCCCAAGTCCAGCGCCGGGTCGGGATCCTTGCCCTGCATCAGCGCCTTCATGGCCTCGATAAGGGTCCGGATCTGGGCGAACGTTTTCCCTTCAATCTGCTGGGTCAGCATGGACGCGGCGGCCTGGCTGATCGCGCAACCCTTGCCCTTGAACCGAACCTGTGCCACCGTGCCGTCGGACACCTTCAGATACAACGTCATCTCATCGCCGCAGAGCGGGTTCGCCCCGGTGGTCGTGATCTGAGCCTCGGGCAACTCGCCGGCATGGGTTGAGTTCTTGAAGTGATCCAGGATCACTTCACGGTACAACTCATCCAACTGTTCGACCATCCCACCACCTGTCGTGGACTGCCCGCGGCAGCCCGGAATAAATTCTACCTAGTGTGAACCTGAGACATTTATTCGAGGCGGCACACTACATTCCCACCCCGTCGCCGCCTCAACGACAGGTGGTGGGACCATCACACCGTGGCTTTCGTGGGCTTGCGAAAAAACGCCTGTGCCGTGCGAATCGCCTCGACCAAGCGGTCCACTTCGTCTTGAATATTGTAGACATAGAAGGATGCGCGCACCGTGGCGGCGACATCCAAGCGCCGCATCAGCGGCTTGGCGCAGTGGTGGCCGGCGCGCACGGCCACGCCTTCCGCATCGAGCACGGTGCCGACATCGTGCGGGTGCAGGCCATCCAGATTAAAGGACACCACCCCGCCGCGCGCCTGCACATCCCGCGGCCCGTACACTGTCAGACCTTCAATGGCTGAGAGCTGTTTCAGCACGTAGGTCGTCAACTGGACTTCGTGGGCTCGCACCTCAGCCATGCCCACCCGCTCCAGATACGCCAACGCCTCGCCGAAGGCGATGACGTCCGCAATGTTCGGCGTGCCGGCTTCGAACTTCCAGGGGACCTCATTCCACGTCGACGACGTCAGATGCACGTCGGTGATCATCTCCCCGCCGCCCAAAAACGGATCCATGCGCTCCAGCAATTCGCGCTTCGCATATAGCACACCTACGCCGGTCGGCCCGAGCATTTTATGCGCGGAGCACACCAAGACATCGCAGTCCATCTGCCGGACATCGACCGGTAGATGCGGCACGCTTTGCGCCCCGTCGATCAGCACGAGGGCTTCCTGCTGATGCGCGGCGCGGATGATCTCATCAATTGGGTTGATCGTCCCCAGGACGTTCGACATCTGCGTGACGGCGACGACTTTCGTGCGCGCGTTCAGCAGCGCTCTGAATGAAGCCAGGTCAAGCCGTCCGTCGTCGGTGACTTTAATGAAGGCGAGCGTTGCCCCGGTCGCCTTGGCGATCAACTGCCACGGGACCAGATTGGAGTGGTGCTCCATCTCCGACAGGAGAATCTCATCCCCTACCGTGAGGTGGGCCCGCCCCCAGGCGTTGGTGAAGAGGTTAATCGCCTCCGTAGCGTTGCGCGTAAAGACGATGTGGTCCGCCCCGGGCGCGTTGAGAAACCGCGCCATCCGTTCCCGCACCGCCTCATAGGCCGCGGTGGCCTCTTCCGAGAGCGCATGCAAGCCCCGGTGGATATTGGCGTTGTACCGGCGGTAGTAGTCGGACAGCGCATCAATCACTTGGTGGGGCTTCTGCGTGGTGGCGGCATTGTCGAGATACACGAGGGGTTTGCCGTGCACCGTGCGGCTCAGGATGGGAAAATCGTTGCGGATCGTCTTCGCATCAAGCATCGGGTGAGTCCACGTTGACCTTCACGTCTTGGCCTTCCACGCTCACCGGATACGCATGAATGGGGACTGCGGCCGGCAGGCAGAGCACCTTCCCGGTTTTGACGTCGAACCGGGCTCCGTGACGCGGGCACTCAATCGCATTCCCGTCGAGCCAGCCGTCCGCCAGCGGGCCGTCGTCGTGCGTGCAGGTGTCGTCCACCGCGAAAAATCCTTCCGCTGTGTGGCAAATGAGCAAGCGCTTGCCCTGCACCGTCACCGGTGTGATTTGTCCGACGGCAATCTCCGTGGTCTTCGCCGCCGGCATGAATCCCATCAGACGGCTGCCTCGTCGTTGTGCAGGTGGCCTTCGATCTCCTGCCGCAGGCGTTCCCGCAACGGTTCAAACGGCACCTGCTGCACGATCGGCTCCACGAAGCCCATGACCACGAGCCGCTCCGCCGCTTCGCGCGGGATCCCGCGGCTCATGAGGTAGAACGCCTGTTCGTCATCGATCGGCCCCACCGACGCCCCATGTTTGCATTGCACGTCATCGGCCAGAATCTCCAGCATCGGGATCGTCTCGGCCTGCGCCGTGCGGCTCAGGAGCAGGTTGTGATTGGACTGATACGCGTTGGTCTGCTTGGCCGGCTTGGCAATCCGGATGAGCCCGGTGTAGATCATGCGGCTGTAATCCTGCAGGGCGGCGCGGAACTGCAGATCCGACGTCGTGTGGGGTGCTTGGTGGTCCTGCAGGGTGTGCTGGTCAATGTGCTGATGATCATGGCCGAAGACGAACCCGTAGAGCTGGCTGGACGCATCCGGCTCAAGAAACTTGGTGACGATATGGGCTTTCGAGAGCGCGGCCCCGAGGTTGATGTTCGCCATGGTTAGCGTTGCCCCCTGCCGCAGCGTGGCGCGCTGGAGCAGGAATTCGCGCGCCTGCGGACCCCAGCGCTGCAGCCGCACGTAGTGCACCTTGGCGTTGGGCTCAATGATGAGTTCGATGCGGCCGTGGATCAGATGCGGCTGCGTCGAGCCGGACGGATCCAGGCTCACATACTCGTCAATCAGGGTGATCGAGCTGCCGGCACCCACCGTGATGACGGTCATGGGAAAGAGCGCTTGTTTCGCCGACGCGGTCAGAATGTGCACCAAACGCACGGGTGCTGCATTCACGGTATTCGCAGGCACGTCCAGCACGACATCATCGTGATGGAACGCCTCGTTCAGCGTCGCCAGCTTCTCTTCCGCGGGCGAGAAGCCGTCAGATTCCAAGAGCTTGCGCAGCGGCTCCGGATGGCTATGCGCCGCGCGCGTCAAGTCGGTGATCCGCACGCCCGCCACCGACGGTTCGCTCAACCACGTTCCATTCACGCGGACAATGAGCGACTCGTTGCCCAACGGCGTGGTCCACCCCGCGAACTGCGCGTCGGTTGCGCGCACCGCGTCGTGGAGGGCCGGCGTTGCCGGAGCAAAGTCCGCGAGGGGATCCAGCAGCGAAACGTCCGTCCGCCGCCAGATGTCGTCGCTTTTGTGCGGCCACGGCAGTTCGGCGTGCTTGGCCAGTGCGGCGCGGCGCAACTGCGTGAGCCACGCCGGTTCCTTCAGCCGCTTCGCGAGTTCGTCGATTGTGTGGGTACTAAAATATTCTGCCATTGAATGATTTCAGTGATTAAAAAGCTGATTACGGTGATTGAATCACTGTAATCAGCTCTTCAATCACTGTAATCGTGTTATCCGACCGCGCCTTCCATTTCGAGCTGGACCAGGCGGTTCAACTCGACCGAATACTCCAGCGGCAGCTCTTTCACGAAGGGCTCAATGAAGCCGTTGACGATCATCATCATCGCTTCCGCCTCGCTTAACCCCCGGCTCATGGCGTAGAAGATCTGCTCATCGCCGATCTTGGACACAGTCGCCTCGTGGCCGATCTGCACGCGCTTCTCGTCAATCTCCATCGTCGGATACGTATCGGAGCGGGACTCCTCATTGAGCATCAGCGCGTCGCAGCGCACCGTCGATTTGGAGTTCTCGGCACCCTCATACACCTTGACCAGTCCGCGGTAGGTCGTCCGTCCGGTGCCCTTGGAAATGGATTTTGACGTGATGACGGAAGAGGTATCCGGGGCGGCGTGGATCATCTTCGCGCCCGCGTCCTGGTGCTGGCCGTCGCCCGCAAAGGCCACCGACAGCACCTCGCCGCGCGCGCCGCGGCCCATCAGATAGACGCCCGGATATTTCATCGTCAGTTTCGAGCCGAGATTGCCGTCGAGCCACTCCACTGTCGCGTCCTCATAGGCGACCGCGCGCTTGGTCACGAGGTTGTAGACGTTCTTCGACCAGTTCTGAATGGTCACGTAGCGGATCCGCGCATGCGGCATCGCAATCAGCTCGACCACCGCCGAATGGAGCGAGTCGGAGGAATAGACCGGCGCAGTGCAGCCCTCGATGTAGGTCACTTGGGCCCCCTCATCCGCGATGATGAGCGTGCGCTCAAACTGGCCCATGTTCTTGGCGTTGATGCGAAAGTACGCCTGCAGCGGCATTTCCACCTTCACGCCCTTGGGCACATAGATGAAGGAACCGCCGCTCCACACCGCAGTGTTGAGCGCGGCGAACTTGTTGTCCCCTGATGGGATGATCGTCCCGAAGTAGCGCTTCACGATCTCCGGCTGCTCCTTCAGGGCCGTATCCATGTCGAGGAAGATGACGCCCTGCTTCGCCAGGTCCTCGTGCATGGAGTGGTAGACGGTCTCGGACTCATATTGCGCCGAAACGCCGGCCAAGAACTTGCGCTCCGCTTCCGGGATCCCCAGCCGGTCGAAGGTCTCTTTAATGTCCGGCGGGACATCGTCCCATGTCTCGCCTTTCTTCTCGGTGGACTTGAGGTAGTAGTAGATGTTGTCGAACTTGATGCTGTTGAGCAGCTCGGTATCCGCCCACACCGGCATGGGCTTGCGGTTGAAATGCTGGAAGCCGCGCAGGCGCTGCTCGAGCATCCACGCCGGCTCGCTCTTCATCCCGGAGATCTGCTTGACCTTCTGCTCATCCAGGCCGGGCTCCGCCTTGAAGACGGAAGATTCCGGCATGTGGAAGCCGTACAGCTTCTCATAATCTTCGTTGACGTGGACTTGAGGCTTTACGCTCATCGTCGTGCGCTCCTTACGCTGAAACCGCCGGCGGGGATGCGGAATCCTTCGTAGCCTTTGGCTTCCAATGTGTGCGCCAACTCAGGACCCCCTGAGCGCACTACTTGCCCGTCGACCATGACATGCACGACATCGGGTTTGACGTAGTCCAAGAGCCGTTGGTAGTGGGTGATCAACAGGATGCCGCGCTCCGGACTCCGTTGGGAGTTGATCCCTGCGGCCACGGTCTTCAGCGCGTCGATGTCCAGGCCGGAATCTGTCTCGTCGAGGACGGCGAGGGAGGGGGCCAGAACCGCCATCTGCAAAATCTCCAACCGCTTTTTCTCGCCGCCCGAGAAGCCGTCATTGACATAGCGGTTCATGAACGCATCCGGAATCCCCAGCGCCTTCAGCTGCGTTTTGACCAGTTGGCGAAACTCTTTGACCGGCACATCGCTGCTGCGCACCCCCCGCAGGGCCGCCCGGAGGAAGTTGACGATGGTCACGCCGGGAATCGCCGTCGGGTACTGGAACGCGAGGAACATCCCTGCAGCCGCCCGCTCGTTGGGCGCCAGCTCGTGAATGTCTCTTCCTTTATATAGGATGGTGCCGTTGGTGATCTGGTATTTTGGATGACCCATCAGACAGAACGAGAGCGTGCTCTTGCCGGACCCGTTGGGCCCCATGATGGCCTGGACCTCGCCGGCGTTGACGGTCAGCGTCAATCCTTTGAGGATCTCCTTACCTTCCACGGAGACGTGCAAGTTCTCCACGACGAGCAAGGGCGTACTAAGTGACTGTTTAGTCATCTTTTAGTTCCTTATCGTCCGCCGCCAAGCCGCTTGGCGAGCCGATCCGAGACAGTGTACTCGTTTTCCAAAAGGCTGGCGAGCGTCGTCTGGTCCATGAAATTCTGAATGTAGGTGGTCAATCCCGACCACACCGAGCGAATGCCGCAATCGCTGAAATGGACGCACGCGTCCTGATTGCCGGTAAACGACGTGCAAATATGGTCCGTGGTTTGCACCGTGCCCAACGCCCGCACCACTTCACCGAGCGTGACGGACAAGGCGGGACGGTTGAGAACGTAGCCGCCTTTGATCCCCCGGACGCTGTGCACGAGGCCGGATTTCGCGAGCAGCCGGAGCAATTTCTCCACATACGCACTGGAGAGCCCCTCTTTGCCGGCGATCTCCTTGACGCTCACGATCTGCCCTTGGGGTGTGCGCGCGAGCTGGAGAAGGCAGCGCAACCCATACTCTTCTTGGGCGGTGATCTTCATCCCACCACCTGTCTGAGGGGCGCAAACGCGCCCCCTTCGATGTACTTATCGAAGTCGGCGGCTACTATATGGTCACCCACCACTTGGCCGCCGACAGCCAGGTGGTGGGATCATCGCACCTTCAAGTTTACTGCTAATATGACTCTTTTGTCAAGTATCAACCGGCTGAGACAAATTCTGACGGCACTACGCTAGAACCGAGCGGGGCTGAATGGCGCTAACTCAAGCGAGGGGCGGTTGCGCAGGATCAGCTCGACCATCACTTTTCCGGTGGTGGGAGCCTGGAGAATGCCATGGCGGAAATGCCCGCCCCGGCTCTAGTGCGGGTCGGGCCGGGGGCCGGTGGCAAAAGCTGCAATATTAACTTGCTTGAAACCGACCCGGCGAAAAGGGCGCGAGATCAAAAGATGAGCGACCTTGCAGGATAAGCTCGGCGAGCACTTTTGCAGTAATAGGGGCAAGAAGAATCCCATGTCGAAAATGCCCTGTTCCAACATAGAGGCCTTCCACCGCAGTCCTTCCTATAATAGGAAGTGTGTCCTGCGTGTAGGGCCGCAGGCCGGACCAGGCTTCGCGGAACGTGCATCGGTTGATGGCGCTGCTCATGTGGCGCATGCCGCAGAGAATATTGTGCATGCCCTCTAGGGTGAGGGCTTTTTCAAATCCGGCGCGTTCGATGGTGGAGCCCACCAGCAGTCGCCCATCCCTGCGCTGGACCACGTAGGCGCGCTCCCCCATTACCGCATGGCGAAACAGGCGCTTCGGTCCATCAAACGCCAGCATCTGCCCGCGCGCAGGCTCGACCGGCACCGGCACGGGAAACTGACCGCTCAGTTCGCCCCAACTGCCGAGGCAGTTCACCACCACCGGCGCATGGACTGCACCTTGATCCGTCTCGATTCCCTGCACGGTCTGGCTGCACATGATCATCCGGCGGACTGTCGTGCGCTCGCGCAGTTCCACCCCGGCTATGCGGCAGGCGGCGGCCAACGCCTGCATGAGCACGACGTTGTCCACTTGGGCCTCTGTGGAAAAATGGAACCCGCGCTTGACTGATCCATCGACGCTGGGCTCATGCCGCTGGACGTCTTTGCGCGACCAGCGCTCCACCCGCAAACCGAGCTTGCGCTGCCAGCGCGCGCGGCGTTCCATTACCTGCTCTTCCCGCCCGGTCATCGCCAGATACAGGATGCCGTCCACGTGGTAGCCGACGGAAAGGTTTGAACGTTGCTCAAGGTGGGTCACCCAACGCGGATACATCCGACGAGCTTCCTGGCAGAACTCAAACAGCGGTCCTGGCTCCGGAAGGTCCATCTGCGCGGCCAGGATGCCGGCGGCGGCGGAGGACGATTCCCCCCCGATAGCTCCGCGCTCAACGACAATCACCCGTTGGCCGCGCCGCGCCAACTCCTCGGCCAGGGCGCAACCGATAATCCCGCCGCCCAACACAATAACGTCAGAATGCGCCATCTCGTCGCGAAACTCGTATCAGATACCAGTGTCTGAAAAACTGGTATCTGATACTGATTTCTCCTTCAAGAAAAATAGAAACGTCCTGCTCTGTCGAAAAGCCTCTCGGCAGCGGGTCCTGCGACCGAGGCGGGCACCACTCCGCGCTAGCGGAGTGGTCGCCGATGGAAGTGCCGAACGCCGCAGGCGATCGGCCCGCTGCCAGCTAGGCCACCAGCCTGGTGTTCGACAGAGCAGAAACGTCCCCATTGGTCAGGAGGTCTCGCAGGGAGGGATGATGGTATGCAACTGTTTTTGCTTGGCCGGAGTCAGCGCACTCATCAGCACGAAGCCGGAATCTGCGAATTGGTCGGCCTTCTTCATCAACAACCACTCTTTGCCGGTGGTGCGCGGCCCGTGCATTTTCACGAGAGCAAACGCGCCTTCCAGGCGTCGGCCACGGAGCGCGAACTTCAATGAGCCCTGCGCGATCTGGCTCAACGGATCACCGGCTTCAAGCGGCTCAAACGTGCCCGCGTCCCAGATGACGACGGGCCCGGCGCCATAGCGGCCCTCCGGGATGATCCCTTCGAACGCGCCATACTCCACCGTGTGATCATCTACCATGACGGCCAGCCGCTTGTCCGCGGGATTCATCGAGGGCCCTTTCGGAACAGCCCAGGACTTCAGGACGCCGCCGATCTCCAGCCGAAAATCAAAGTGCAGACGTGACGCATGGTGCTCATGCACAACAAAACGCGGTGCGCTGGCCATGGGGGATGCTGCTATGCGCTTGGGGTCAGACCCCGGGTCTGACCCTCAAGGATGCTTCCTATTATATCAGGCGGATGCGGGGGTTTGGGTCTGGGGTGGGGAGCCGTGGAGCGAGGAGCGTACCGAGTGCATGTGCGCGGCGACGTCATCCACGGACGACATATCCTTGTACAAATAACTATCCGCGCCCCACAAGAGGCATTCATCGAGCGTCTCCTGGGACAGCGTCCGCTCAACGAGCAGGACCACATGGACCCGGATCAGCCACGGGACGTCCCGCAACATCTTCAGCACGTCGAGCCCGTGGATCCCTGGCAGGGTGAGGTCCAGCAACATGATGTCCGGGGTCCACTGCCGGGCGCGCGCGAGGCCGTCGTGCGCAGTCGCCCGATGCTCGAGCTCAAAACCGGCCTTGGTGAATCGCGCCTTGTAGGCGCGCGTCAGCACCGGGTCATGAATCATCATGAGGAGCTTGCTCATGCGTCGTCAGATCCCAACGCCGGCCGGCGTTTCCGCGCCGGCGGGGACAGGTGAGCGCGCAGTTCTCGGCAGCGTCACGGAAAAGACGCTTCCCGCTTCCAATTCACTGGAGACCAGCGACACGTC
>JGI1358J11329_10002042_pt1 | contig 16078 bp, 16 predicted proteins | sample Subgroupgradi54m_FD_11329 | JGI IMG/M metagenome (IMG submission 11329)
TGTGCGATCATGTCATTAAAGATTGCTCGGTTTGCAATAGTAATGAAATTCTCTGTTGCGACGTAAAAACCTGGGATTAAAGAATGTTGCTCAATAGAGAGAAGAACCTGTCTCTCTAGAAGTGCCTGTGCAATCTCATGGGTGTTTCTTGTAATTGCTCTTTCTAGCTCTTGTTCTATCATGAGTTAAAAATGCAGGGTCGCTGGTTGGGACTTGGGTACCGGGTACCACGAGGACAGGTTGCCCATTAGGTGTCCCTTTCGTACCCGGTACGGATCGCGAAAGGTGACATGCCCATCAAGCATATAATCAGCAAGGGAAGCAATACTCCCTGCGGCCAGTGCAAACAGCCAATTTTTCATGAAACGCATCCTCCTTCTTTCAAATTCAAGAGGGGGGGTTATTTTAACGTCCTCAAAGCTTTGGCAATGAGCCAACCAGCTATAGCAATGCCGAGCCCAATATAGAATCCACAGACTTGAAATCACCAGTCATTCTCTTAACCTCCTAATGAGACCATTATTATCAGGTACCTTATTACTATGCGCGAACTGTGATCAATTTCACATCGGGCCGCTGATACACTAATCGCGAGGCTTGTTTCACGTATTGCCAGACATGCTCGTCAGTAAGCTCCTCGACATCTGCTGTGATACCAAGCAACCGCGATAGCTCAGCCTCCCATGCTTCTTGCTCAAAATGGACAGTGGTCGCGCCACTGTCCCCCATCCTCTGGTCGGCGTAGATGGCAAGATCCAGATCGCTCCCTGCATGGGTCGTCCCCTTTGCTCGGCTGCCAAAGATATGGATTTCTCTCACTAGTGGATGTGCCTGTGCCCACTGACATAGAACACGCTCGATCTGCTCAATCGTCAACATGGTCAAAAGAAACATTTTCCGGTTTAATCACTTATGCGTTTATAGGTATCATTTCCGTAGGTACCGGGTTTAGAAGTTGGCACCTGACACTTCTGGAAACGATACCTGCTCCTTCGGTACTCACGAGGTTTTTGAGTGGAGCTGAATCTGATTCCGAACCATATCTCGGATATGGGACGTCAAGCGTGATGCCCGGAGGGCTTCCTTACGCGTTGCAAAATCTCCGGGATAACGGAAATCCACAGCGTAAGGCTGCAAGTATTCAAGGTCCGGCCTCAATAATTCCAATGGCGCCGCAACGGATTTGGCTAATTCCAGAAGTTCAATGAGATCGTGCGTCTTTGGAAAAGGAATGCCATGCGACGATCCAATCACGAACGTCGCGGCGAAGACTCATACAGGATTCGGCCTTTTTTGAGGATCTCTCGCGTAAAGGGACAGAAATAGGAAGTCTGCCGTTCGCGAACCTCTTGGGGAGTGCGAACGATGAAGTCCATGGGAAGCGTTCGGTCCGGGAAAATGGCGTTCATGGCTCGGACGCGGTTACTCCAGCGCTGGCGTGTCGGCATGACGATGAGAAGATCCAGATCGCTGTTTGATGTCGGCTTTCCGGAAGCGTAGGAACCAAACAGAATAATTTTCCGCACCCTCGGAAAGTGCGACACGATTCGCCGAACCGATTCGTGAAGGAAGTTTTCGACCTGGGTTTTGGTTTTCATGGCATTCCAATTATAGCATCCGAAGGTGGCGGGTCGGCCGATTAAGCAAAGGGTTCGTAGGCCAAGGCGACATCCACGAGCTCGTTCTGGCCGGTGACGACAGGAAGAAGAGTGACCTTTTTTTCTTGGAGGATTTGGGTTTGTTTGCGCGGGTCGGTTTCGGTTGTCGTGAGGCAGTTGAGGTTCATGATCTCTTCCACGGGTGCCATCGGCAGAACTTCTTTCAGCATGGCCCGGCGGATGTCGCCGTCGCTGACGGTGCCGACCACCTTGCCGCCATCCACCACCACCACGGCCCGATGCTTGTTCTGCGTGATCTTCAGCATCGCCGTGCGGATGGAGTCTGTGACTTCAACAATGAACGGTTCAAGATTTTTTTCCATGCGGCCCTCAGTAAACAAGCTGTTTCTTGAGAAGGTTCTGGTTGATCTCCACCTTCTTCAACACCTGGACGATCCTCTCCGAAACCCGGCCATCTCCAAAATAGGGATTGGTGCAGGTCTGCTTGACCTTCTGCTGGAAATGGGAAGAGAGGGCTGTTTCAACCGCTGAGCGGATCTGCTCCTTATCGTAAGGGACATCGATGACATTGTTGCCGCGCACGCGGTCCCGCTGGCGGTCCCCCACATTGACCGCAGGCAGTTTAAAACAGGGGGCCTCGATGAGGCCGCTGCTCGAATTGCCGACCAAGACGTTGGCGACGTTCATCAATCCCGCGAAGATGTGCCGCGGGACGTTCCGTTCGATCCGCATAAAAGGCTGGCGGTCCCGCTCGAGGAACCGGCGGATCTCCATGTTGCCGGCATCGTTGTTTGGAAAGATGGCCACCGTCTGATGGCCGAAGGAGCAGACTGCCTCCAGGGTTTCCTGCACCTGGGTGACGGCATGATCCGATTCTTCCGTGACTGGGTGCTGGATAAAAAGAATGATCGGTTTCTTCAAGTCCAATTGAAACAGCCCGGCGATCTCCTCCGGCTTGGCGTAGTGGCCGTTGACCAGCTCATCCAATTGAGGGGCGCCGGTCAGGTGAATCCGGAACTCCTGCTCTCCCATCTTGCGCAGGCGCTGGGCGGCATCCTCCGAGGAAGGAAAATGGAGGTGCGCGAACCGGGTGATGGCATGGCGCGTGATCCCGTCAATGTTGCCGGAGAGTTCCCCGGCCTGGATGTGGGCGGCTGGGATGTTCATGTGGGCGGCGGCGATGGCGGTCATCATCTGCTCGCCCCGGTCGCCGGCTAGAAGAACGATGTCCGGGCGCAGGCGGGCCAGCGAATCGGTGACGCTCATCAGGAAAACACCCAGCGATTTGCTCATGGAGACCGGCGTGTAGCCGTCCAACGCCATGAAGATCCGGTCGCTGATCTTAAACTGGTCCTTCTCGATCTCCTCGGCGCTGTAGCCGAAATCTGGCAGCAGATGAAGGTTGGTTACCAGAATCGAATAGTCCAGATCGTTCGGATGGCGTTGGATCTCCTGCACGATTGGCCGGATGTAGCCGTACTCGCCGCGGGAGCCGGTGATGAGTAGGATTTTCCTCATGACCTCACGTCTTCCCACCGCAAAAGGGTGTTGGCTGAAATCTCTTTGACGGCCACGCTTCCGTAGAATTTTTCCAGGAACTTCGCCGGGACGCCCCACCCCGGCCGCTTGACCCCCACCATCTCGGGTGTGATTGTGCTTCCTGCCGTGATATCGCACAGGCTCACCACCGAATGATGCGCCCAATGCCGGACCGGCTGCTCTTCGCGATGCAGCTTCTTCTGCGTTCCGCAGGCGGCCTCGATCTTCCGGATGCCCTCCACGAGCGCTTGAAGCTCCTTCGGCTCGAGCGACACGCGCCAATCCGGCCCGCGGTCTTTCCGGTCGAGCGTGAAATGCTTTTCCACCGCCTTGGCCCCCAGCGCGACGGCGGCGAAAGCGGCGTAATTCTCCGGCGTGTGGTCCGAGTGGCCCACCTGTACCTTGAATCGGTTGCGAAGGATCTCCATCAGACCGAGATTCAGATGCTCATATTTGGGCGGATATTCCGAGGTGCAGTTAAAGAGCATGAAGTGCGCTCCTTCCTCCTGGAGCACGCCCGCTGTTTCGACCACTTCATCAAGGGTGCTCATGCCGGTGGACACCAGGACCGCTTTGCCTGTTTTGGCGGAGATTTTCGCCACCTTCCGGATCATCGGGAGGTTCGTCATCTCGCCGGAGCCGATCTTGAACGCCTCAACCCCCAGATCCTGCAGGACGTCGATCCCGGCCGGACAGTAGGCGGTGCAGAGGTAGGTGATGCCGATCGATTTGCAGTAGTGCATCAGCTTGCGGTGATCGTCAAGGGAAAGGTTGACCTTTTTGAGCACCTCCTCCATCGAGCCGGCCCAGAACCGCACGACCTTGGGGATCATCTCGGTTTCCGGCAGATGCAGCTGGAACTTCACGATGTCCGCCCCGGCCTTCTTGGCCGCGCGCGCCATCTTCTTCGCGGTCCGTAGAGAGCCCTTGTGTTCGCAGGCGGCCTCCGCAATGATCAAGCAGGGATGGTTCTCACCAATGACATGTTTGCCGATCCTGAGGATTTTCAGGCGGCCGGGGAGGCCGTTTTTTATGCTCACGAGAGGTTACCCTTCCGGCGGGAGGCCCAGTGTCGCCAAATGTTCCCGGACTTTTTGGCCGGAGATCGGGTGGGCTTCTTGCTTATCGTCCTCAAACTTGCGGACATTGTGGTAGGTGGGGAACGTATCCATCATGGTCTTCCAGCGTCGGAAGGCGTCCTCCCGCGAACACCACGGGGTGGCGATCTGCACGTAATCCGGCCGGACGTTGGAATAGGAGACCGTCGTCAGCACGTTCTTCTCATCCGGGAAAACAAGCCACCCGAATTTTTCGCAGACCACGTACAGTTCCGTGCCGGGATACGGGGTGGCGATGAGAGGGGTAATTCCCTGCACGCCGATCGAGCGGATCTCTTTGCAGAAGTTGAGGGTTGTTTCGAAGGATTTTTCGTCCTCGCCCCGCATGTAAACCAGGCCGTTGTCCTCCCGAATGTAGTAATCCTCGTATTCCGGAAGGTTCATCAGCGGCGCACGCACCACCCGGCCGCCGGGAAAAGCCACGATAAAGAAGGTGCTGACATGCAGTCCGGCCTCGACGCACCATTTGGCCACCGTGCGGGTTTTATCCAGGTGGTGCTCGGCATCCGGTTTGTTCATCGAGATCAGCACCCGCGTGTCCCCCGATTCCACCGGCAGATAGATGATGTCCGTCCCTGCATCCCGCATGAGGAAGGCCAAGTCCCGGCTCATCCGGTCAATCATCACCCCGTTGGGGAACGAGCAGCTGATCGGATAACCGCCTTTGCGCAGTTCGGCAAGGTATTGGAGAACGGTGATCGCGCGGGGTTCTTTCAGCGTGAAGTTGTCGTCTTCGAATTCGATGTGGTTGACGCCCCATTTGTCGATCGCCATCTTGATTTCGTCAAGCACCCGCTCCGGCGTGAAGGGCCTCCAGGCCTGCCCTTTCTCCGGGATCGAGCAGAACTCGCAGGTGAAGGGGCATCCCCGGGAGGAAATGAGCGATAAGGTCCGATCCGCCTTATCTCCCCGAGGCGACCAGACGACGTATTCCGGCATGGGTCGGAAATTGTATCCCGGTGGAGGAATCTCATCCACCGTCCGCAGCTGCTCGGACCGGCCCAGGTTCTCTTTGATTTCGCCCTCTTTCGTCCGGTACAGAAGGCCCGGAATCTTTTCGAGCGGATCGCCGTTCAGGAAACGGGCGAAGGCGATCTCCCCTTCCCCTTTGACGATGATGTCGGCACCGGATTCTTCGATCACTTGCTGGGAGAGCGTTGTCGCCAGAACGCCGCCGATCACCATCGGAATATTTGGAAACTTTGCCTTGATGGCTTTGGTCATGGGATAAAGAACCAGGCGGCTGTCGGTAAAGGGGGCGTTGATGCCGATGACGTCCGTGTCGCTTGGAATCTGGTCCACGATTTCTTGATCAGAAAGGCCGAACCGGTGGGTCCATTGGTATTTCGTGTTGATGCGGACCTTCTGCTCGTGTCCGCCTTTAATCATTGGATCAATGTAGGCGATCACTTTGTGGCCGAACTGCTCCACGTAGGCGCCGACATAACCTAAGCCCAACTGCTGGGATCGGAACTCAACCTGGTCATAGAAAATCCACGGGCAGGCGATGAGGGTGACTTTTTTCGGATGGATCTTTTTTAAATCCGTCTGACGCAGTGGGTTGACGTCAATCAGATTTTCCCGAGCGATCAATGGGCATCCTCCTCTTTACCGTTGTGCCGGCAGGAACCCATCAACCTGCCGGAGCGGTGCAGGCAGTCCTGCAATTTCGGACCGCATGGCATCGTCGCATCCTGCTCGCATTCGCAGCGCCAGGTGGTCCCGTACTCCTTGGTCAGTCCCACCTGAACATCCCCGTACTTCTTCAGCACAGTAGAGACATAATTCTGCTTTTTCTGCTTCAACGCGTGCCGTTTCTTCTGGGCCATGGCGCCTGCTGACTCCAATAATCACCCGCCATTGTACAACAATTGAACGTGAAGGAGTTTATCTTTTTAGCCGCCTTTCCTCCTGGAACAGTTGGCGTACCTTCTCCTCGGCAGGAACCCAATCCTCCAGGCTGTCAAGATCCACGCTGTATTTGGGGTCCACCCGGTAGCCCAGCACCCGCTTCCCCCACAAGGTGGGCGGGTCGCTTAACACCAGCTCCATTTTGCAGGAGAAAAGGCCGCTGTCGAAAGCATAATAAAGAGGAAGGTCCTGCCGGCGGTGGATCATCTTGTGGATCGGCGTGCCGTCGATTCCGGCGATGGAACCGTCCTTCTCCAGCTTGAGGATTTTTGATGGGGAGTAATGGTGGGGCAGCTCCGAGACGCTGGCCACCGAGTCGGCCCCGCTTTTCTCCAACAAGGCGGCCGCTTCGCGCAGATGAAACGTCTGCCGAGCGGGCGAGGTCGGCTCAAGCACCATGACGAACTCCGGCATCCCCTGCCCCTGGCTCTTCACCCATTCCAACGCGTGCCGAATCACCGGCGCGGTCAACGTCGTGTCCTGAGCAAGTTCCGCAGGCCGAAGGAACTGCGCCTCCGCCCCGAACTCTTTCCCTGCACGGGCGATTTCCGGGTCATCGGTGCTTAGAAGGACCCGGTTGAAGAGGCCGCTGTCCCGCGCCACCTCGATGGTCCAGGCCAGGAGCGGCTTGCCCAAAAATTCTTTGATGTTCTTGTGGGGGATGCTTTTAGAACCCCCGCGGGCTGGGATGACAGCGACCCAGGATGACATCTTTCTTGTCATTTCTTTTTACAGCCGCCCCTTTCGGGCTGCGTCAACCGTTTGGCCGATCAAATCCACCGTGCGCTCCGTGGCCCTCCCATCGAAACAGGTGGCCCATGTAGGGGCTGCTGATTTCATTTGACCGACCAGCAAGGAATAGAATTCTTTATCCGTCAACAGGCGGTGCAGTATTGGGGTCAGTTCCTCCCGGCGTTTTAAAACCAGGACGCCGGGACACTCGTAGAAATTGACCCGTCCCTCAAACCAAAAATCCAAAGCGAGGGTCGGCTTCCGGCAAGCAATGGCAGTCCAGATGATTGAGGACCGGACGCAGATGAACAGATCGCACAGCGCCACCAGTTCCTTGGCATCGGTCGAGTTTGCAACAACTGCATTGTATCGCGCAGCCAAAACTGCATAATCGGCAGGATCGGCTCCTCGAAAGAGAGTTAAGACTGTTTGTGTTCCCGGCTGATCCGAGAGGATCTGTAACGTCTGCTCCGTAAACTCAAGCTGTTGAGAAGCTGAAAGCAGCCGGTGAGAAACCAGTGGGGGCACAGAGAATAAAACGGTTTTTCTGTCTTCTCGAAGTCCCAACGAAGCAAAAATCTTCTGCTTGTGCCGATCGGCGGACTGCATCACCTCGTAGGCTCGATCCATGGCCGCTTGTCCTGTAAGCACCAATTGTTCAGAGGAGAATCCCTGATGCTTTTTGATGTCCTCCTCGGCCCGCCTGCACAGGACGGCCCGCTTGGCAACCCAGCGATGCGGCACCCATGGATCTTCGGACATGAAGCCGCACCACCAGATCGCTAATGCTTCGGGGGCAGGATATCGGACCATGGTTCTGCCTTCCCACATTCTGACCGTCCGGGGGAAAAGGGTGCTGATGATCCGGTTCAAAAACCGCCGGGTGTTCACACTGGCGGCCCGTCCAATGACCCAATAGGTCTGCATTCGCGCCTCAGGAGCTTGGCCGTTATCAACGCTGGGCACCATCAAGGTAGGGATATGGGCATCGCGGGCGATTCGGGTCAAGATCGCTTCCAGGTAAAGGTTGTCGTCCTCCTGCATGAGAAGGAGTTCCGGGCTCTCTTGAACGAGCAGAAATTTCGCCGCCGCCTGGTCCATCTTTAATCGGCGAACGGTAGAACGGAAATCCCGGGCGAAACCGATGCCAAATAAGCGTCCTACTTTGGAATCGGCAAAACGGCCAAGCCACCCATGGAGTTTCTGCTTCGGGGCCTGCGGATCGGTTTCGGGACTCGGCAGGGTTTTCCCGGAAGGATCGATCACTCGAAATCCAGCTGCTGCGTACTGCCGGATGATGTTTGAAGCAATCTTTTCCCAGGCCAGCACTTCTCTGCCGATCAGGATGGTGCATTGGTATCGGCCGGAATCGCGCAGAGCTTCGGCGATAGGCCACAGCTCTCTCGCGCAGGGAACCGTTCGAATCAAAACCAGAACGCGGGTCCGCTCCTGCGGAATAGATTCTAGCATCTTAAACTGCGTAGAAAGCCGGCTTGTACGCTTCCAGGTGAGCTCGCATCCACTCCATCGTTATGCGCAAACCCTCTTCAAGGGAGACGATTGGTTTCCATCCGAGGATCTGTTGAGCCGCTGTGTTATCCGCCAGAAGACGGTCCACTTCGCTGTTTCCTGCCCGAACCCGTTCTTCGTCCTGCTGGATTTTGATCGGCTTCTCCGCTAGCTGGATGATCAACTGCGCCAGGTCCCCGATCCGGATTTCCCTGCCGGAGCCCAGGTTAAACGTTCGGCCGACCGCCACATCCGTTTCCGCAGCGCGAATAAACCCATCCACGGTATTGCTGACGTAGTTCAGATCCCGCGTAGGGTTGAGGTTCCCGAGGCGGACCGTGGTGCCTGTCAAACACTGCGTCATGATGGTGGGAATCACGGCCCGAGCCGACTGCCGGGGACCGAAGGTGTTGAAAGGGCGTACGGTCACCACCGGAAGATCGAACGACCGGTAATAGGATTCAGCGATCTTGTCCGCTCCAATCTTGCTGGCGGCATACGGGGACTGCCCCTGCAGGGGATGATGCTCATCAATCGGGACCCGCTGGGCGGTTCCGTACACCTCGCTCGTGGAGGTGTGGACCACCCGCCTCACCTGGGCCTCCAGCGCCTGCTGAAGCACGTTGAATGTCCCCTCCACATTGGTCCTTATATAGGAAAGGGGCGCTTGGTAGGAGTAGGGGATGCCGATCAGCGCGGCCAAGTGAAACACCACATCCGCCCCTTCCATGGAGCGGCGGATGCTGTCGGGGTCCCGAATGTCCCCTAAGAAAACCTCCATCTCCTCTTTGACCGGCGATTCTTCCAGCCAGCCCCAGGAGTTGGTGGAGTTGTATTCCACCAACGCTCGCGTTCGGGCTCCTAAGGCGACGAGTCGTTCCGCCAGGTGGGATCCGATGAACCCACCTGCGCCGGTGACCAAGACTGTTTGGTTATTCCACGCCATTTTTTTATCCCAAAAAATCCGTCCCAAGCAAATTGTATTTCCCAAGACGTTCTTCCATCAGTTCAAAGGTTGTCACGTCCCCTTCTTTCTCCCATAGGACGCGGTATTCTCGTTGGAAGTTTTTCTCCAGGAATCGAGCATTGTTTGTACGCCCATCGACCACAATAAACGTTCCCGGTAGGAATGTCGGCTCCATGAGAAGCAGGTCTGCAGCCATGACCGTCCGCTCATCGCATTGAAAGCTCAATCCTCGGATGCTGCCCTTGACATCTTTCGGGGATGGCCCATCGAGGTAAATGAAGTCGGGCACAATGTCCGGAAGCTCTTCGTAGTAATGGCACAACTGCCCGTTGAACGTTCCGATTTCAACGCCGGTGCAGTGAAAATGGATGTATGGAAGAAGGTGCTTTGGCATGCCGGCCTTAACAGTCTCAATCCATTTCGCTGAGGCATCCACGCAGAACGCCTGAAACATGAACCGGTTCCGTATGGAGGGCTTGTCCGGCAGTTGTCTCCATTCGAGCTGATTCTTCTGCAATGCATCTGCGATGACAAGGGTGGAGTGCCCGACCCCGAATTCGAGAACCGTGAAGCACTTTCTCTGCCGGATCAGTTTGTGAAGACGAACAAGGTCTGAAGATTCCGGCGGAAACGGAATTTTGAGAGAGCCGCTGACAGTGTCAAAAACGGATTCTTTGTAGTCCGCATAGGCCATGAAGTCAATGATTTGATGGAGTTTTTCTGACTGGATGTAGTCTTCGTGTTCCTTGTACTGCTCTGCTCTTGTCACTTCTGCGTGCCCCTTCGTTTATTCAGTCTGTCTGTGATTTGGTATCAGCGATTGCTTTTTGGTAATTCTCCATGTGGCCGATGTCCAGCCAGTATTCCCGGATCGGAAAGCTCACCAAACGCCGGCCTTCGGCCAGAAGCCGGTGAATCAGATCGGTCATGTTGTAAAGTTGGCCTTGCGGAATAAAGCCGCAGAGATCCGGGTTCAAAAGATAAATCCCGGCGTTGATGAAATGCCGGACAAGCGGCTTCTCTTCCACCCCGGTGATGACAACGCCGTCGGTCTCAACGACGCCGTAAGGAACCTGGATCTCCTGCTGCCGGACCGCCACGGTCATGTCGGCCTTGTGTTCTTGGTGGAAGTGGAGCATCGCGTGGAAATCGACGTGCGTGAGGATGTCCCCATTGATCACGAGGAGCGGTTTATCCGAAGGCGCGAGCAGGCTCAAGGCCCCGGCGGTCCCCAGGGGCTGGTCCTCATTGACGTAGCGGATGTCCACCCCGAAGTCGTCGCCGGTGCCGAAATGCTGGCGAATCAGCTCTTCTTTATAATGGGTGGCGACGTTCACCTCCCGAATGCCAGCCTCTTTCAACTGCTGAAGGACCAGCTCCAGAAGCGGCTTCTCTCCGATGGGCAGCATGGCCTTCGGGATTGTGTCTGTCAGCGGCCGCATGCGGCTGCCGAAACCGCCGGCCATGATCACCGCCTGCAGGGGCAGCGCGTCATTGGGCAAGAGCTCCCGCAAGGTCACCAGCCCGATGACCCGCTGGTTTTCATCCAACAGCGGCATCTGGCGCAATTGGAGTTCCTGCATCAATCGCAGCAACTCGGCAGAGGGGGTGCCAACCGATGCGGTGACCGGAGCCGGATAGGGAGAATTGGCCCGGCGGCTCTGCAGTTGGTGCACCGGCAGATCCAAGTTCATTCCGACAAGCGCCGCCCGCCTGATATCTCCATCGGTGATGGTGTCCAGCAATCGCCGCTCTTCATCCACCACCAGGACGATCCCCTGCTTGTTCCGGTCGATGCAGGCGATCGCTTCCCGAAGGGTGTTGTCCGGCCGGATGCAGAGGGCGGAGAGATCCGAGGTCATGCTTCCCCTCCGGAGGACCGGTTTGTCGCGATCAGTTCATTTAAAGGAGGAGGGCTGCCATCCAGCGTCATCTTTTTTCGGATCAACTCCGGGGTCAAGGGAATCGTCGCCAGCACCTCGGCAATGCGCTGCCCAGCCTTTCCACTGCCGTAAGGATTTTCACATTGCTGGCACTGCCGCCGGAATGATTCATCCCACAGTGCTTTCTTGCAAGCGGCCAAGATCTCTTGGGTGTCGTAGTCGGCATCGATCACGTTGTCCGACCGAAGTCGTCCTTCTTGACGGGAACCGATGTTCACCGTCGGACAACCGAAGACCGGCGTTTCCTTGATGCCGCTGGAGGAGTTGCCCACACAGGCCCCTCGGCCCACCCGCCCGCAGAGGTTCAGCAATCCATGATAATCGAACCGGCCCAAGCTGGCGTATAGCTTTACCCGATCGCCGCAGCCGGCCGCGAATTCCTGAATCTCTTTGACGATCTTTTGTCCGCCGGCATCGTTGTTGGAGTAGGTCACCAGCACCTGCACCCCGTCCTTGACGAGCTGCTCCAAGGCGCGAAGCGAAGGGGCCAATTGGGCGGAGGCCTGATCAAACTCGGTGGTGACCGAATGCTGGGTAAAAAGGATCACCGGTTGATCCACCCGAACGCCGTAGCGCTTGCCCAACTCCTCCGGCGAAGCATACTTTCCTTCCGCCACCAGGTCCAGCACCGGCATTCCGACGGTACGGACCCTCCAGGGCTCCTCGCCCATCCAGAGAATCCGGTTGGTCGCCTGCTGGTTTGTGGTGAAGTGCAGGTGGGCCAGTTTCGTCATGGCATGTCGGACGGAATCATCCAGGGCGCCCCCTTGCGTGATGTCGCCCCCTTCCACATGAGCCGTTGGAATCCGCATCTGCGTTCCTGCGATTGTCGCCGCGAATCCCTCGAACCGGTCCGCATAAACCACCAGGATGTCCGGCTTCAGGTGCCCGAGGGCTTCGCTGACGTTTACGATTCCCTTGCCGATGGCCCTGGCTGTTCCCATCAGGTCGTCGGTTTCAGGGAGGATCTCGATCTCACTGTCGATGTTGAACCCATCCTTCCGGATCTCATCGCAGGTGGTGCCGAAGTTCTTATCCAGATGGGCTCCACCGACCAGGAGCAGAAGCTCCAGGTCCGGCCGGGCCTTGATCGCTCGAAGGATCGGGTACTGCAGGCCGTACTCCGCCCGGTTCCCCGTAAAAACCGCGATGCGCCGTCGCTTACTCACGCTGCACAAGCTCCCGTAAAGACTCTTCCAAAGAAATCTTCGGCCGCCATCCGGTTGCCTGCCGCAAAGAGGCGGTGTCGAGGATTAAATCAAACGTTCGAATCTCCTCCGGAGCGGTTTCTACAGGATCCTCAGCCGGAATTCCAAGGATTTGAGCCAGAAGCCGGTAAAGTTCCAGCGCCGAGGTTCCACGGCCGGTTCCGATATTAAACACCCGCACCGGCTCTTTCTCCGATGCCGATGAGAGAAGAGCCACCAGCGCCCGAGCCACATCCTTCACATGAATGTAGTCCCGCCGCGGCCGGAGCGACTGCACCGTCACCGGGTGGCGCCGACTGCGCAGTTGAGCCAGGATCTCTTTGACCACAGTCCGTTCATGCATCTGCGGCCCCAGGATGTTTCCAGGCCGGACGATATCCAGCGCCAGACTCTCCCCCGCCACTCGGCCGCGCGCCATCCATTCCGCCGCCGCTTTCGCCGCCGCATAGATCCCTTGCGGATTTAAAGAAGAAGCTTCGCTCACCGGTTGCCGGCGCTGTTGCCCATACACCGTCGCACTGGAAACCAGAATGCATTTGGCAAGCTTAAACCGGACGCACAGGTCAACCGTCTGTAGGGTCAGGCGAACCACCTCATCGATCGCACGACCGGGATCTTCCTGCGCGACCCTGGCATCGGACAATCCGGCCAGATGGATCAGCGTTGCCTGCGTGCGTTCCGTTTCCGGAATCGCGGAGAGGATCGCCTCCAATCCATTGCCGCTTGAGCGGGCATCCAACAGTTGATGGGGATAGCCGGCCTGCTCAAGCGCTTGGCCGGTGGCAGACCCCAGGAAACCGGTGCCGCCGCTGACCAGCACATTCGATCGTTCGTGCTTCGACCGGCTCAGCACGAACGGAGTACCCCGTTCACCCTGCCCGCCCCGACCAGCCCACCTGGCGGGCCGGGGAGCTTGTCGAAGGGTGGTTTGGCTATTTTTCACGATCCATCCTCAAAATCGGCGATATCGGTTGGGGCAATCGGTTGGTGCGCCTCCAACGACCGTTTGGATCTCCGCCCCAGGACGCGCGGCAGAGAACTGGCATGCAGCGGTCCGGTGCCGGGGCGTTTGACCCAGGTGTTCTGAGGGCTGAACTCTTCTCCCTTGGCCACCGGGCGGACCGTGACCACCGAGGCGTAGGCGAAATCAATCACCGGTTTTTCATCCGGTAGAATGTTTTTTTGCCCGCCGCGGGCCTCGAAGATTGCCTTCGATCCCTTGATGAGGTCCGCCAGCTCATTCGGTTCGATCGAGATCGGGGTGTCCGGCCCAGGCCATTGCCGGCTGATCGTGAAATGTTTCTCCAAGATGCAGGCCCCCAGCGCCACCGCACCCAGACAGGTCCAGATCCCCATGGAATGGTCGCTCAATCCCACCGGCACCTGGAAGGCCTCCCGCAGATTATGGAGTGCTCCCAGCCGGACCTTCGCGTAAGGGGTCGGGTACATCGAGGTGCAGTGCAGCAGCACGAGCGGGCACCCGTATTTCCGGATGATCTCCACCGATGGGCGGATGGAATTCAGATCGTTCATTCCTGTGGAAAGGATGATGGGTTTGCCTTTCCGAGCGATGTGCTCGATCAAAGGGGTGTTGTTGCATTCGCCGGAACCGATCTTGTAGGCCAGGACCCCCAGCTGTTCCAGGCGGTCCGCCGCTTCCCGGGAGAAAGGGGTGCACAGGTAAAGGATCCCTTTAGACTCGCAGTAGGCCTTGACCCGCCGCTCCTCCTCCTCGGTCAGTTCGCATCGCTTGATGATGTCCCAGAGCCGTTCATTGGAGATTTTCCCCGGCTTCATGTCGGTTGGGATCATCTCCGCTTCCGTGATGTGGCATTGGAACTTCACGCACTCTGCGCCGGCGGCCACGGCGGCATCCACCAGTTGGATCGCCTTGTTGAAATCCCCTTCATGGTTGATGCCGACCTCGGCGATGACAAAAGGAGGGTGGTCTTCGCCAATCAAGCGATCTTTCAGTCGGAACTCGGCCGCTCTTCCCGTCACCATGTGGTCCATCCTCCATCCACGACCAGATTGTGCCCTGTGACATAAGAGGAAGCATCCGAAGCCAGGTAGACCACCGCGCCGTTGATCTCATGGAGCCACGCCTTTCGCCCCATCGGGACATGCTCGTTGTAACGCCGGAGGAATTCCTCATTCTCGCTTGGGTGAAAAACCCCGCCGGGGCTGACCGAATTGACCCGAACCCCTTTGTCCGCCCAGTAAACGGCCAGATACCGGGTCAGCATCACCCCCCCGGCCTTGCAGACCGAATAGGCCGCCGGGGAAGCGATCCGGGTGAAGGGGCTTTTCTCCCCGACGTAGACTTCGGCCAGGTTGGAGTTTTCATAAATCCGATGGTCCGGAGGAACCACTCCATAAACCGACCCGATCTGGATGATGCTTCCCTTTCCCTGCCGCACCATCTGCTTGCCAAAGATTTGGCAGCAGAGAAAAGCGCCGGTTAGATTCACGCGCAGGATCTGCTCCCATTCCGCCAAGGGAAACTGCTCGAACGGTGCATAAAAGTTGGGCGATTTTCCGTAGACCGCCGTCACCAAAATGTCCACCTGTCCGAAGCGATTCAGAACCTCCGCCAAGGCCTTCTCCACAGAGGAGGCGGAGGTGACATCCACCGCCGCTCCCATGCAGCGAGACTGGGTCTTGGATTCAAGGGCGGCCGCCGTCTCTTGGGCTTTCTTCTGGTCCAAATCCAGGACCGCCACCTGTGCCCCGGCCTCGGCCAGTGCGCCGGCCAATTTCTGGCTTAAATAGCCGGCCCCTCCAACAACCGCTGCAACGCGGCCGCGGAGATCAAACAGTTCTTGTATCTTTTGGTTATTGTGCGTGGATGGTTTCATCGAGCGAAACGGCCTTTCCAGTGCCGGCCGACTCTTGGGCGGCACAGATCACCTCTAGTGCCAGCCGGCCGACTTTCCTCCCATCCATCCTACAGGGAATACCGTTGTTAATACAATCAAGAAAATGCTTTAACTCCGCCAGAAACATGTCGTCCCGGGTGAAACTGGGCGGCAGCAGGTCTTCGTGCCACTGGCCCGTTTTCGTTAAGAAGCTGCGGGCCGTTCCCTGCCGCAGGTCGATCTCCATCACCCCTTCTTCCCCGATGATCTGGCAGGTTTGCGTGACCGTCCGCTGCAGGTAATCCATGTGCACCGAGGCCACGGCCCCGGAGGGAAATCGCAGGATCAGTTCGGCGATGTCCTCAGTGTCAATTTCCAGGTCGCTCACCCTGTCCATGAAACAACTGACCTGTATTGGCTTCCCGAGAAACCAGAGCACATAATCCAGTTCATGGCTTAAGGTCAGCAGCGCCCCGCCGCCCAACTCCTCCCGGCCGTAGTAGCCTTTTCGATAATCCTCCCAAGGATGCCAATCCGGCAGATATTGTCCCACTTGGGCCCGAATGAACAGGATTCGGCCCAGGGCACCGGCATCGAGCTGCTCCTTGGCCCGCATCAGGAGGGGATTGAACCGCCATTGGTACCCGATAAAGACCACCCGTTCGCGTTCTTCC
>JGI1358J11329_10002047_pt1 | contig 16062 bp, 23 predicted proteins | sample Subgroupgradi54m_FD_11329 | JGI IMG/M metagenome (IMG submission 11329)
TTCGATTGCATAGTTCTTGGTGAGGAATGTGGTCGTGTAGAACTTTCTAAAAACCCCAAAGGACTTATCATTATGGATGCAATAGATGGTTCCACAAATGCTGTAAGGGGAATTCCATTTTTTTGTTGTTCTCTTGCGTTTGCTACTGGCAATAAGCTCAGTTCTATTACGGATAGCGTAGTAACGGATCTATCTAATGGAGAAATGTATCATGCAACAAAAGGAAAAGGAGCCTTTTTGAATGGGAAAAAAATTCATGTCAATGAAAAAAATCATTTCTATTTTGTAGTTGGTCTTGACATGTCTGGCATTTCTCAAGAAATGCTTCAAAGGTTATCTCCTATAATTTCAGCATCAAATCACATACGACATTTTGGGGCAGTGGCACTTGAACTTGCCATATTTGCACGTGGATTAGTGGACGTTTTTGTAGACTTGAGGGATAAATTAAGAATTACCGATATTGCTGCAGGTTATTTAATCGCATTAGAAGCAGGCGGATATCTTATAGATAAATCTGGAAAATCTTTGGATTCAGATCTAAGTTCTGATAACAAGATCTCCTTTATTGCTGCTGCAAATAAAGAATACTTGGATGATACTGTAAAAAAATTAAAAATCAACAAATGATCTAAGTTAATGATTTTGATTATTTCTTTTTGGCATTACCCAAATGAGACAAATTTTCTAAATTAAAAATTATGGCGCCCTTGGCGGGATTTGAACACGCGTCGAGGCCGTGACAGGGCCCCATTCTAGACCGGGTTTTACGAGGAATGGATTTTTTTCCATGCCCCACTATACTACAAGGGCGTCGGAATATTTTGGACGAAAATCCGAGTTTAAAGGTTTCCTTTAATCAAAAAATTTTGTAAAAGACTAAATTATACACACCTGACAACTTTCGCTATGGGTTCGTAGCTCAGCCAGGTAGAGTACCGGACTTTTAATCCGGCTGTCCGGGGTCCAAATCCCCGCGAACCCGCTTTTTTATTAATATGATGTTGAAGAAATCTGAAAAGTATTTGCATAAGCTATTTGCTCAAAGTTTTTCAGATAATACACTTATTTTACTGTTACAGCTTTAACCAAAAATAAAAAGAAGGTCTAACTAACTCAGGTTTAGTTCTGGAAATTCTGCCTGTTTTACTCCCAAATCATGTTGAAGGGTTCTTATTTTTTTAGCATACTCAGTCATTTTTGAGGAATCTGACTGCACTTTAGCAATCTTGTAACCTCGCCATGCTTTTTTTAACGCCCCCCAGGTTTGGCCTACAGTGTAGTTAGGTTTGTCGGTTTGTGGTTGTACGAATTGATACATACTGTCTATCTCATTACGGGAATTTTTTATCTAGGGGAATGTGAATCAAAATCAATGCAAAAGTCAAGATTACTACATTAAAATCATGTTTTCCCGTTCATAAATTTAGAAAAATTGTAATTTAGTTTTGATTTTCTCTCTATTTTGGATTCTGTCGATTCAGAGGGTGTTTTATCTGGTTGTCGATGTTTGGTTGGCACGTTTTTGGAGGAATAATTTGAGTGAATTTTTTACAATAATTTGTAACTATGCCTTAATCGGTTTTTCTTCTTTTTTTCTAGGATATTACTATCATAAAGATCGGACTACTCGGAGGAATGAGCCCTGAACCCCCAACCAAAAATACCAACGCCGATTCCAATAGCCACAGCCTCACCTAACATCATTAGAAATACATTCTCAAAATGGATGGGATCTATAGGTTTTGAAAAATCAAGTGGATTACTAAATAATGTATCCATTAATAGTAAAAATGCTACTGCAACAATCACTAATCCTAACACTATGCGAACCGCCATTATTCGATCAAACTCTCACTCTTGTATAAGCAATTCCCTGAGCCTCAAGTCAAAACTTTACCACTATTCGCCTTTAATCAAAAAATCATCAGTAAACGGAGTTCATGAATAGCAATTTGATTACCATATCATCTCAAACAATAACCAAAGAAGTTCTATTGTTTATTGCATTTGTCTTCATTATGTTCATGTGTTTTGTTTTATCTTATGTAAGTTACATATTATCTGATACTTGGAAGGTCATAATTCCTATCATTGCCTTAACCATATTGATTTTATGTGATTACAAAATTATGAATATTCTAGCTAATGGAATTATAGTGAATTTGATCACAAGTAAGATTGATAAAATTCGTGATCATTCTTAAATAATTATTCATTAACCGAGAAACATTGCCTATTGCATTTAGTACACGTATTCTTATTTTTGGTTTGGGATTATCTTTAAGAAATTCTGCTTCGTTTAAAATGTTATTTGATATAGATTGATAATATTCTTGCATTGCTTTTGTACTTCCCTTAGCTTGAGCATATTTTTCTAATTTCTCCTTTTGACTTACTTCAATTACTGCTACATCTCTTCTCATCATAACTCTTACATATTTTAGATTCTCGTAAATCCTTTGGAAAGAAGAACCTCTGATTTGCTTTCCAAGTGCATTAATTTTCTTTTCTGAAGATCTTTGTTTGATAAATATTCCAATACTGATTCCTATAGCTCCTAAACCTATGATCCATCCCACTATTTCAGAAATTGTGATATCAAGATGTGATAAATCTAATGTGATTATCATTTCTTTTCCCCGATTGCAAGTTCTAACAAATCCATCCATTTTACCTTGTCTTTCATAACACCGATCTTCTGTGCTGGAGTTCTATCTTGTAATTATTTTTATCTTCCTGATAAGATTTTCAAGTGCAAGTTTTACCTCGTTTGTTCTTTTACGGATTCCTGGTCTATATGCCTGAATTTTCCTTTTCCTGTCTGAAATCATACGTTTTTGTTCGGATCTTCCTGATGAGCCCTGAGATACTCTCGCAGTAAGAGAAGAATTGACAGTTGTTGAATGAATTATTTTGTATAATTCCTTACTTTTTATTACATCTTCTTTTACTGATTTCTTTATTTCAGGAACAGAAAGTACCAAAAGAGATTTTTTTGAGTTTGAAGCTGTTTGTACTAATTGCCCAACTATCTTATGTGCAGTCCTAAATGGTATTCCCTTCTTAACAAGGTATTCTGCTATATCTAATGCAATAGAATAACCTGAATCTATTGCCATTTTCATTTTCTGATTGTTTATTTTCATTGTTTTGAGTACCGCGTTTATCACTAAAAGTGAAGATATTGCAATCTTGGAGGCAGGCCATATTGAGATTTTAATTTGTTGTAGATCTCGGTTGTATCCAGACGGAAGCCCCTTTAAATTTGCAAGAATTCCCATTTGATATCCAATTACTTGTGCAGTCTTGCCTCGAACAAGCTCCAGTATGTCAGGATTCTTTTTTTGTGGCATCACACTTGAGGTAGATGCAAATTTATCTGAAAGTTCAATAAATGAAAATTCTGATGTGGACCAAATAATTAGATCTTCTGCAATTCTGCTCAAGTTTGTCATAAGAATTGAAATTTGTCCAACATATTCTGCAACAAAATCACGAGATCCTGTGGCATCAATTGAATTTTCAATCAATCCTTTGAATCCAAGCATTTTGGCAGTACTTTGTCTATCTATGTGCAAGCTTGTTCCTCCAATTGGTCCAGCTCCTAACGGTGATTCATTTACTCTACCATAAGTAACATAGAAACGATCAAGATCTCTGAATAAAGCATCCGCATATGCAAGTAAAACGTGTGAAAAGGAACCGATTTGTGCCTGTTGAAGATGTGTATAAAGTGGCATCATGGTTCCCTGATTTTTTTCTGCCAATGAAACAAGTGTCTCTATTAAATCTAAAAGACACGAACATAAAATATTGATGTCGTCACGAATTTTCATACGAATATCAAGTGAAATCTGATCGTTTCGAGAACGTGCAGTATGCATCTTACCACCTGCCTGTATTCCCGCCTTTTTTATTACCAGAGATTCTATTAGTTCATGGATGTCTTCAGATTCTGATTTTATTGAAAAATTTTCTTTTTTTAATTTTTCAAGTGCTGACAAAATTTTTGAAGCTTCATTCTTTGTAATAATTTTATTTTCAAAAAGCATTAAGGTGTGAGCTTGACTGCCTAAGATATCATAAATTGCAATCTCTTTATCTTCTGAAATTGATGAAAGAAAATTCAGAGTGTTTTTATCTAGCTTACCGTCGAGTCTACTAGCTCTATACATCAATTTAGGAATTAGAATGGTTATATATAGCATAGACGGTTTTTTGTTATGGCACAAGAAACTCAGGAATTAAGAAGAATGATTTTTGACGAGCTAACAAAAATTGTGGATCCTGAGATCAATGTCTCCATTATGGAGCTAGAGCTTATAGACAACATTGACATTAACGGCTCTTCAGTTAAGGCTGATATCCATTTGACTAGCCCTTTTTGTCCAGCTATTTTTGGTTTTAAAATAGCACAAGACATACATGATAATTTATTAAAAATTGATGGAGTTGATGATGTGCAGCTAAACGTCTCTAATCATTTTATGGCAGAAGCTATAAACAACCAAGTAAACTCCAGTCCAAATCCAAAAAAGCCATAGATTTTATTTTCTAAATCCTAAGAGATAGCCTCTCAAAAGTTGTATTGCCATGGCAGGATCAACACCCTTTGGACAAACATGACTACAAGAGCCTGCAAAGTGGCACCTCCAAATACCATGGGATTGGTCGATTATTTTCAGTCGTTCTTTTTTACCATCATCTCGATTATCTGCCACGTATCGATAAGCCTGTGCAAGACCTTGTGGCCCGATAAACGATTCATCAGTAGCCATAGTGGGACAGGCCGAATTACATAATCCGCATTTTATACAGTAAGAAAATTGTAAGTATTTGTCAACATCTTCAGGAGTTTGTAAAAATTCTTTTGTATCTGAAGTTACTTCTGAATCTTCCCTTATTATGTATGGTTTCATTTTTTTATGATTTGCAAACATCTGTTTAAAATCAACTGCCAAATCTCGAATTATTGGAAAATTATGCATTGGTTCTACGGTGACAATATTTGAGTTTAGTTCAGAGATTTTTGTGTAGCATGCAAGTGCAGGTTTACCGTTAATTCTCATTCCACAAGAACCGCATGAGGCCTGCCTACAAGAATATCTTACTGCAACTGAATGATCAAGATTTTGTTTCACAAATAAAATTGCTTCCAAAACTGTAGTCCATTTTTGAATAGGCACCTTAAACTCTNCAAAAGTTGGAGACAGATCATTCTTTGGATTAAATCTTGATATCCTAAGTGTTATAGAGTCTGATGAAATAGGTAAAGGAACTTCAGGTGTTTTTGAAATGGTTTCAACAGCCATTATGACATACCCATTCCTGCCATCAATATAGTTCTTGAACCATATGCAATAAGTGCTGCCATTGCGCCAATAGAACCATAGTTAATCAGTTTTTCATATACGATACCTTGTTTTAGTTCCAAAAGTATTACACGTAATCCATTAAACCCATGAACTGAAAGCAGAATCAACACTACCTCAAGCATTAAGGCATATGGAAGTAAATGATAATTTGCAATTACATTTTGGTATTGCAAAGACTCTGAAAAATTTTGTGTCATTCTAAAGAGAATATGGATTGCTACTAGTGCAACTGCACCAAGGGCAGTTCCATAATGTATCTTCATTATTATGCTTTCACGCATTTTTTAATCACCAAACAAAACTGCCATACCATACATCATTGCAAGAGCTGCAAGCGCAATTGAAACCCAGATACAAAGTCTTTGTTTATAGTTCAGAGAAGCCGCTTTATACGGATACTCTGGTTGGCCAGGTTTTCCAACTCCAATTCCCCCATGTCCTAGCATCACCCTAATTCCATTTGCAGTATGAAATACACACATTCCAATTACTAAAGTAAGTATCAGATGGCCTTGAGTAGTCTGAGTTAATTCTAACATCTTATCCCATGCAACTTTGCCATTTACTATAGAGCTTGTTTCATAAATGTGCCCAATCAAGTATGCAAGCAGTCCAAGTCCACTTAATCTTTGCAACCAATATGCAACTCGCTCTATTCCATAACGAGTTGGGTTTGCCATTCCCCTTAGACCTTCGCGATTTGACATTCTTTCTGTCATCAGTATTTTCTCTCTACTGGCTTGTATTTAGTAATAGTGACAGGATGTTTTTTGATAATAGGTTCTTTTGTATCATAATATACTAGTGTATGATGTAAAAAGTTCTTGTCATCTCTATCAGGGTAGTCAGTTCTTGCATGGGCACCTCTTGATTCTTTTCTTTCTATTGCTCCAACTAAGACTACTTCAGCAACACGAAACATGGAATCTAATTCCATAACGTTTGAAAAGTTTGTATTATATTCTTTAGCTTTGTCATCTACATGTTTCCATGTTTTTTGTTTTAGTTCATGCAGTTTTTTCAGACCATCTACCAAATCGTTTTCATTTCTATAGACGTATGCTTTTTCATTCATCATATCAGTTAACTCCTGTTTTACTTCGTAAGGATTCACACTACCACTTCCCCGAAATATCCCATCATAGATTCTTTTTTCTTCTGCCGATACAAGGTGCAATGGAAATGGCGGAGATGTTGCTTCCAAAACATATTTTGCGGCAAGCTCACCAGTTATTTTTCCCCATACTAAACATTCAGCGGTAGAATTTGCTCCTAATCTATTTGCCCCGTGTACACTATTACATGCGGCTTCGCCTGCAGCCCAGATTCCTTGAATTTCTGTTGCACCATCTATGTTGGTATGAATACCACCCATCATGTAATGAGATACTGGTCTAACATCAATAGGCTCATTGGCAGGATCTATACCTGAAAACTTTAGTGATATTTCTCTAATCGCAGGTAGTTTTTTAATTATTAACTCATTGCCAAGATGCCTGAGATCCAGTTTGAGACATTCTACACCTGTTTCGTGCTTAAAACCGCGGCCTTGATTTATTTCGGTTATCATGGCACGAGATACTACATCTCGTGATGCTAGCTCCAACTTAGTTGGTGCATATTTTTTCATAAATCTATCACCGTCTTTATTGAGAAGATAACCTCCTTCACCTCGTGCACCTTCAGTAATGAGAATCCCAGACGGCAGAATGCCTGTAGGATGAAATTGAACAAATTCCATGTCTTTCAGAGCCATGCCAGCTCGATATGCCATATCGAGACCATCAGGAGTTGAAGAAAGAGCGTATGTAGAATAACTGTAAAGTCTTCCAGCTCCACCTGTTGCTATAATTAGAGCTTTACCTTTTATTGTGTAAAATGTTCCAGTTGAAAGCTCAATTGCAGTAATACCACAAAACTTTTGACCGTCATGTATTATTGATGTTGTAAACCATTCATTGTAAAATTCAATGTTGTCAAATTTCTGGCATGTATCATACAAAGTTTGCATTTCATAAAACCCCACTTTATCTTGAGCAAATGTTGCACGTGGATAGCTATAACCCCCAAAATTTCTTTGACCGATTCTTCCATCTTCCCTTCTTGACCAAGGCATTCCCCAATGTTCAAGCTGATAAATCTCTGAAGGCATCTCATAGACTAGTTTTTCAATTACATCTTGATCTCCGAGGAAATCACTTCCTTTTACTGTATCGTAAACATGTGCTTCTAAGCTGTCTCCTTCTTCTTGGAAAAGGACGGCAGCTGTTCCACCTTCTCTTCTTGGAAAAGGACGGCAGCTGTTCCACCTTCTGCAGAAACAGAATGTGAACGCATTACTTGTAATTTTGAAATTACTGCAATCTTGATATTTGAGCTAGTTTTTGCAGCTTGAATTGCAGCTCTTAGACCTGCCAAACCAGAACCAACAATCAGCAGATCATGTTCTATCGAATCAACCATGTTTAGACATCTTCCTTTTCAAATTAGATAAATATGTCTTATGAAGAATTCCTGCAAATTTATTTCGAATAGTTAATATATATCGCTAGTGATATCGCTAGTGATGCTCTCACAGTGGATACAACGGGTTGGAAGTGCAGTCCCAAGAGGGTTTTCTAGATATTTCATACTTGAAGTGCTAAAAAAAAATCCAAGTACTGGTAAAGACATTATTAACAAGGCAATAGCACAAAGCGGGGGAAGATGGAAACCTTCACCAGGTTTAATCTATCCTCTACTTGGCAGACTTTTAGATGAGAATTTAATTGAAGAGACAAAAGATGGAAAATACCAAATAACCAAAAAGGGCAGGCTTGTAGCTGATGATCTTGAAACCATGAATAAAATCGTAAAAAACCAAATTGATGTTATGTTCAGGGTAGGTACTATAGGCAAATTTGTAGCCATGGACCTTTTAGAGCGCATAACAAGTATAGGAAATTCACTTAGTGCCAATGTATCTAATATGACAAAAGAAGAAACGACAAAGTACAAGAGATTTCTTGAGTCTGAACTTCAGAAAATAGAAGCGGCAAAAAAAAGACCCCGCGGAAAGGATATAAAAATCAGTTAAGCCATAAATAATTGTAAATATCAATATCAGCAATTGCAAAATCTAAGAAAATTACTTTTTGATAATTCAAAACCCCTTGTAGTNCCAGGNGTCTATGATGCAATTGGAGCAAAAATTGCTCAAAAGGCTGGTTTTGAGGCTATGTTTCAAACAGGATATGGAACANCTGCAACTTTGCTTGGGATGCCAGATTATGGATTTATTGGGGCAACAGAAACAATAGAGAACGCTAGTAGAATTTGTAGAGCAGTATCTGTTCCGGTAATTGTTGATGCAGACACTGGCTACGGAAATCCGCTTAGTGTATGGAAGCTAGTAACAGAGTTAGAATCAGTAGGAGCCGCAGGAATTTTTCTTGAGGATCAAAAGTGGCCAAAGAGATGTGGGCATATGTCAGGAAAAGAAGTCATTCCAAAGGATGAATATTCTCAGAAATTACAAGCTGCGTTAGATGCAAGAAAAAGTAAAGACTTCATAATAGTAGCAAGAACTGATGCTAGAGCACCAGAAGGGTTGGATGCTGCAATTGAACGAGGACTACAGTATAAAAAAATTGGAGCTGATGCAATTTTCATAGAAGCGCCAAAATCAATTGAGGAAATGGAAAAAATTGGAAGATCAATTAAAGCACCTCTAGTTGCAAATATGATAGAGGGTGGTGCAACACCTCTGATTTCGTCTAAAGCGTTACACAAGATGGGATTTAAGCTTATTTTGTATCCACTTTCTGTCCTTTTTGCAAATGCTTTTGCGTCAATACAAATTTTACGTGAACTCAGAAAATCCAGTACTACAGCTAGACTGAAGAAAAATCTTGTCAATTTTGATCAATTTAATGAGATTGTAGATCTTGCAAAATTCAAGAGGATGGAGAAGAATTATGTCTCAAAAATATAAAATAACAAAAAGGAGAAAAAATTCTCCAAGTCAAGTTATCTAAGTATTGTTTCTTTTTACTTCGATTTCTATAGTAGAAACATTCCTGTCGCGCCCATCCTCTGATTTTAGCAGTTCTGAGCCGATTTTGATACTTCCAATAGTGTACCCAGCATTTTCTGTTTTACGTGCGATTATCTGTGCCACGTCTACAGCGCGTCCAATGGTGAGTCCCCTTGCCTTGATAGATATTTTTGGTTGATTTGCCAACTGAATCAGCGAAGAAGTTACATACGCCATCAGTGGTTTTTTTCCTATGTAGATTGTCTCTCTAGACTCGGACATGCAATCTTCTACATCTTAGGATAATTTAAATCTAAGAATGAGACACGTGATTCGATGAATTTTGTCATTCCTTTTTTTCTGGTTTTTTTTATGATTGGATTTGGTTTTGCTTATGGGTATGGCGAAGTTTCTACATCAGATTTTAAGATAGTAAATTCTCTAGGAGAGGATATCAAGTCACCCGTAGTGGATCAACAGCTTAATTTGCAAAATTCACTGAAAAACGTCAGTGATAAAAACATAAACTGGGCATATATCGTACAAATAATTGATTCCAACGGAGCTATAATAGATCTTAATTTTGCAACAGGTTCTCTTGTGAAAAATCAAACATTAACAGCGGCACTTTCTTGGACACCTCATTCAGCGGGAAATTATAAAATTGAAACCTTTGTGTGGGATAATCTGCGAGATATTGATGCACTTGCTCCAAAATCTTCGTTTTCAATAACTGTAACATAGATAGCAGATGAATTGGTTAACATACTAAATTATTAAAAAGTGGACCGGGTGGGATTTGAACCCACGATCTCACCCATGCCAAGGGCGTATCCTACTGGGCTAGACGACCGGCCCAACTTTTATAATCAGAGTGGCATTCTGATTTGCATTAGCTTTTTTTGAGAGGTTATTAACGTTTAGCTGATTCAAAAATTGGCCCAACAAAAACAACATAAGATATTTAACTATCAAAAACAGAACTTTTCGCGTGGTTGTAGACAACAAAGCAGTTCTTACTTATATTCAAATTCAAAAAGAAGATCTGGGAGTTTTTAGATTAGTGCCAAAAGATGGGCCAGTACCAGAATACAAATCTGGTCAGTTCATAACTTTAGGGACAAATGTTCCAAGTGAAAATAAAATTATAAGAAGAGCATATTCAATTGCATCCCATCCTGAAAATAGAAAATACGTTGAGTTATACATCAGATGGGTAAGAAAGCCACTCCCAGGTCGTCTTACTACACAACTATTTAGTGCAAAGGAGGGAGATGAAATAATTTGGGTAAAACCAACTGGTGCTTTTACAGTTGATGATAAGAAACCAAATGGCGAACCTGACGAAAGAAGAATAGTTTGTGTGGGAGGAGGAACTGGACTTGCGCCTTTTGTCAGTTATGCTCAACATCTCCACGATACTGGAAGTAAAAGAGAGATCATAGTTCTTCACGGAGCAAGTTACGTTGATGAACTTGGTTATAGAGACCTTTTGACAAAGATGGAATTTGAAAGTTTGGATAGAGGAAAAGACAAGTGGAATTTCAGATACAGAGCTTCAATAAGCAGACCTCAAGAATGGTTTAACAGGACGTGGAATGGACAAAAGGGGAGAGTAGAATCTTTCTTACAATCAAAAAATGGTGAGATGTCTCCTCTTGAGAAACTTGTAGGTGAAAAAATCACCAAAGATAATACAGTCTTTTTCATTTGTGGATGGCAAGGAACTATAGATGGTTGCTTGGATGTTGTTTCACCAAGGGGTTTTGTAACTGAAAGAAATAAGAGACCAGACAAAAGTTTTGAGATAAAGTTCGAGTCATACGGTTAAATCAAAAATTTTCTATTGAAAAGATAATATGGAATAATCAGAGGCTGGTCTACGGGGACGTAGGTCAGCTTGGTTTAGACTGCCAGCCTCGGGCGCTGGATGTCGTGGGTTCAAGTCCCATCGCCCCCATTTTATTAAGTTATTTTGCTAGTCAAATTCCAAACATAATTTCATAAGATGTTTGTCATTTTGTAAAAGTGCATTAAGCATTGAAATATGACATTATTTGTAGGAGGTACAATTGACTGTTGCAATTTATCTTGCTCATTTGAATCCTGTTACAAAGGCACATGTAGAGATTATCAAAGAATTAAAAGAAAAAAATGAAGTTCGAGTCATGCCCGTGATATTTATCAATAAAGGCAAAGAGATCAATAGTAAAAGTTTCCCGTTTGGATTTGAATTACGAAAAAAGATGCTCCAAGCAGTATTTGGTGATTCCATTTCTGTATTATCAAATTACACATTTTATGCTCCCTTTGCAAAATACATGCCACCTCTTCTTTCACCATTTTCTTGGAGAATAAAAAAACAGATTCTAGATGGTTTAAGAGATGATTATTTTACTTATACTGGAGATAAAGCTGAAGGATTTGTGCTAAAACTTTATGGTCTTAACCCTAAGGTTGGAACAAGAAAAACCACTTCTGCATCTTTTGTAAAACAGAAAATGTTCGAGGCAGCGCTTGGAAAAGATATGGAGTGGGAGAATTATGTTTCACCTGAAGTGGTAAAGATAATCCATGAGGACTGGGATATTGTAAAAAAATATGCAAATGCTAAGGATTATACATACAGAGTTCTTGGAATGAAATTTCCAAGTAATGGTTTCTGGTAGAAATAGATTAATTACAGACGGCTTCGATGTTTTATATGAAATCTTTTAACCCAAAATTTGCTTGGTTTGATGGTAAATTCGTGAAAGATGGCGAGGCAAAGGTTTCTGTAATGACGCATGCAATTCATTATGGAACTTCTGTATTTGAAGGCCTGCGCGGATACTGGAATTCAAAAAATCTTTACATCTTTAGACTTGATGATCATATCAAAAGATTCAGAAATTCAGGCAGGATTTATTCAATTTCTTTAAAATTTACAGATAAAGAAATTTCTAGCGCTATAATTAATCTATGTAAAAAAAATAAAGTAAGACAATCATGTTACATAAGACCATTTTATTTTGTTGGTCAATATGGCATAAACTTACATGTGACAGAAAATGCTCCTACACATACAGCTGTTGTAATGTTCCCCTTTGGAGATTTATTTAACAAAAACGGAATAAAAGCTGGCGTATCATCTTGGAGACGAATTCACGACGTATCAACCCCACCGTTAGCTAAAATGGGAGGAAACTATCTAAACTCAATTTTGGCAACGCAGGAATGCAAACGTAATGGATATGATGAAGCAATTATGTTAGATCAATTAGGAAGTGTAAGTGAAGCGCCAGGAGAAAACATATTTCTTGTAAGGAACAATAAATTGATCACCCCGCCAGCAAGTTCATCTGCACTTGAAGGAATAACAAAAGATTCTGTAATAAAAATTGCCCAAGATATAGAATACGAAGTTATAGAAAGAGAGATTCCACGTACTGAACTTTACCTAGCAGATGAGATTTTTCTTACAGGCACTGCTGCAGAAATTACGCCTATTATTTCTGTTGATGGTAAAAAGGTAGGAATTGGAAAAGCTGGAAAGATAACAAAACAATTGTATTCGATCTATTCAGAAATAGTGACAGGCAGAAATGAAAAATACTCCGACTGGATAACTTCGGTGTACTAATTTGAGAGTTGTCCAGATAGGAATGGGAGGATGGGGTAAAAACCACGCAAGAATTCTGTCACAGTTGGGGGCCCTTAGCGCAGTTTGTGATGCAGACTCAACTAGAGCAAAAGAATTTGGAACAAAATACTACTCTGTAAATCATTACTCATCTTTGGATACACTGTTAGATTCGGAAAAATTTGATGGTGCTTTTGTTTGTACACCAACTTTTACACATTTTAAAATTGCAAAAACACTATTAGAACAAAAGAAAAATATTTTTGTAGAAAAACCTATGACCTATCTTTCTCATGAAGGGGAAGAACTACTAAGACTTGCTGAAAAAAACAAAGTAATTTTGACCTGTGGTTATATAGAAAGATTCAATCCGGCAGTTGCTTTGGTCAAAGAGTATGTCAAATCAAAAAAATATGGGGAGCTTATAATGCTAGAATTTCACCGTGAAAATAGAATGCCTCTTCACATAAAGGACGTAGGAATAATTTATGATACTTCAGTACATGATATCGATACGGCAATGTGGTTTTTTGACGATACCCCAGAAGTTGTATTTGCAAGATCAGGAAAGATAAGACACGAACATGAGGATTTTGCAACTATAATGCTTGGTTTCAGAGAGAACAAAGTTGCTGTTATTGCCTCAAATTGGATAACTCCAACAAGGGTAAGAAAATTTAGTGCAGTATGTGGAGATGCGATCATATCATCAGATTTTATTTCACAAGAAGTAAAGGTTGAGACTAATCATGGTACAGAAATTCCAAGAAAAGAAGTTGAGGAACCTCTTCTTTTAGAAATAAAAAATTTTCTAGCTGCATCAGAAGGTAAAGAAAAGATAGTAGTAAAACCTGAACATGCTGTAAATACAACAAAGGTTGCAGAAGCGGCACTTTTATCTAGTCAGAAAGGAACCCCAATTTATCTAGACCTCAAATGAACAAAAAAATGATGGAGATGTTGGCGTGTCCGATAGACAAGCATTTTCCTCTTGAAATTTTTGAATCAAATTCAAAAGAGCAAATAGTATTAGAAGGTGCCATATACTGCCCAAAATGTTCTAGATTTTATCCTATAATAGAAGAGATTCCAATAATGTTACCTGATGAGTTAAGAAACAAAGATCAAGATATAGAATTTTTAAAAAGAAATCAATCAAAGTTGCCTGAAAAAATAATTAAACAGGCATCACCGTGGCATCTGTGATAACTTTGGTGACAAACTTTGTTTCTGAAAAAGCGAAGATAGGAAAGAATGTTAGAATATGGCATTTTGCATATGTTGGGGATAATACAGAAATTGGGGATAATGTGAAAATCGGTTCTCTTGCACACGTAGATTATAATGTAAAGATAGGCGAAAATACAATGATTGAGGGGATGGTTTACATCCCACCCCTTTCAAGAATAGGAAAAAATGTCTTCATTGGTCCTGCAGCAGCTCTAACAAATGATCCATATCCTGCAAGCAAAAAAATGATCGGTGTTACAATAGAAGACGGCGCCATAATAGGATCACGTGCAGTGATAAAAGCTGGGGTTACTGTTGGAAAGAATAGTGTTGTTGCAATGGGAGCTGTTGTTACAAAAGATGTGCCTCCTGACACGGTAGTAGTAGGAATACCTGCTAAAATCAAATACTCTAGAGAAGAATACGATAAAAAGAAGAAAAAGTGGGAAAGTAGTTAATTTTTTATCTGTTTGTGGAAGATCCAATTTTTTATTTTTGAAAGAGTGAAAATCCAAACAACCACCAATATCATTGCAATGAGTGCCTTTACTCCAGAATCTAAGATAGAGTCAAGTTTACCGTATCCATTTATTGTCATAGGAGCAACAACTGAAACCAACAATCCTCCTCCCACTATAATCAAAATCCACATTACAAAGATGAATAAGAAAATTTGAATTCCTTTCATATTTTTACACCCATCATAAAGGCAGTCACTATTGCAAGCACTGCGGAAAAGATAGCAAGTCTAAAGATTACAAATCCAACTTGTTTTTCTGTCATTGGTCCTCCTGCTAGGATTAATCTTACAAGCGTAATTGGTGCCTCTTTATCTGTAGTAGCCATAAGCTTGAAGTCATCAGTATGAGTCACGGGGTTTGATTTTATCTGTCTGTGTTCAATTATACGCTTGACACTTGATAGAAACAGAAAGGAGTTTATCACTGCTGGCAATAATGCAACAGCAGCTATAATCTCCACATGACCTACTATTGCTAATGCTCCATACATTGCACCAAGAGTAAGTGCTCCTGAATCTCCTGGAAATATTCTACTTGGAAATTTATGATATTTGTAAAATGCTAATGAAACAAATCCTAACGGGAGACTTGCAAGTGCAATATCATAATTATGGATTATAAAGAGAGAGACAGTAAGTGCAAAACTTGCAACGATCATGAATCTACTTGCCACCCCGTTGAGAACATCAATTGAATTTATGGTATTACCAGTTACAGGAATCATGAAAATTACTAGTGCAATATACAGCTCAGGAATCCTAACAAATCCAAAAAGAGGAAATGAGAGATGTGGATTATATGCACCAAGTAAAATAATTGGAACTGCGGATATTGCAAGAGCTACAGGTTTAAACCAACCCCCAAGGACCTTACGGTCATCTATCATTCCTACTACGAAAGCAATTGATGTAGTGATTATAATAGCCAATATTTCAACTGAAGAAAAAAAAGCATACAAAGTAAATTCAGATGCTAAAATCCCAACAAGTATCGAAGGGCCTCCTGGTCTTGGCACCATAGCACCTCCAACCCTATTGTAATCTTTTACTGTAAGATTTCTTTTTTCTAGTACTCTTATTAGAAATGGGGTCGTTATGTAAACTGAAAAAAAGGCTATAGCTGAAACTAGTATGGCAAGAATGATTTTGTCTAGCATCATCTTATCTTTTGTAGCTGCATCTTTATGTTTTCTGCAAGGATGGAACCAATTTTATCGATGTTTGCTAGTTTGTTAACTGGAATTTCAGACAAATCATGCAGGTTTTGTATACCGTTTTTGTAAAGAATCCTTGAGCG
>JGI1358J11329_10002050_pt1 | contig 16047 bp, 15 predicted proteins | sample Subgroupgradi54m_FD_11329 | JGI IMG/M metagenome (IMG submission 11329)
TCGAATGACTTGATACAATACGTCACCGCTTGCAGCCGGGACTCCAGTCCCCTTGCGCCTTTGCAAGACCCGCTGCAACCCGCCGTTCTCCGGCTGATCCGCGAAGTGGTTCAACACGCGGATCGGCACCAGATCGCGGTCAGCCTTTGTGGCGACATGGCCAGTGATACCCGCTGCATTTCTGCCTTGCTCGATACCGGCATGCGTTGCCTTTCTGTCGCTCCTGCCGCCTTGGGTCGCGTCAAGGGAGCCGTCGCACAATATGGAGCGGGAAGTACAACGCCAATTGGCAGACAAGGCGGAAATTCGTAGAGGGGAAAGTAGGTGTGAAACGAGAAAATTTCTCGCGGATGGAGGCGGATAGTTCCGCAGTGGCCGAATACAAGCGCTTGCTACAGGAAGTGCTTGAGAGTCGTCCGTCCGGTACACGGCGGCGTCTCGCAGAGGCACTTGGCAAGAACCGCAGCTTCGTTTCACAAATCACCAACCCGACCTACAGCGTACCGATTCCGGCACGTCATATCGAATCGATTTTCGATATTTGCCACTTTCTCCCCAACGAAAGAGCGCAATTCCTCCAGGCTTATGGCAGCGCCCACCCGCGACGCCTGCCCGATGCCGCAGGGACAGCGCAACCGCGTTGGCGTGAACTGACCCTGCGCCTGCCCGACCTGCGCAATCCTGCAAAAAATCGCCAGCTCGATGAGCTGATCAAGGAAACAGCGCAGCGCCTGACGCACTTGCTGGAAGAACACTAGGGAATATGCAAATCAATCAAGGCACCTTGTTCGCACATATGCGGGGACGAGACGTTAAAGATTAGACTGCGATTTCCGGTCAACAAGATAGACACGATAGACACGAACAGAATCAGGAGATAAAGATGAAAAAATTCATGAACGAAGTCGGCAATGTCATGCACGAAAGCCTGTCCGGCTTCGCCCATTGCCATCGCGACATCGTCGCACTTGACAGTGACTACCGCTATATTTGCCGTGCCCAGAAAAAAACGGGCAAGGTCGCGCTAATTTCCGGCGGCGGTGCCGGCCATGAGCCGTTGCATGCCGGCTTCATCGGCTATGGCATGCTCGATGCGGCCTGCCCGGGGCAAGTCTTTACTTCACCAACGCCCGACCAGATGATGGCGGCCGCTGAAGCAGTGGACAGTGGCGCGGGTGTGTTGTTCATTGTCAAAAACTATGCCGGTGACGTGATGAATTTCTCGTTGGCGGCAGAGCTGCTGCCGAATGCGCAAACGATCCTGACCGATGACGATGTGGCCGTCGAAAGATCGACGCACAGCATGGGCCGACGTGGCGTTGCAGGCACGATGATTGTCGAAAAAGTGCTGGGTGCCGCCGCTGAACGTGGTGACGATCTGTCGTCGCTCAAGGCCCTGGGCGAACGCGTCAACGGCGCCACCCGCTCGATGGGGGTCGCGCTCTCCAGCTGCACCGTACCGGCGGCTGGAAAGCCGACCTTCACTCTGGCGGATAACGAAATGGAGATGGGTGTCGGCATTCACGGCGAACCCGGTCGCCGGCGCGTCTCGCCGGTGATGTCGGCCGATGCGATTGCCGAGGAAATCGTTCAGACCATCGTTGAAGATATGGGCACCTCTGCTGGCCGCGAAGTACTGTTGTTGGTGAATGGTTTCGGCGGCACGCCAGCACTTGAGCTCTATCTGATGTACGACGCAGCGCGCCGTCAATGCGAAAAACATGGCGTGCGCGTCACCCGTAGCCTTGTGGGTAATTACGTCACCTCACTCGAAATGGCCGGCTGCTCAATCACTCTGACCGTACTCGACAACGAGATCGCTGCGCTGTGGGATGCACCGGTACACACGGCCGCCCTGCGCCACGGGATGTAACGGGAACGTTATGCGCATTTTGCACACCATGTTGCGTGTGGGCGATCTGGAACGCTCGATCAAGTTCTATACCGAAGTGATGGGTATGCAATTGCTGCGCACCACGGATCGCCCCGAACAGAAATATTCACTGGCGTTTCTCGGTTACGGGCCCGAGAGTTCCGAGGCGGCTCTGGAGCTGACCTATAACCACGGCACCGAAAAATACGACCTCGGCAATGCCTACGGCCATATCGCCATTGAAGTTCCCGATGCCGCCCAAGCCTGCGCCGCCGTCAAGGCCAGAGGTGGCGTCGTAACACGCGAAGCCGGCCCGGTGCGTGGAGGTAGCACAGTCATCGCCTTTGTACAGGATCCCGACGGCTACAAGATCGAGCTGATCCAGGCGAAGCTTTAATTTCGTGCCAGCCCGCTTTTTGCCTTGCCCATCATTGACGTGAATCTGAAATACGTTCTTTGCCAAACCCAACCCAATTACCGTATCCTTGTCCATGACGCTTCCCCTCGCGTTAAGTGTTGATTGAATCTTCACTTTGGCACATCGATACCGTTAGCGGGTGGGAGACATCCTTTCTTTAGCTTACGGCTGAACGATATAAACATCACACGTACCGATAGGCCACCCACTTCCACATTGATCAAGCCCCGCATCGAATATGTGGGCCTGCAGCTTGAACGTATAGGGCATGTTTGGCTGACTTTATAATAGTTGCTGCCGCCGCGTTCTGCTTCCGCGAATCCTTGATTTCAAGGTGGGGGCGCCGGACGCTTACACTGCGCCTGCCTTGTGCGCCGGATGACCATCTGCGATCAGCACCGCCTTGCGGTTCTGTGCGTGTTTGAGCGAGTGCTCTAAAAAACCAATGAATACCGCCACTACAAAGCGACCGGTGAAGACTTGAAAGGCCAGTCCGCGTTGATTAAAGAGTGCTGAAATCATGTTGATTCCAAAGCGTTGACCGGTGGAGAGAGTTTTGGATCAGGATCAGTCATTGATTCCAAGATCAGGGCGTTCTGAACGAAGCATTTCGCGTGTGACCGTTCCTTGCAAGGAGCACCCAAAACGCGTCAGCGACGGATCACCTTCAAATGGTTCAATCAGCAAGACGCGCTCAACCGTTCCATGTTTTGGGCGCTGTCCTCCGAAGGTGGCGATTTTCTCCCAGTCACGCTTCTCACTGCCATGCGTCCAGACCTCCGAGCGGACAAAAACTCTCCCGTCTTTGCGGAGACGTTGACCCTCCCATAGAAGCGATTGAGTGGAGGTGACAACATCATTGATGGGAGCGCGAAACAAGAATCCCCAGAACACGATGACTCCGCCGCCTTCTATGTCCAATATTTCATCGAAATAGGCGACGGCTTCGAGGCCGCTGAACATCAGTGAGGGTGTGAGCTTGCGAATGTTCAGCTCTGAATCACTGCGGTCTGCGACTTTAAAATAGCCGTTTGAACCGCTTACTCTGAAATACGGATTAGATGAATATTCACCATCGCGTTTCCCAAGTGTTGCGAAGAATGCACTATCGCAGCGCGAGAGATCGGCAAGGATGCGATCGCTTCCTTTGGGGCGAATCGTTTCGTCGGGGGTTGGTTGCATAATCTCAAGATCCTGCTTGCAAGCGTACTCCCAAGCAATTCCATATCCCGAGCGCACTGTTTCCCCATCAGAAGAAGTCATATTGCACGCTGACATCACATAGGGTGAGGCGCTCAAAAGCAGGCTAAAAAAAATCATGTACCGATTGCGTAACATTTCATCTATTCCTGTATGAACAAAATGAATGGCGGGTGAATGGGGTCAGGATCAATGGGTCACCCCATTGATATGACTCCATTGATTCCAGCTGTTACAACGCTTGAGTTAACGACGCCCTTAGGTGTCCCGTTGAACGAGGTGTGTGTCCGTGTGCGATGAACGTAATCTTGATAAGCGGGGAGCGCAATGGCGGCGAGGATGCCGATGCCGCCTATTCCGAAGATAAGAACAACAGCCCAGATTGACCACTTTCTCTGTACTCGGTTGAAGTGCTCAAGACTCTCCCAGTGTTTATTGCGCCAGGCAAGCTCACGTCCTTTAATGCCGAGATAAATGCTGACAATAAACCCAATGTATGGCACGAGACAAAGCAAGCCGATCCATGTTTTGTTGAAGATCGCCCAGATCCAGCTGAGCAGGAATGCGCCCCAGCTCCAGCCCGTGACTCCTGCTGGTGGGGTAATGGAGCTGCCACCACCGGAATTGTTTTCAGCAGCAGATATGGCACTCACATCGGACTTCGGAGGTTGGTATGGGTTGTTCATGGAAGGAGTCAAGTGGGTTAGCGAGGAAGGCGGCTAAAACGTGATGTTGAAAACGGAGCATACCGAAAGTATTTCAGCGGAACAAGTTTTTGGGGGCTGAACAAAACAATCACAAAACAAGCCCTTGTCTTGCTTCCGCATAGAGCCTAGGATGCATGCACGATCCGCTTTGGGGAGTCATCATGAGTCAACCGAGCACGACAAACTGGCAACAGACTTTGCAGCGTTACCCGGACAAGTATCCGCATCACTTGGCTAAACGCTTTCCTCATATATTGCAGACACTGAGCGAGTCGTGGGCTAGCCCGGAACGGGCACGCTCTTGCTTCAGCGATCTTCTGACGACTCAGCGTGAAAGCCGTCAAGGTTTTCCGGCCGAGATTTATACGGAAATCTTTGCGCTGTCGCAGCTTTACGATCAACTCAACAAGCCGCCTAAGGGCACGGCGGATAGCTATTGGACTTGGGTTGCGGGCTAATCCTCCAGCAAGGCACGCACATGCGCGGCTGCGCTGGCGGCGAGAGCATTCAGTGCATAACCGCCTTCCAGCGTGCTGACGATGCGGCCGCCGCAATGTTGATTGGCGACGGCGACCAGTTGCCGCGTCAGCCAGAAATAATCCGCTTCGACCCAGTTCAGGTTGGCCAGGGGGTCGGCGCGGTGTGCGTCGAAGCCGGCTGAGATGAATAGCAGTTGCGGCGCAAACTGTTCGAGTGCGGGCAGCCAGACGTCCTGGACGGCGTTGCGCAAATGGGTGCCGTTGGCGCCGGCCGGCAGGGGAACGTTTACCATGTTGTCGCCCAAGGGTCGTTCGCCGGAGTAGGGATAGAGCGGGCTTTGAAAGGTCGAGACCATCAGCACGCGGGGCTGGTCGGCAAACATGGCTTCGGTGCCGTTGCCGTGATGCACGTCAAAATCAATCACCGCGACCCGCTCAAGGGAATGCTCAGCCAGGGCATGCGCTGCGCCGACGGCGACATTGTTGAAGAAGCAGAAGCCCATCGCACGTGCCGGTTCGGCATGGTGGCCGGGCGGGCGCACATTGCAAAAGGCGCGTTGCATTGCGCCGCGCTTGTCATCCCCATCTTCACCCCGCATCACCAGATCGACCGCCAGTACCACTGCCCCCGCTGCATGGCGGGCCGCGGTGGCGGTATGTGGATTCATGACCGTGTCGGCATCGAAGGCGCGGTAGCCGATCGCGGGTGATTTGTCGCCCATTACGCGCAGATGCGCTGCGGCATGCACCCGCTGGAGTTGCGCATCGCTGGCGGCGGGCGCCTGGTAATGCGTCATCCGCGCCAGCAGTCCCACGCGCTCTAGTGTCTGCTCAATGGCGCGCACGCGCTGCGGCGATTCCGGATGTCCCGGCCCCATTTCATGCAGCAGGCTGGAGGGGTGGGTGATATAGGCACAGGCAGGCATCTTGGTGACCAGTTTTGTCGCTGTCTTGATTTTGCGCGGGTGTCAGAGAAGCGCACCGGCATTCCAGATTTTGTCAGAAATCGTTTCGGCCGGGCAGTCAGATTTCACATCGACCTGCGGATTCCCCCGAAATCTCCAGGCCAGAACACACATTTCCTCCATCCGTCGAGATGGCATCAATTTTGCGCGGTTAATTTGCAATGGTTGATTCAAGTTTATTGGTGCACTGCCGAAATTCAACCAGCAGTGCATAAAAAAGCTGGAAGGGAAAAATCATGCATAAGACAGCAGACGCGGGTCTGGACCCGGCATTTCTGATACCCGTCGAACGCATCGGCCGCTATCGGCTGACTGACGTACTGGGACACGGTTCGATGGCGTCGGTCTATCTGGCGCACGATCCGGTACTGGACCGTGACGTGGCGATCAAAACCCTCAATCCCAGCGGCGGCAAACTCGCCCATCTGTTTGAAGAAAACTTCATCAATGAAGCGCGCGCCGTGGCGCGTCTGAACTACCCCAACATTGTCACCGTCTATGAAGCTGGCAAGGCCGACGGTTATGCCTATATCGCAATGGAATATCTCGAAGGGCAGGATCTGCGCCAGCTGATTTGGGATGAAACCGAACTGAGCTATGTGCAGATTTGCGACTTGCTGTTGCGTGTCGCCCGCGGTCTGGACTATGCGCACAACAACGGTGTGATCCATCGCGATATCAAACCGGCCAACATCTTTCTGCTGAAAAAGAACCGCCCCAAGATTCTCGATTTCGGTCTGGCCAAGTTGCCCACCGACACGTTGCTCGATTCGTCCGAATGCGCCTGTCAAACCCAGATCGGCGGCACGCCGTTTTATATGTCGCCGGAACAGGCAGCGGGCAAGACACTGGATCATCGCTCCGATATTTTTTCACTGGGCGTGATCCTGTATGAGTTGCTCACGCTGCGCAAACCTTTCAATGCCGCGCGCCCGCAGGAAGTGGGCGAGCTGATTCTGCATCACACGCCGCCGCTGCCGCGTGAACTGCGCCCCGATGTGCCGCATGAACTGGAGTTGGTGGTCGCCCGTGCGCTCGCCAAGGACCCGAACAAACGCTACCAGAGTGCCTACGCGTTCGCCAAGGATCTGGGCCGCTATGCCGCCAAGGCGCGCGCCCGCAAAGTGCTGGCCCAGGCGCAGGCCAGCGCCCGTCGGCATGGCGCGGTGGCGCGCTCGCCCGGCGGAGTGGATGCACCCCTCAGCGCACCGCTGCATTGGTTGAAAATGAAGCTTGGAAGCAACTGGGTACCCGGCTGGATTGGTGCCACCACGCAAATGACGCGCTAAAAATCCCTGTCCAATCAGTCACTTGAATTCGCCCCACGAATTGTGAAGTTTCGTAGCTACACGTTGCGAAATTTTTTTACGGTGCGCCCCTTGCCACGCGGTTCAACATAGTTTAATCTCGCGCATCGAATTCAAAAGGAGGAGGGGCGCATATCCTGCGCACCTTCAGCGACGCCCCAGTGGGGACGGCGCGATCGAGGAGACAGGCGAAGAACCCGGGTGCGATCCACCCGGGTTCTTTTGCTTTTGGGGGACTGAGTTTTTTGGGAATCAGACGGATAAATCCAAATTCCTCCGGCGCGTTCGCAGCACGTTTCCCGTGTAATCCATGCCTACCCCCTACACCCTCATTCAAATCCACCCCGCCGCGCCCGCCAAGCCCGCCTTCGGCGCGCCGTGTAACGGCTGCGGCGTATGTTGTCTGACGCAACTGTGTCCGCTCGGCATGTTGCGTTACCGGCGTGCCCGCGGACCCTGCCCGGCATTGCGTTGGGAAAATGATCGGCAACGTTATGCGTGCGGCATGTTGGCGGGTGCACGCCATCGACTGACGCGTTGGTGGGTGCGCCGCATGATTGCCGCAGGTCAGGGATGTGACTGCTCGGCGGTGGTTGAGCCGGACAACGCTACTCGCGCGAACTGAAGCGTTGTCCGCCTACACCACCATGCGTTCACCGAGAAAGCGCATTTCCGGCGGTTCTTCTCGATTGATTTGAATCACCGGCCCGGCCCATTCAAAGCCCGGATAGACCATGCCGATGGCAATCGCCTTGTGGCGCTCGCCGATCGCCCAGAAGCCGTCAAACTGGCCGTCGGTGACGACAATCTGATGCCAGACACCCAGGGTGTTGCGATAGATGATGGGCGCGGTTTCCAGATTGCGTGTGACACGGCTCAGGTGGGCGACGATATTTTCCACATCATCAGTGACGCAGCGTACGGGGCTGTGATCCACCACACAAATGACGCCATGCTCCACGGTGTAACTGTAGTCAGTCGGTTGTGCGGTCAGTGTGCTATTCATTGCTATTCTCCAGAGAAATAACCTTGGAGATCAGGCAATTCTTTCGGTGTCGCCATTTCAACTCCATTACGGTTTGATTACAAAATACACTTGTGAAACCGCGACGGGAGACGACTGTTTTGACTTCATGAGATTGAAGCCGGCAGGAACTTTTCTGTTTCAGTATTTACATTCACAACGACACATAAAATCCTGAGACCTGCTGACTTGTCTGTAGTCTATATAGAAATTATCGTGTCGGCACTGCCCGACAAAACAGTCTCGGCAGCACGCAAAAAATGCCGGTGCATTTTCTTCGGGCAAAAAGCCTGCCCGAGCGCAGGGGCGGTGCAATCACCCAATTACTTGATCATGATTGGGTCATTTATCCTGTTTAACCTTGATCTCGTTTTTCACCGACGTGACACCCTCTGTGGCGCGTGCCAAGGCTTCGGCCTTGTCAATATCGGCCTGTGTTTTTGCCGTGCCGCTCAGCCACACGGCCCCATCCTTGTCGGTGTCAACCTTGATGCGTGCCAGGCTGCTCAGATGCTCAGTTGCCAGTTTGGCTTTGATTTTAGTGGTGATGGTCGAGTCTTTCACGAAGGCTACCGGGTGCGCGCGATCCTTGTTCGAATCGGCTGTGTGGCCGATCGGGGGCAGCAGCAGTGCGCCAACCAGGAGAAAGCTCGTTGTGAGTTTGCGGTTCATGATTTGTCCTTTACGAATAATGGAAAGTATCCAACGCGATGCCGATCCCAGTGTAGAGCAGCACGCCTCAGGGCTTTCATCAGCGCAGGGCCTTCGGCGCGATCCACGTGCGCTACAGCGCGGCAGCGCCGATCAGGCAGCCGGTTGCTGTCGAATAAAAAATGAACCCTGCAGCACACTAAGGTTTTTTTAAGTGTTTACGATAATAAGGAAGAACCAATGGGCCCCATGTGTGCACCCCTGGTCATGAAACGGAGGCGCACAGTTTCTCGCGATACGATCAGGGTTATGGCGGGGGCCTTCCGGCGGTTGTCATTTTGATTCTCACGCACAGGAGGGGTCGTGAACGGATTGGCTGGTCAGCGTCAGATATTCCTGTCAAATTTGCCTGCCGGGCGGAGTGCACGTTATCGTGCCCTGGCGGTTGTATTGCTTTCCCTGGTATTTTTTTGTTGCCTGGTTTCCTTTGCCCGGCGGCCGCTGCTGCCAGTGAATGCCTTTATTCCGATCTATGAATCGGCGCTTGTCATCAATGATCTGATGACCGCGGTCTTGTTGTTCGGACAGTTCAATTTTGTCCGTTCGCGGGCGCTGCTTGTGCTGGCGAGTGCCTATCTCTTTACTGCTTTTATTACCATTGCGCATGCGTTGAGTTTTCCCAACGTGTTTGCGCCAACCGGATTGCTGGGCGCGGGCTCGCAGACGACGGCCTGGCTATACATGTTTTGGCATGGCGGTTTTCCGCTGTTTGTCACGGCCTATGCATTGCTCAAAAACAAGGAATCGAAAGAAGACCACCCGCGCAGCTGGTGGCAAGGGCGAACACGTGCGGCGGTATTTTCCAGTGCCGCGGTAGTTTTGATGATCGTCTGCGGCTTCACGCTGCTTGCGACCCGGGGCCATGATCTGTTGCCCGCAGTCATCATCAACAATCGTTACACCCCGGCGATGATTTTCGTTGTCTCGACCGTGTGGGGGTTGAGCATGCTTGCGCTTGGCGCCTTGTTGTGGCGGCGTCACTATACGGTGCTTGATCTGTGGTTGATCGTGGTGCTGTTTGCCTGGTTGTTCGATATTGGATTGTCGGCGGTGTTCAATGGCGGACGTTACGATCTGGGTTTCTACGCCGGGCGTATCTATGGGTTGCTGGCGGCGAGCTTTGTTCTGGTTGTATTGCTGATCGAAAATAATCTGCTGTATGGTCGTCTGGTCGAGGCCTATGAAAGCGAGTACCGGGAACGCCGTCACGCGCGCGAAAAAACCAGCGAGTTGAATGTTGTGAAGCAGGAACTACACGCTTTTTCCCAATTAATCTCACAGGATCCGAATGCGCCACTGGATGCGATGGATCGCCACGCCAGCCGGCTGGAAGCGGATTACGGGCAGAAGTTGGATGCAGAAGGACATCGACTGCTGGGCGAAGTTCGTACCAAGAGCGGACAAATGAAACGGTTGGTGGATGGCTTGATGCTTGCCGTTTCTGGTCTTTGGCGCGAACAGCTGAATCTGGAGTCAGTACAGCTGGACGTGTTTGTGAATCAGATCGTTAAGGAATTGCGCGCCTCTACGGGGCAGCGCACGATCGAATTCGTGATCGACCGCCTCGGGATGGCACAGGCCGATACTGCGCTGCTGCGGCAGGTGTGGATTCGTCTGCTCAACACGGCCATTGCCTCCACGCGCGATCAGCCTGTCGCGGTGGTCAAGGTGGGTTGCCGGCGTGCGGAAAGCATCGGCTATCCGCATCTCTACCATGTCAAGGACAATGGCGCAGGCCTGACCACGCACGAAATCGATCGGCGCTTCGGTGTATTACCCTCGCGCAATGCTTCGGCCAATACTCTGGATCCTGTGGAAAAAGAGCATGTAGAGGATGCGGACAGCGACACCGATCTCTCCTTCGTTCTGCACGTGATTCATCGGCACGGCGGGCGGATCTGGGTCGATAGCGCACCGGGGAGCGGAACCACTTTTTATTTCACGCTTCAGCCGGAGCCCGCCGCCGCGCCAATGACCGGGGTTGCGCCCGACTGGAAAGAAATCCGGTTCGCGGTTTGACGCCTGGACGGTTACAGTCCAGGTGGGACTCTGCGCGGTTCGATACGTAGCGGAGCTGATTTGCCTTTTCTCGAGATGAAGAAAATCCGGCGACGAATAAAGCATCAGGTCAGCGTATTGTTGCGCCGATTGCGCTGGCCTTTGCGATGCATAAAAGCATCTTGCATATCCAGAATCCCGACCTAAGCTGCAAGCCTGATCGCGATCCCGGGGGGGTGTCGCGCATCATCCTGCAGCAGTGACATGACGTAGACCATGTGTTCGTTCTGTATCTTCTCGCAGCGACTGGCCATAGCGTTTTCGTTTCATGAATGATTGAGCCAGCGCAGGAAGCGCGCAGGCGCACTTCCTGATCAGACCTCCTCCGCAAGAAAATTTTTGGGCCTGCGCTTCCTGTGCACACATGGTGTCTGGCCGCCGCTCGCCCGAGAACTCCCTGACTGTATTCGGGCCGGTGTAGGCAGGGTTCTTTATCTTTTTTCGACCCGTCAATCTGGAGGTACATCATGATGCACGATCACGTTGAAACCTTGAATAAAAAAATTACCGCACTGAGCGATGCGCTGGCGCATCTGGGGCNNGGAACCGATCTGAAGGAACTCATCCTCATCATCAAGAATCCGGGCTGGACCACTCCCGCCGAATTTACCCTGGTGTCGGCGATTGTCGAGTCCATGCAGATGCATGTCCATGCTCTGGATAAATTGCAAGGCGATCTGTTGTCCGGCAGCAAGCTGGTGCTGAAAAAATAAGCGTTATATTTCCAAACCAGGGCCTGGGTTGTTGATGATACTCTGTGATTTTCGTCATCTCTGAAGGCGGCTTCCATTGAAGTGCGCCCATTCACAGAATGAAGTCACTGGTTTTGCTGTGTATTTGTATCAGCCTGTCGGTAACGGCCCAGGCCGCGCCGGATGAGGAGCGGCTCGGCAAGGACAAGGGCTACCCGGTCGGCAGCCGCAGCAATTGGTTCTACGACGAAACTGTGCGTGTCGGATCGTTCACCCATCTGGATACGATCTGGCCGCACAACACCCTGGCGCGTGCGCAGACGCCCTCCGAACTCAAACGTGCCACCGAGGAACCAACGTTTCAGTACCCCTTCGAAGGCAAAAAATATTCAATCGACGATTACCTCGAACACCAGCGCGTGACCGGGCTGCTGATCATCAAGGATGGTCAGATTCTGGTGGAGCGTTACCAGTACAACCGCACGGCAAAGGATCGCTTCGTTTCTCAGTCGATGGCCAAATCGCTGGTCAGCCTGGCGATTGGCCTGGCCCTGAGCGAAGGAAAAATCGGCTCGCTGGACGACACCGTGGCGACCTATGTGCCCGAGTTGAAAGGTTATGCCTACGGCGAAACGCAACTGCGCAATATTCTGCGCATGTCATCCGGCGTTGACTTCAGCGAGCACTACAACGGCCGCGACGACCTTGCAAAATTTTCCCTGCTGCTCCACACCAAGGGCAGCATCGCCGCGCTGCGTGCATTCAACGACCGCGACGATCCCGAAGGCGAACGCTTCCACTACGCCTCGATCGAGACCCAGGTGTTGGCGGTGGTGGTGCGCGCCGTCACCGGCAAAAATCTGTCCCAGTACCTCACCGAAAAATTGTGGCAACCGATGGGCGCCGAAGCCGACGCCACCTGGGTCAACACCAGCGACGGCCTGGAACGCGCCGCCGCTGATTTCAGCGCCACCCTGCGCGACTGGGGCCGCCTGGGGGTCTTACTGGCCAACGATGGTCGGTTGAATGGGCAGCAGATCCTGCCGCAAGATTACCTGCTCGAAGCCACCGATTGGCGCTGTCACCCACGTATTTTCGCGCCTAAAAAGGCGACTCCATGGTTTGGTTACGGTTATCAGTTCTGGACCTTCCCGACCGAGCGACGCCGATTCGCGTTGATTGGTATCTATGGTCAGGCGATCTATGTGGATCCCGAGCTGAAACTGGTGCTGGTGCACACCGCTGCTGCCAAAAATGCCACGATCAGCAGAGAATCGATGGCGCGCGAATTGAATGCCCTGTGGCAGGCGCTGGTCAAGGCGCAGGGCGGGGTGTGGTAGCCCGAGTGCGCAAGGCGTTGTGCTTGCCTGCATTCGCACAGAAGGCAACGCTACTCCCGGTGTTCAACATATAGACTCCTGCAAAACGTTGTTTTGGGTAAAAATCCGGCTTGAAGGGGAGCCCTGTGTGCCGGAGAAAACAGGGAACATGATGCGGCGTCGGAATAATGTGGGTCGTTATGTCGAGGCCGCCCGTATTTGAAACAGATAAGACAATGAATCAAGCAAGAACGCCCATTATCGGCATCGATTTGGGAACCACCAACAGCCTGGTCGCGATTTGGAAAGAGGGCCAGCCCACGTTGATTCCCAATGCATTGGGCGAGGTTCTGACACCCTCGTGCGTCGGCCTGGATGAAGATGGCTCGATTCTGGTGGGCAAGGCGGCGCGCGAACGTTTGCAAACCCACCCGCAGCTCACGGCGGCGCTGTTCAAACGCTACATGGGATCGAACCGGGAAACCCGTCTGGGCAAGAAAGTATTTCGTGCCGAAGAGCTCGCATCGCTGGTGTTGCGTGCCTTGAAGGAAGACGCCGAAAGCTATCTGGGTCAACCGGTGGAAGAAGCGATCATTACCGTGCCTGCCTATTTCAGCGATGCCCAACGCAAGGCCACCAAAGCAGCCGGACAGCTGGCCGGGCTGCGTGTCGATGCGCTGTTGAATGAGCCGACCGCTGCAGCGCTGGCCTATGGTATCCACGACAAAAAGGAGGAAACCAAATTCCTGGTGTTCGACCTGGGCGGCGGCACCTTCGATGTGTCGATTCTCGACTTGTTTGAGGGCGTGATGGAAGTGCGTGCCAGCGCGGGCGACAATCTGCTGGGTGGCGAGGATTTTGTTGAAGTATTGCAGCAGGAATTTCTGCAACGCACCGGCCTGGATATCGAAAAATCGAAACAGCCGGCGGTGGTTCGGCAACGCGTGCGCGACGCAGTGGAACGTGCCAAGCGCGCGCTGACGCAGGGACAGCACACTGTGATCGAACTGCAGATCGACGGTGTCGCGCATCAATGGCAGGTCACGGAAGAACTTTTTCTGAAACTGAGCGAGCCGCTGCTGCAACGCCTGCGGCGGCCGGTAGAGCAGGCATTGCGCGACTCCAGAATTCCCGTGGCGGAACTTGACAATGTGGTGCTCGCGGGTGGCGCCACGCGCATGCCGATCGTGCGCAAACTGGTGGGCAAAATGTTTGGCCGCCTGCCCGCTTCGCATCTCAATCCAGATGAGGTGGTGGCGCTCGGTGCAGCGGTACAGGCAGGTTTGAAAATGCGCGATGTCGCGCTCGCGGAAATGGTGATGACCGATGTCTGTCCGTATTCTCTGGGGATTGAAATCGCGCGGCGTGCCGGTGGCAATACGTCGCACCTGGTGCCGGGTCATTACATGCCGATCATTGAACGCAACTCGGTGGTGCCGATCAGCCGCGTCGAAAGTATTTGCACTCTGACCGACAATCAGCGCGAGTTACTGGTGAAGATTTACCAGGGCGAAGGTCGCCTGGTGAAAGACAATATTTATCTGGGCGAATTGCGCTTTCCGGTGCCGCCGCGGCCGGCTGGAGAAGTCAGCGTTTCAATCCGCTTTACCTACGATGTGAATGGCTTGCTGGAAGTCGTAGCGACCGTGGATGAGAGCGGTCAGTCGCATAAAGTGGTGATCGAAGAAAATCCGGGTGTGTTGTCTCAAGAAGAAATCGCGCAGCGTTTCAAGATACTTGAGACATTGAAAATCCATCCGCGCGAACAGGCTGAAAACCGGGTACTGCTGGCGCGTGCCGATCGTTTGTATGAACAATCTTTGGGCGGGGCGCGGCAGTTTGTAGGAGACCAGACGGCAGTGTTTCAGAGTGTGCTGGAGCGGCAAAATCTTGAAGAGATTCGCCGCGCCAGAAGTGAGTTTGCGCGTGCGCTGGAGAGTGTCGAAACCAGTTCGCCACTGGAATGAGTGGGTCTGCCCTAAAATATTTTCCAGAATTAGAAACTTGAAATGACTTACTGGTTCCTTGCCACGCTGGAGTTGGACGAGACGGTGGATAGAAGCACGATCCGCCGCGCCTATGCCAGAAAACTCAAAACCATCGACCCGGCCGCTGACCCGCAGGCTTTTCAGGCGCTGCGCGGGGCGTACGAGACGGCGTTACAGTGGGTTGAATATGCGGACGATGCAGAGGACGATCCGCCGGAGTCGGCCATGGAGACGACGGCAGATGCGCAGTCAAACGAAGCCTCTGCCGAAGCGTTCAAGCCGGTTGACTCGACGGTGGTGCACGATCTAGCAGCGCCAGCCGAGTTGACCACCGCGTCCGAACCCGACCCCTATGCGCTGGCACAACAGCGTTATGCCGAGTTAAATCGGCGCGCTTTGGCGGTCGCGAGCACCGATCAGTTCAGCGCCTTGATGCAGTCCGAACTGGATCACCCGGACTTGTTCAACTTGCAGGCGCGCGATCTGTTCCACGCGCTGCTGGTGGACGATCTGTTCAGTGCACGCGCGCATCAATACGAATGGATCGAGGCGGCGATACAGGTGTTCCGATGGGATGCCGACTTTCTGCACAATCTGGGTGACCCCTGGGCGCGGCAGGAATTGTCCAACTGGCTAATCGAGCGCGAGGTGCTGGCTGGACGTACCGGAGGCCAGCATGTCCCGGAATATCTGAAACGCGCGAACCTCACGACCGAGCCGAAGAAGGTTGAAAAGCGTTTGGCCAAGGCGATTGTCGAGGCACTTCATCTGGTGCGCGAGCGATGCCCAACGATGAATCGCTATCTGGTGAATCCCGAGCAAGCGGACAAATGGATCACGCACTACCCGCAGCGTGCGCCAGCCGCGCCGGTTCCGGCCGCAAAAAGCGGCAATAATTATTGGTGGTTGTGGCTATTCATGTTGTTGCCGATGCTGCGCCATTGCGATTCCGGGCCGTCTGCACCGCCGTATGTTCACCCAAGCATTCTTTCAAGCGCATTATCCGAGAAGCATGCCGTCATTAAGCCGTCGGAGGGGAAAATAGATCAGTGCGAACATGAATACGAAGCGCTATATGCATTACTCGGTTTGGCCCAAAAGAACGACACATCGAAACGCGAATGGATGGGGCGCTGCCTCGCGCTTAAGAACTATCCGATCCCTGAGGCGCAGCATAAAAAGGCCCAACCTCCTCCACGGACCTCTGCACAAGTTGATGCAAATAAATAGCAAATCAGTAGGGCAAATCGGTGCCAAAGTGAGCATTGCTTTTAGGCAGGCCCAGCATTCCAGAAAACAATGCGGC
>JGI1358J11329_10002052_pt1 | contig 16039 bp, 19 predicted proteins | sample Subgroupgradi54m_FD_11329 | JGI IMG/M metagenome (IMG submission 11329)
CCAGGTACATCGTAAGCCGGATGGAGGATTTGGCCTGCTGGATCTCGTTCAGGGTGACTTCGAAGTAGCGATCGGAAGGAACGTTCTCAACCTCAGCCGGATAGGCGAACGCCGCAGCCGAAAAGAGGAAAATAGCCAGGAAAACAGCCGCGCGGATCTTCCCTTTTAAGCAGCCCAAGTTAATCTACGATGATGCTCCGCGCAATCTCGCAAATAGATATTAATCAGGCTTTGATAAGGCACGCCCACCTTATCTGCCATAGATTTAAAATAGGCAATAACATCCGTCCCCAAGCGAATGGTTACTTGCTTCTTCAATGCCTTGGCATATGGATTGCGGCGTCCCTTAAGCTCGGTCAAATCGTATTCAGCTCTCATATTTTCTCCTCCTCATAACGCCTGATTTCTTTCTTGGTCGCTTTTCGGGCCGAGATAATTCGAATAATGGAGTCATCCTCCCTAAAGCAATGGCACACCAAAAGAACCCTCAACCGATAACCTACTCCCAGCATGAGGAACCTATCTTCATCCTGCGAGTGGTCGGGATCCGGAAATCGGATCGCATTTTCATCATAAAAGACGGTCTGGGCTTCTTCAAAAGAAACGCCGTGCTTTCTTCTGTTCAGCCTATCCTTTGCCCCGTCCCAAGCAAATTTGATCTCAGTCATTGTATGTACAATGTAAATATACCATATTCAGGCAGGAATTTACCAAGAACCATTTACTTGCCCTAGCAGCACTCAATCTCAATGGTGATCTTCTTGATCCCCTTCGCAGGTCCTTCTAACCCAACACCACCGCGTAGCCCCGCCGGGGCTTTGCCTTCTTCCCGTCAAACTTGATTAAGAATCCACCCTCCGCCATGTTGTAACCTCCGAATAAACTGTCCCTAAATGAAGCGTCCCCTATCTCTCAGATGCACCTTGGAGCCGGCGCCTTTGGGCGGCAGAGAAACCAGGTACATCGTAAGCCGGATGGAGGATTTGGCCTGCTGGATCTCGTTCAGGGTGACTTCGAAGTAGCGATCGGAAGGAACGTTCTCAACCTCAGCGGGGTGGGCAAACGCCGGGGCCGCGAAAAGGAAGACGATCAGAAAAGCAGCCGCGCGGATCTTCCCTGCTAAAATTGTTTCAAGAATCGGCGGATCTCATCAAATACCGCATCAGCGGTGCTTGAGGTCTTTCAGCAAAGCCCCCATGGACGAGAAGCTCTTCCCGCCGGGTTCTTTGCTCAGCTTGGCGAGCTTGCGGAGATCCGCCTTAGAAAAGTTTTCGGCCGCGGGGACAAGCTCCATCTTGGTCACAAGCGCCACATGCGCTTTTTCATCCACAATGAATCCCAGGGTGTCTCCCGGAGCGTTCAGATTCAACGCTTTCCGGACCGCTTTGGGCATCGTCATCTGCCCTTTTGCGCTCAGAGGCGCGGTCACTAGTCGTGTCATGGCTTATCCTCCTTTTCCATAATCCAATATTCCTTTATTCCTAGTATTAAGTATACATCATTTTTACCCTAGCAGCACTCAATCTCAATGGTGATCTTCTTAATCCCCTTCGGCAGATCTTTCTTCTTTTCATTATTGATGGCGTAGGTCCAATCATCATAATCCAACGCCACCGCGTAGCCCCGCCGCGGTTTCGCCTTTTTCCCGTCAAACTTGATCAAAAATCCGCCTTCCGCCATGTTGTAACCTCCGAATGAACTGTCCCTAAATGAAGCGTCCCCTCTCAACTCCGCGCTTCGATCAACCGCCGCTCCCGCTCGATTTCGCGCGCCAGTTGTGCCTCGGTGGGTAGGACCTTCATGTACCTGGCCGCGAAAATCTGCCGGCCCTCGCTCAGCACCGAGTACCTGGCTACGGCTTCATTCTTCTTCGAGCACAGGATCAGGCCGATCGTCGGGTTGTCGCCCTTCGGACGCGCGTGGGCGTCGAACACGCGCACGTAGCTGTCCATCTGGCCGATATCCTGATGCGTCAGCTTGCCGGCCTTGAGATCGATCAGCACGAAGCATTTGAGCAGGTAGTTGTAAAAGACGAGGTCCACGTAGAAGTCCTCGTCCTCGAACCGGAGGCGCTTCTGCCGGACGACGAACGAGAAACCCTTGCCCAGTTCCAGGAGGAACGCCTGCAGGTTGTTGATGATCGCCTGTTCCACCGCCGATTCGCGCAGCGCCGGATAGTCCTTCAGGTCGAGGAACTCGAGCACGTACGGATCGCGGATGAACTGTTCGGGTTCTACCGTGGCCAGCTTGGTGACTGCCTCCTTGCGGACGGGCGCCTTCTTGCGGCTGGCCAGTAGCCGCTCGTAGTAGAGCACCAAAATCTGGCGCTCCAGTTGGCGTGTGGACCAGTGCTGATCCGCGGCTTCGCGCATGTACCACTCACGGGCTTGGGAGTCCTCTACACCCAGGAGCAGCCGGTAATGAGTCCAGGAGAGCTCCGGGCGCAGCGTTGCGGGGAGGCGCTGCGCGTTCAGTTTCCCCGTCGATTCCGATTCGTCACGCAGCGCGTGATGATTCGGGAAGGCCAGGTAGAACTGCCGCATATAGCGCAGATTGGTTGCCGTGAAACCTCGCCCAAACTCCGCCGTGAGGCGGCGCGACAGATCCTCCAAGACCGCCTCGCCATAGGCAGCGCGCTTCGCCCCGCCTTGCTCGTGCTCCACGATGAGCCGCCCGACGTTCCAATAGGCCTGCACCATCGCCGTGTTTACCGCGCGATAGGCCGAGGACCGCGCCGACTCCAGGACCGCACGGATATCGCGGTAAAGAGTCTCCGAGGCAAAAGCGAGGTCGCCCTTCTTCCTCAACATCACACGCTCTCCATTGGATTTATCTTGACCCGATGTAACGAATACAGAATTATGTCTACTATCCCAAATAATACGCTCCCCATGACCCTGGTGTCAACAGGTTGAATACCGGGTCTTCTGGCTGAAGAGCGAATGCTGGAGAGCAATGTTCTGGGCGATTGTCTTGAGGGTGGTCTTAAGAATCTGAACCAGCGGCGAGTCGGGAGTAAAGTCGGCGGGAGCAATGGAGTTCACCCTGCCGGCCTGAAGAAGCTGCAAGCATACCTTGGGCGCCTTTCTGCCGGGTGGATAAACAGCAACAGCATAGCCGCCGTTCTTGCTGGTGACGGACATGCAGGGCACGTCTGACTTTCCGTCCCCGACGTAGATCATGTTCCGGAACGGGCAGGACGGACAGGTGAAGTTGGAAAGGCTGCGGCTTTAAGCGAGGGACGCGGGGCAAAGGGCCTTAAAATCGCAGCCGCGGCACTTCACCTTCGACGGGGAGGGGGTGAAATCCCCCTTCTGAACCTGGCCGACCAGCTCCAGGATACGCTCGCGGGTTTGCTCAAAATCGGACGGCTTCTGATCGAACGACAGGGCCCGGTTCTCCCGCAGGTAATAAAAACTGAGCCGGCGCGGCTCCAGACCGAACACCTCTTTGGCCGCCAGCGCGTAGAGCCGCAACTGGAGCTGGTCTTCGGAGGAAAGCTTTTCTTTGGGTTTCCCGGACTTGTAATCCACGATCTCCACCCCTCCCCCCTCGAGGCGATCGGCCCGGTCCACCACCCCTTTCAAGAGGACATCGCCGATCTCGAGCAAAAAGGATTTCTCGACGAATAAGGGGGCCGTGAAGGAGCCTTTCTGCTTCTCGTAAAATTCGGTCAGGATCCGTTCCCCCAACTGCCGGTACTCCTGGTCCTGGGCTGCTTCACCGTACCGCCCCGGAGCGTGTAGGCGGCGGAAAGAGGCGATCAGTTCTTCGACCGGCGCCACGCGGCCCTCTATCACGCCGGCGTAAAACTGCTCCAGGCATTTGTGCAGGTCGCTCCCGAACCCTAAGTGAGGGACCGGGCGGACCGGGATGCGGTACACATAGGCGTACAAATATTTGAGGGGGCAATAACGGTAGGTTTCGAGCTGGGAAAAGCTGAATCTCTTTCCGATGTTGGGCACCGCCGCTCGCCGTTCGGCAGCTTCCCGCGCGCGGCTGCCCCGCGCTTTTGCCATCAGCGCTTGGATCTTGTCCAGCGCGTCCGTGAAAGCGGTTTTGTCTTTGGGATCGAGCGACCTGACCCGGTCCATCAGCTCCAGGAGCTCCCGCTCCTCGGCCAGCGAAGAGGGGCTGATGCCGGCGGGCCATTGGGGGCCCGCCGCGGCGAAGGGAACCTCTCCGGCCGGAAGCTCCAGGACCCGCGGCGTGATTTGCATCTCCTGGAGGAACAGCGAGGACCTTTTCCGCGTTCGGTCCTGCGTGACCAGGAACAGCCCTTTCTTGGCCCGCGTGCAGGCGACGTAACAGAGCCGGCGCTCCTCCTGCAGATGGTAGTCCCCTTTCGGCAGAGGCTGCTTCATGAGCTCCACCGGGAACGGGATCGGCTCGGAGCGCTCGCGGGCCGGGAAGCGACCCTGGACCATCTCGAGAAGGACCACCCAGTCGAACTCCAATCCCTTGGCCTGATGCACCGTCATTAAGCGGACGCCGTCCTCCGCTTCCGCTTCCTCCTCTTCGATGAACCCGCCAGCCGATGCCCGCATCAGAGAATCCAGGTACCAGAGAAAAGAGCCCAGGTCCCTCTGTTCCGGGGTGTTCTGCGCGTAACGGTAGGTGATCCGCAGGAAACGGGCCAGCGCCGCGGGGGGGCTCATTCCCGGGCCGGCCGGCAGACGGAACAGGACGCGCAGGAAGCTGCGCTCCACCACCTCCGGCACCAGCTCTTCGATACGCAACCGGACCGCCCTGCCCCGCAGAGCCGCCAATTCGGAGCGCAGGCGCTCCGCGGCGGCCTTCACGCCGGCCGTCAAGGCCGGCTCCTCCGTGTTTTCCAACAAGCGAAGGATCGGGAGGTCCCTTTCCCTCGCCAGGCGGGAAACCGCCATCAGCTCTTCTGCAGAGAGGGCCCAGACCGGGTGGCTCAGCAAGCGGAAAAAAGCGACGGAGTCGGCGGGGTCCCACAGGACCTGCAGCAGCGCCGCCAGATCTTTCACGGCCGGCTGTTCGAAGAGCGAAGTCCCGCCCCGCGCGGTGAACGGGATGCCGTTTCGCTGCAGAACTTCCATGAGGCGCTCCCGGTGGGCATGCGCTCGGTACAGAACGGCCATCCGGTCCCAACGGCGGCCCTCTTCCGGCTGAGACTCGTAGAGTTGCCGCAGTTTCCGCGCGACGGCCTCCGCTTCCTGCTGTTCGTCCGGGCAGACCCACATCTCCACCGGGGGGCCGTCGGGATTCTCGGTCCGCAGCTTTTTCTCGGGATCGTACCGGTCCGGCTCGTTGTGGCGGATGAGCCGCTCGGCGGCGGCCAGGATGGAGGGAGTGGAGCGGTAATTCCGGGTTAACCGGATCATCCGGAGCGAAGGGAACGCCTTCTTCATCAGCAGGAAGCTGGCGAAGGAAGCCCCCCGGAACCGGTAGATGGCCTGGTCATCGTCGCCGACGACGCAGAGGTTCCCTTCCGGGCCGGACAGCAGACGGAGCAGCTCGATCTGCGCCACGTTCGTGTCCTGGAACTCGTCCACCAGCACGGCCCGGTACTGGGCGCGGACTTTCTTGAGCAGGCCGGGCCTTTCGCGCAGAGCCCGGATGGTCTCTGCCACCAGGTCGCCGAAATCCAGGCAGCCCGCCGCCTTCATCCGCTTTTGATAGAGGCCGTAGACGCGGGCCATCTCCGCCGCCCGAGCCGACTCCTGCTTGTCCTCCAGCGATCGGGCATAGGCGGCCAGCTCCTCGGGCGAGACCATCTCGTCCTTGGCCCGGCCGATGAACCGCAGAAACCCGTCGATGCAGCCGGGCGGGTCGGAGAGGCTGCCGTACTGCTTGAGCTTCATCTCCAGCAGGAGTTTACGGAAGAAGACCCACGCCTCCGCCTGGTCCAGCAGGCGAAGCCGGGGGGGCAGCTTCAATTCAAGCGAATGCTCCTGGAGAAACCGGTGGCAGAACCCGTGGAACGTGAAGAAGGCCATCTCGTCGGGATGAGCGCCCAGCAGCTCCTCCACCCGCTCCCGCATCTCCTCGGCCGCCTTGCGGGAGAAGGTGAGGGCCAGCACGTTCTCGGGCGTGAGGGACGGGTCGTCCCGAAGCAGCTGCGCGACCCGGTGAACGATCACGCGGGTCTTCCCGGTCCCGGCGCCGGCGAGGATCAGCGTCGGGCCGGACGGAGAGAGGACCGCCTCCCGCTGCTCCTGGTTCAGAGCCTGCAGGAGCTCCGGCTCAGGAGGAGGAAGGGTGTTCGAGGGTGAAGGGGAATTCAAAGTGGACGGCAGTGCCCGGCTGATCGGCCGCGTTAAAATCGGTCTTGATGTTGTGAATCAGCAGCCGCACCGACGTAACGCTCGGATGCGGCAGGGGGAAAGCGATATAGCCGTCGTAGGCGATTCCAGGAAACACATACCCGCCGGCCAGCCGCACCTGTTTGATCAGATAGTGCTGCTTCCTGCCGCCCCCCGCCCCCAGCGCGCCGGCCACCTTGAGCGGCGCGCCGTAGGGGCCGGGCGCCAGATCACCGGTCGTTTTCGCGAAGGACCACACGCTTGCCTTGGACTCGTAGAGAGAGGAGATGTTGTCCGGAGAGAGCTCTGAATACTGGATGTTCAGATTGTCGATCATCACGAAATGCTCGGGGTTGACCTGGATCTCCTTGCCGCTGTAATTCGCCACCTTGATGAAGAACACCAGCGTGTTCGGCGGATAGGGATTTTTTCCGGCCAGAGGGCCGAAGAACTTCTTGTCTTCGAAGAATTTCTCCAGTTCCTCCGGGTTGGCGTATCGGACCGTGACGTCAATGCCGTCCTTCGACTGGGAGGCGGTCGCCGGGTTGAACCGCAGCGGGATCACCGCCGCCTTCACCTCCGGCTGGCGCAGCTCAATCTGTCCCTTGGGCCGCTCGGTCGTGGCGAAGCCTCCGCCGCATCCCGACATGGCGGCGCCCAGCGCAGCGCAACAAGCGCAGGAAAGAATTTTCTTCATGATCCCCTTTCAAGTTGAGGAGTCATTGCAACGGTGAAGAAATTGGAGGAAAACCGAACCTCCGGAGCCGCCATCGATCCGGCGACCCGAAATTCAAAAGGCTCCCACGGCTCCGGCAAGGCCTGGTCCGGCCGGAGCAGATTCATCGCTTCCAGCAGAGTCCGAGGCAGCTCTCCATTCAAGACAAGCTCGGCCTGCCGCGTTCTCTCGGCGAACCACCCCTTCGCCTGCAGGCGCAGCAGCGGCCCGTGAAGAACAAATTCCAGAAGCGTCCATCGGTTCCGATCGACCCGAAGGATCGCGAACCCACCCGTCGTCACAGGACCGGAGGAAAGGATCTCCTGGGCCAACGGCCGGCGGATCTTCCAGGAGCTAGGATCCATCCGGATCTCGCCGAACTCCCATCGCGTCTCCCAATTGCCGCGAACCAGCGTCCAGATCTGGGGATGGAGACGCACCTTGACCAGGTGCAGGCGCCCACCGTTCGGGGTCTGCACCCGCAGGCCGGCCAATTCCAGGCTCTGCCAGGGAATCCATCGGGCCTGCTGCAGGGTGATCTGCCAGCCGGCGTTGCGGCCGCTCAGAAACCGGCACAGCCGCCGCGCGGGGGCCGTCACCTTCCAAGGAATGAATCCCGCTCCACCCATCCCCGCCAGGAGCAGGACCCAGGCGACTTTGATCAGGCGGCGCCGCATCGCTCAAGAAGACTCCAAGGCGTTCTGGATTTGAGCCAGCAGGCGCTCATCCCGCGTCAGGGCATAGCCGGTCACCGCGGAGGTCTCATCCGCCGTGAGCCATCGCCGCTTGAGCAGATCCTGAACCGACTCGGCGATTGTTTCCATCTCGACGCCGACCCACACTGCGATCCCCCGCGCGGTCTCCACCGCCTGCGGATGCTCCTGAAAGAAATGCAGGATCCTGCGCTGGAGGGCTGTCAGGCTTTCCTTAGCGTCCGCCACGATCGGCCCTCGACCGCGAAAGGAGAATGTGTTCGAGCTTTCCGCCGCGCGCCACGGAGAGAAAGGCCTCCGCCACTTTTGGATCGAACTGGGTCCCGGCGTGGGAGGAAATCTCCTTTGCCGCCTCCCGGACCGATACCGCCCGCCGGTAAGGCCGGTCGCAGACCATCGCCTCGAACGCGTTGGCGACCGCCAGGATCCTGGCCCCCAGAGGGATCGCTTCCCTCTTCAGACCTTTGGGATAGCCGGTGCCGTCGTAGCGCTCATGATGGTACAGGATGATGGGAACCGCCGGCTCCAGGGTCTCCAGGGGTTCCAGCAGACTCGCCCCGCGGATGGTGTGCTGCTTGACCTTGTCATATTCCGCCGGCTCCAGCTTGCTCGGCTTGCGCAGGATCTCATCCGGGATCCCCACCCGCCCGGCATCGTGCAGCATCGCCGCGTACTGAAGGGATTTCTGCTGCGCCACCGGGATCTTCATCTCCCGGGCGATCTCCATCGCCACATCCGCCATGACCTGACGGCCGGAGGCGGTGCTGGGAGAGTTGGTGTCCATGCCGTCCAGGATGGCGCTCAAAGATCGGATCGTTCCCCAGGTCACCCGCTCCTGCGTCTCGTACATCTGGGCGTTGCGGATCGCCACGACGGCCTGCTCCGCCAGCGTCGTCAAAATCTCTTGATCCAACGCGCTGAAAGGGCGGCCCTTCTCCATCCGGCGGACCAGAATGATCCCGATGCACTCCTCCTCCACCAGCGGGATGATCATCCTCATCGGACTGACGTGCGATTTACAGCTCGACGCGATACGGCCCAAGAGCCCGGCCCCCACTTTCCAAACGCGGGCCGGCCGGGCCTTCCCCTTCTTCACATTTACCAGCGCCCGCGGGACCAGAATTTTCTTTTCTTTATCCAGGAGCCAGATCGCGCAGACCTGCGCGCGGAGGACCTGGCAGCAGAGACGCGCCACCCTGGGGAGGAGCTCTTCCAAGTTCAGCGTCGAGCTGATCAGCCGGTGGATCGTGTGGATCGTGGAGAGGGCGACGCAGCGGGGCTGGATCGTCTCCGAAAGGGTCTTCAACTCCTCGCTCCGCTCGGCCTCCCGCGCCACCGCCTCGAACCCGGCCGCCGTCAGATCGATCTCCGGGTCGGGCAACACCTGGTCGCTGTAGCACATCGCCAGGAATCCCTGGAGCTGTCCGTTCCGTCTCGCCGGGAAGCAGACCGCAACCTTCTGGATCGGGCAGACGAACTGGACTGGGGCGCTGCGTTTGCGCGCCTCCTCCAACGCCTTCAGGAACCGCCGCTCGCAGACCCGGCGATTCGCCGGCTTTCGGACAAAATGGCAGGTCTTGCAGGCGATTTTGTAATCCAGGGCCTTAGGTCTAGCCCCTTCCACCTGCCACCAGATGGCTTTCGGCGCGCGCCGGCCGAAGGCCTCCCGAAGCTGAACGGCTACGGGGTTTTGAGCTATCCTCTCTATCCAATCCATCTTTCTATTATACTCGCTCGGAGGGATCGAACAGCTTGCGATACTCCTCCATCGCGTAGCGGTCGGTCATACCGGCGAGGTAGTCGCACACCACGCGGTAGGGATCCTCCTTCTCCATCCGCCGGCGCGTGGACTCCGGCAGCTGCTCGGGCTTGCGCAGGTAGGCCTCGAACAGGGCCGCCAGCAGCCGCTGGGCCTTGTCCGCCATCCGCACCACCCGGTGATGGTGATAGAGCCTCTCGTTGAGAAACCGCTTCAGGGGAGCGCGCAGGCGCTCCATCTCCGGGCTGAACGCGATCACCCGCTCGCGCAGCGATTGCGCGTCCGCCGGGCGGCGGATCTTGAGCCTGCGGATCCTCCGCTCCGACTCCTGGATCAACTCCGTCACCCGCCAGTCGATCAGCCGCCGGATGATCTGGACCCTGCGGATTTCCGCCCGGGGGCTGGACCCCCGCTTCAGGACCTCCTTCCGGGCCTGGCTCCACATGGGGATCCTCTGCAGTTCCTCTTCTCGGATCAGGCCGGAGGTCAGGCCGTCGTCCAGATCATGGTGGTCGTAGGCAATCTCGTCCGCCACGTTCGCCAGCTGGGCCTCCAGACTTAAGTTTGTCGGCAGCAGTGCTTCACCCGGAATGGAAACCCGATGCTTGTTCATTCCCTCCCTCACCTCCTTCGTGAGATTTAGCCCGGGGAATCCGGGATACCGCTCCTCCAGCAGATCCACGATTCTCAGAGCATGGAGGTTGTGATTGAAACCGCCGTGTCCCTCCATCAGATCCCGCAGCGCGTCCTCTCCCGAATGGCCGAAGGGACCATGCCCCAGATCATGCGCCAGCGCGATTGAGCGGACAAGATCCGTGTTGAGCCGAAGCGCCCGGGCGATGGTTTCGGCGATCTGTGCCACTTCCAGCGTGTGGGTCAGGCGGGTGCGGTAGTAATCCCCCTCATGGATCACGAAGACCTGCGTCTTGTACTCCAACCGCCTGAACGCCGTGGAGTGGATGATCCGGTCGTGGTCCCGCTGGAAACAGGTCCGATAGGGGTGCTCCGGCTCCGGATGCACCCTGCCCCGGGACTCGGAGGAACGGACGGCGTAGGGCGAAAGGCACTTGCGTTCCTGGGCCTCCATCTCTTTGCGGGTGAACATGGTTTAGGCGCGCGTCAGGAGCTTATGCGCGGAAGCGAGGGACTGGGAGATGACCCGGGTATCGGTGAGGAGCGGCATGAAGTTGGTGTCCCCCATCCAGCGGGGCACCACATGCAGATGCAGATGGCGCGGGATGCCCGCTCCCGCCGCCCGGCCCAGATTGATGCCGGTATTAAAACCGTCCGGGGAGAGGACCTTCCGCAGCCGCCGGATGGTTTCACTTGTCAAGCGCCAGAGGTCGAGCCACTCCGCTTGCGTCAGATCCTCCAGGTTGGCGACGTGCCGGTAAGGGGCGATCAGCATGTGGCCGTTGTTGTACGGGAAGAGGTTGAGCATGCAGAAGCCGTGCCGGCCGCGGACGACGACCAGATTGCGGGCACTGGGCTTGGATTTCCCCTTCTCGCAGAAGAGGCATTTTGATTGCTTGCTCTTCTTTCCCTTCCGGGCGCCCGCGATGTAGGCGAGGCGCCAGGGGGCCCACAGCCGTTTCCGGGTCACCCGGTCACCTCGGAGGAATGCTCGCCGCTTTTTTGAAGAAAAGATTCCGCCTCCAGAGAGATCGTCTGCGCCGGCGGCTCCTCGGCCCCCTCGGGAACCGGCAAACGGGTCAAACCATACAGCTCCAGCATCTGGTTGAGCAGCGGAAGATCCCAGAACCGGACCTTGGCCTCCTGCAGCACCAAGCGGGCGTTGACCTCCGCCCGCACCGCCCCGATCAGCACCTTCCGGTACTTCCGCAGAGGATCAAAACCACGCATTTCCCGGACCAGCTCCCGGGCTTGGGCCTCATCCAACGTACCCTGCCAGGGCACCACCCACCAGCCCCCCTTCTGCCGCAGGAACGGCCGCGCCAGCAAGCTCACCCGGTCCAGAGGACCGGGAACCTTCTCAACTTGCCGGAATCTCGGAAGCAAAGTCCTGTGGCCGTCCAACTCCATCACCTCATTACTCCACCGCTGCAGGAGCTGCAAGAGCTGCTCCTCCAGCGGACGGCCGGCCTCCTGCCGCATCTGTTCCATCCAGGCGCGGACCACTCGCCGGAAGTGGGTCTGCGCTTGGGGCCAATCCATCAAAGCGACCCCCTGAAGGATCGGGTAAGCGGTGATCAGCCAAGCCTGGAACAACCGCTGCGGGATCCGGTAGAAGACACCCTCCTTTTTCAGGAGATGTCCCTCCTGCAGCAATTGAAGGGCGCGGGAAACCTGTGAGGCAGGCCTCTGCGCCTGCTCCGCGATCTGCGGCAGGCGGTGAAGTCCGGAGGCCACCCTCTCCAGAACCTGGATGCAGAACATCCGGTTCCGTTGGGCCGGCAGCAGCCGGAGCCGGCTCTCGAACTCCCGCCGCAGCGCGGAATCGGGATCGAGAAAGAGGGCCTCCAGCAGCTGCAGGAGATCGCGGCCCGGCAACGCCTCCAGCAGAAGGTTCAAGCGGTGAGGCTCCCCCTGCGCCAGATCCATCAGAAGATACTCCAGCCAGGGATCCATCGGCTGATCCGGCCGGACCGAACGGATCGCCTTGCGACAGGCCCCTCCTTCCAGAGGAGGGACCTCGATCGATTCAAACTTCCCGAAGAGCAGCGCCAATCCTTCCCCCAGGATCGAATAAGCCGCGGCCGATTCAGAGGAAGAGAGCAAATACAAAGTGGTGGGCTGAACCATAATTTTCCGGCCCAGCGAGCGGAACGGGTCCCGCACGGCAAGCCCGCGCAGGCGGTGGAACTCCTCCAGGACGAGCAGCACCCGGTGGCCGGTCTCCTGCGTCAACAGATGGGGCAAATCCCAAAGACGGTCATAGGCCTCGTCCAGCCGGCCCCCTTCCACCAGACCCGCGATGCGGGACCCCAAGGCCGCCGTTCGGGGGACCAGGCCCTCGCACGTCTCCAGCAACTCCGGCAGATGGGTGGGAAAGGAATCCAGCTTCCGCAGCCGCAGCACCGCGTACAGCACGGTCCGCACGAAGCGCCCGATCCATTCGGAAACCTCCTCTTCCGCGCTCACTTCCAGATAAAGAGGAAGGAGAAGCGATTCCGGCCGAACCTCTTCCTGAAGAAACCGCCGGATCAAGGCGCTCTTGCCTCTCCCCACCGGCCCGATGAACGCCAGGTTCTGCCGGTACCCCGCCAGGAAACCGCTCACCCTCTTGTGCAGAAGGGCAAGCAAGTCGGCACGATCAAACAGAGGAGCGCTCGGTGGTGGGGTCATGGCAGATAATACAGGGGGTTTTGGGCTTTCTGGTTTCTGCGGATCTCGAAGTGGAGCGCCGGCACCTCGGTCCGTCCGGTCTCTCCCACCCGAGCAATCACCTGCCGCTGGGCGATTGGATCGCCCTGGCGAACCAGGATCTCTCTCACGTAGGCGTACACGCTGGCGAAACCATCCGCATGCTCCAGAATGATCGTTTTCCCGAAACCGGGCAATTCCTCATGCACGAAACTCACTTTCCCGCTCCGCGTGGCCCGCACCTCCGTGCCTGAAGGGGCCTGAATATCGATCCCTTTGCTCACCCTTCCGCGCCGCCGCGTCCCGAAGATGGAGATCACGCGGCCCTGAACCGGCCAGATGAACTGCTCCCCCACCCCGACCGACACCGGGCGGTTCAAGACGACCGCGGGAATCCGCTCCGCATGGCTCACCGCGGCCCCATGCCCGGAGGGAATCACCAACCGCTGCCCGACTTCAACACGGGAAGCATTGGAGATCCGGTTCTCCTTCACCAGGTCATCCAGGCTCACCCCAGCGCGGTGGGCGATGGACCAGAGGGTCTCGCCGCGCTCGACCCGGTGAGTCACTACACCCGCCGAGGAAATCCTTTCGGCCGGACCCTCCCCCCGGTAAGGAGCGCAACCGGCAACCGCCAATATCCCTGCAAGAATGAAACTCAAAAATCGAGCGGGTGGAGGGAATCGAACCCTCATTACGAGCTTGGGAAGCTCGCGTACTGCCACTGTACGACACCCGCTTAAATTCACAGCACCACAGGGCGGGAGATCGCCTGAAACGCGCGGCAGCGCCGCAGCACGTCCGCCTTAGTCAAGTTGGTCAGACGAGCCGGGCCGAAGTCCTCGATCGTGATGGAGGCCGCCACCGAAGAAATCTGGATCCCCCGGCAGAGGTTGGCCCAACTCAGCTTCCGGCCGGCCAGGTACCCCATGCAGGTCCCGGCGAAGGCGTCTCCCGCCCCGGTCGGATCCATCACCTGCGAAATCGGATACCCCGGCAGCGAGAAGAAGGAATCCTTGGAAGCCGCCAGCACCCCATGCTCCCCCTTCTTCACAATCGCCACCTTGGGCCCCATCTTGGCCAGATGGCGCGTGGCCTGCACCAGGCCGTGGATCCCCGTCAGCAGCCGGGCCTCGCTGTCGTTCAGGAAGATCAGGTCCATCCGCTTGAGCAGGCTCAGGAATTCCTTTCGGTTGTTCTTGATCCAGTCATCCCGCGAGTCGCAGGCGACGATCCGGGTCGACCGGAGCTGGCGGAGGACGTTCCACTGCAGAGAGGGGTGAATGTTGCCCAAGAAGGCGTGGGGGATCTTCTGCTGGCCGGCGGTCAGCTTGGGCTCGAAGCTCTTGAACACTCCCAGGTCCAGAAAGAGGGTCTTGGCCTGCAGGTTTTCGTCGTAGCGGCCCTTCCAGCGAAAGGTCCGTCCTTTGACCTGGGTCAAGCCGGCGCCGTTGACCCCGCGCTTGGCCAGCATCTTGGCATAAGCCGCCGGGAAATCCGAGCCGATCACCGCCACCATGGAGACCGGGGTCCAGAGCCGGGCCGCGAGCGCCGCGTAAGTGGCGGAGCCGCCCAGCACTTGGGCCACACGGCCCCAGGGAGTTTCAATGGAATCCAACGCGACGGAACCGACAATCAAAAGACTCATGAGGACAATCTCCCTTTTAAAGCACGTGCCGCTGCTTCCGGATCGGAGGCAGCGGCAACGGCCCGGACAACGGCCACACAGGCCGCACCTGCCGATGATACCAGACCCACATTTTCGAGGTCAATGCCCCCGATCGCCACCCAGGGGATCCGGACCTTCTGCTTCACCTGCCGGACCAGCTCCAGCCCGACCGCCGGAACTCCCGGCTTGGTGGGGGTCGCGAAAACCGGCCCCACCCCGATGTAATCGGCCCCCTGCCTCTGCGCTTCCAGAGCTTCCTGGATAGAGTGTGTGGAGCGGCCGATCAACATGGAGCTTCCCACCAGCGCCCGGACCGCCGGCACCGGCAGATCCTCATGCCCCACATGGACGCCGTCCGCTTGGCACCCAATCGCCACCGCCACCCGGTCGTTCACCACGAACAGGGCACCCAACTTGCTCACCCGCTCCCGAAGCAGCCGCGCCGTCTCAAGGAACTCTCCATCCGGGGCCTCTTTGTCCCGCCATTGGATGACGTCGGCCCCGCCCCGGACCGCCGCCTCAGCCACCTGGACCGGGTCCCGGCCGCCCAGAGCGGACCGGTCAACGATGACGTAGAGCTTCGCTTTTTGAATGGAAAGCTTTCTCAAGGGAATAGGCCCTGAACCGAAGAGATCCAAACGACCGGCCGACCGCCGGATGAACTAGACGGGAGAACTCCTCCAACACCCTCAACGCCTCCTGGACCCGCCGCAGGTTCGCCGTCAAAAGATCAAGCACCTTGCCATGAGGGCGGATCTTTCCGCGCCGCTCCGGCCGGCCGACGTCCCCCGAGGAATCGCGCGCCTTCAGAAGTTTTCCGCCGGGCAGGAGCTTGGCCGCGCGGTCCACCGCGTAGCGCAGGCGCTGGCAGCGCCGCGTGAGAAGAGCATCGTCCAGGATCAGGCGGGCCACTTCCTCGCAGACCCTCAAGCCCTCCCGGGCCCGGTTCAAGTTGACGTCCAGAACACGAAAGAGGGGCGCCTGAGAGGTCACAGACAAGGAAACCTTTGGCTATTTAATAGCCGTACTTCTTCACATACCATGTCTTAACCTTCTGCGTCACGATCACGTAACACAACACGATACCGATCAACGAAAGGAAATATTCGGCGGAAGGTTTCACGAAGCCGAAATAATGCCCGAGCGGCAAGAGCGTGACCGCAACGCCCACCGACACGATAAAAACAGACATCAAGACAAGGAACCGGCTGGGCCTGCTTTCAATAAAGGGGATCTTGCCCGTCCGGATGATATGGATCACGAGGGTCTGGGTGCAAAGCGATTCCAAAAACCACCCTGTATGGAAAAAAGGTTCCGAAGCTTTAAAGAAATAGAGCAGGACGCCGAACGTGATGAAATCAAACAAGGAGCTGACCGGACCAAAGATGAGCATGAAGGTCCGAATCGCCTTGATATTCCAAGGTTTCGGCCGCTCGAGATAATCCGCATCCACCTCATCGGTCGGAATAGCCACTTGGGATATATCGTAAAGGAAATTGTTCAGAAGGATCTGGATCGGCGCCATCGGCAGGAACGGCAGAAAGATGCTGGCACCCGTCATGCTGATCATATTCCCAAAGTTGG
>JGI1358J11329_10002057_pt1 | contig 16008 bp, 11 predicted proteins | sample Subgroupgradi54m_FD_11329 | JGI IMG/M metagenome (IMG submission 11329)
TTGCGACTGATCCTGCAGCATAGGTAGCGTCACCGACGAGTCTTAAGGTAAGGATTTCAGTGGTGACCCCATCTGGTAATTGTCTTTGCTCAACATGGCTGATGAGATCACCCTTGGCATTAGCTTCACCTGGGTCAAGCATATCGCCATCGCTATTTAAGTCTTTTCCGACTGCATAAGTCAGAATTGCAAAATGGTTTGTTCCTAATTCCTGTTGAACAATAATGCCCACAACTTTTGTCGTCGTCGCGTCATCATAGGTAGTAACTTCTACGGAGGGCGGAACAAAATCAAATGCAGCAGTTGAAGGATTTGCGTCGACTTGTAACTGTCTGGTATGTCCACCGGTTTTCAGAGGACCTTTCTCACCAGCGACTACTTCATAATCAAAAATTTCAGTGTGGTCCGGATTTTTTCCTAATTCTCTTTGTTCTACGATACTTTTGACGACGGCGCGTGTTTCATCGGCATATGTTCTCACCTCAAAACTTGGGGGTGTGGCATCAAAAGCAGCGGTAGCTGGATTTCCATCTATTTGCAGCTGCTTAATGTGACTTATAAGATCGCCTCTGGCATCAGCTTCACCTGGGTCAAGCATATCGCCATCACCATTTAAATCCTTGCCAGGTTTATATCTCCAAATCTCAAAATGAGATGGATTTCTGCCCAATTCTTTTTGAACCACAATTTCTGTCACAGCTCCCGTATCAGGATCTTTGGTCTTAATTTCAAACTGTCCGTTTCCTTCATTTTTCTGAATGACATGACTGATCAGTTTTCCCTTCAAACTCACAATGGTTGGATCAATTTGGTACGTCTTGATTTCAAATGTATCTGCATCTATTCGCGTGGTTTGGCTTAATGTACCTCCGCGCGGAGTCGAGCTTGTTCTTTGAGCAAGCGATACTTCTAATGTTCCTGCAACGCCCCCAGTGCCGGCATTATCGACAACAAAATTAATTCTTTTAATATTGCTCGAAGCAATTTTGCTAAATACACCGTTTAGATTTTTTAAATCGATCCGATAATATTTAAAACCACCTACAGCATCTACCGCATTAAGAAAAATAGTGGCTTGATTTCCAAATAGATCTTGAAATTCTACTTTCAGACCAGTTGGATTTCCTTTTACACCAAAAACAAGTTCTTCACGGGTTGAAAAATAGCTCGACGTTCCATATTCCCATGTAACGCCTGCAAATTCTCCGGCCGCTAAAGCACCGTATGTGAGCGTACTGCCCAAATCTGCAAGACCTGGGCTGCTTCCTTTAGGCGTAAAACTGGCGCCTGTTGAACCACCGGTCACACCGACAGTTGAGCCAGCAGGTATACGAGTAACATCTCCCGAGGTTAAAGAAACATCAAGATTAGCAACAAGATCTTCTGCAACACCATAACCACCTGCCAAAACAACATTAAAACTTCCCGTTCCAGTCGGGCTCATGCCGGAATCTCGGACGAAACTAATTGATTGTATCGTTGATTTGTTGAGCGCGCCGTTTACTGGATCAATGATGGTTTTAATGTCGACTCGGTACATTTTTTCTGCACCGATTCCCGCAACGTTGTACGTCTTTCGCTTTCCGGTTGCGTCGGTAATCTCGATTTTCAAATCACTATTGGCTTCTGTGGAACTCAATCTAAAGTAAAGAAAACTATAGGGTGATAAATCAATCGGAGTAGTCGCATTATGAAGTGTCGCTCCTGTCCAGCCGCTCGTTAAACCGGAATAATTAACCCTTACTTCGGATCTTGATAATTTGTCTACGGTGGTACTAGGGATCGATCCGCCAGTAATCGACGCAATATCAATCGGCAAAAAGCTGGGCGCCGCAATCACACTCGATTCTTTCACGAGAGGGTCGGTAACAACCGCCGCTTCGCGAAACACCTTTAATGTGTCAACCGCTGTTTTGGTTTCATCAATTAATTTGATCAAATCATTCACCATTTGATGAACAACCGATTGATCCAAATCGGTCGTCTCTGCGGCTGCAAACCATTCCATCAAACCGTCAAAACCCATATTTGAATCGTCTTTTATACCTGGGCCAAATAGAAATGCGCCTTGTTTCGTAAATACAGCTTCTTCAGCGTGAGCGTTCTGATCATCGGTTTCACTCGAACCATTGTAATAATGGTCGACGTGAGAATGTGCAATGCGAGCGCCTTTGGCCTGAAGTGATTCGATCATTTTGGCAACTTCATCTTGAACTCGGATATCGTCGTTGCTTCCGCTCGTGTAAAGAACGTATTTCATTTTGCCATCATCTTTATATGCAATCACGAGCACTTCTGGGTATTCTCCGTTAACGAGTTCTTTCAAGTCTTCCACTTTTAAATCACTAACCACCACTCCAACCGGAATTTTGTCTTCTTTGGCTTGAAGTAAAAGTTCGGCGTTATAAGCAAATGTTTCCCGTTTAGTAGCATCCGCTTTTTGTTCCAAGGACATTTCTTCCGCAGCTTGATTCTCAGTTTCCGATTCGGCTGGTTCTTTTTCGGCTGTTTCTTTTTCCTGCTCATTAGGGGCAGGGCTTAATGGACCCGAATAAAAAAGACTGAGAAATCCTTTATCTTTCTGATCTTCAGAAGCTGCCGGCTTCGATTCAGCAACCGGAACGGTGGGATTGTTAATTGTGGCAGTTTGATCCTTTTGGGCAACTTGGGCAACAGCAATTGCTGGATTAATTTGATTGATGAAAAAGAAGATTGAAATGGTGAAAGCCAGAGCTCTAATTTTAGGACTCATTGAAGATGTCCTCCGAAGCCGGACCAAATTCATTAATCGTAGTTCCTGGTTCCGTTACGATTTGATGTATTTTTTGCACCTTGATGGGTGAAGCTTGTGCCAAAGACATTAATTGAACTGCTTTAATCGGCAGACCTACAATTTTTCCGATCCGATGCACTTTTTCGGATCGCACATTTTCTGCAACCGCAAGCTTGTTGATCGGCTCGATCATTTGAATTTTATGAACCGGAGTTAAATCGGAAATAACCTGAAGTTTAAAATTATTGGGATCAATTAGTCCTTGAATTTCCTTTTTCATTTCTTTGATCGGTTCATAATTTTCCAATTCCAAAAAATCAGCTTGAATGATACCTGCCTGCTGCAAGAGTTTTTCCTTTTCTGTCAATTCCGTTTGTTCCTTTTCTTTGCTTTTCATTAATTTCTTTTTGAGTTTTTTGCTGTTTTTCTTTTTGCTTTTTTCGTCATCCGTTTCGGTCTTTAAATTGACTTGTTCTTCATTAAGTTCCGGTTCAAATGAATCATCGCGCTGAATTTTGGCTTTCGTTTTGGATTTATCTTTCTTCGAGAGTTTCTTTAAAAGTTTTAATGCGGCGCCAATACCACCTCCGACAAAATCCTTATCGAGCACGCTGCTTTTCAAAAGACTAGGCGAGTCTCCCCTTCTACCTTCAAGAAATTGTCCGCCACCTCCACCGCCACCTCCACCGCCACCTTTATCTGAATTAGCGCTCTTATTGAAAGCATCGCCTAAAAATTTGCTCGTGGGATTTGTATCGTCCGGAGTCGTATCCGGAGGAGTTACGACAGGTGGATCTACAACAGGCGGAGCTTCATCTGGAAATGCAAAGTCAGGGTCCGCCCCAAATACCTGCTTCGTCTCGCCCTCGGCTGCGTTTGTATCGAAAATCTTCAGGGCCTTCGATTCAGGCAATACTGTAGGCTGTGTACTTACCTGTTGTGTGGGCGTAACAGGTTCGGTAAATGATGATGTCACAACACCGTCTTCATCAGCAATCGTGGTTGATGTTTCGCCGATTTGCAAACTTTTGGGCGATTCAAAAATGGTCGGTATTTGTGTGACAGGAGCAATATCAAATGTGGTCGGAGCTGTTACAGGTGATTGAACGGATTGAACTAAAAATTGAGTATCGGCAGGATTTGTAACAACCGGCGCCACAGTCTGAACTGTGCTAACGGGCGCAATCGTGTCAACGGTCCCAACCGTCGAGGTGCTTACGGGCGTAACTGGTTTTATGGGAGAAACGGGAGAAATTGTACCGACTGGTTTAATGATCTTTATGGGCGTTTGAACAGCAGCAATTAATGAATGAGGAACAACCAGCGAAAAAATAATTAGAAATATGGGAAATGAGAACAAATAATTTTTGTGGTTGAGTTCCTTCTTTGTTAATGCGGTTTCAATCATATTTTTTTCCGCCCATTCTTTACTGAAGGGTAAAAAACCGTTGTTAATCTGCCACTTAAGATACACTTTGTCAATACTTTATAATTAAATAGTAATAAAATTAACAATATATTTATACTTCTTAAAATCATGAAATAACTCAGGATAGTGACAGGATAAGGACTTAGTGCTTTTTAAGGAGGTAAAGTTGGGGAAACCTGCTCCCTACCAGAACGGTGTTTAAGAGATAGCTTTTGTTAGAGAGCTAAGAAGGTCCTGCGTCGGAATGAAGCTTGATTCCTGGGTCTTCCGGACCTTAAGTTCGAGCATGCCTTTTGATAGATTACGATCGCTCACAATCACATGAACCGGAGTTCCGATCAGGTCAGCATCATTAAATTTGACTCCGGCGCGCTCGTCCCGGTCGTCATAAAGGCAGCTAAAACCGTGATCCATTAATTGATCATAAATCTGATCTGCGATCTCGCGGGTTTTCGGTTCCTGCTGATTAATGGTAATGATTTGAATTTGATAAGGGGCAACTGAAAATGGCCATTGGATTCCTTTTGAATCATGGTGCTGTTCTACAATCGCAGCTACGATTCGATTTAAACCAAGACCGTAGCAGCCCATAATCATGGGTTTTTCGCTTCCGTCTTGAGCCCGATAAACAGCTGAAAAAGTGTTTGTATAACGAGTCCCCAATTTGAATACATGTCCCACCTCCATCGTTATCATGAGGGAAAGCGGCGAAGCACACTGTACACACAAATCACCTTCTTCTATATATCGGATATCCGCAATCTGGGCAGCTTTAAAATCACGACTCAAATTAACGTTTTTCAGATGCTTATCTTTTTGATTGGCGCCGGCGACAAAATCCGTTCCCAGCGCAATATCTTCATCGACGATAATCTGAACGTTGGGTAAATTGATCGGTCCTGAGAAACCGATCGGTGCGCCTGTTAGGCTTTCAATTTCAGCCGAGCTTGCCAGCCGAATGGATTTGCCACCCAGTAATTTTCGGAGCTTTCCTTCATGAACTTCCCTGTCCCCTCGGACGCATGCTGCCACAGATTTCCCATCAACCATATAAAGAAGCGTTTTTAAAATTTGCTCCGGTTTAATTTTAAAATGGCCGGTTATTTCATCAATGGATCTTAAGTTTGGCGTATCAAACAACCCCATTTTTTTTGAAGATGCACCTAACGCATGCTTATCTATAATCTTTCTGGCAGCAATATCGCGGCTAGCCCGGTAATCGCACTTCGAACAGGACGCAATCCGGTCTTCACCATAAGGCGACCGGACCATGAATTCATGCGAGACATTTCCACCCATGATTCCGGGATCTGCGCCGACAATATCAATAGTCAGATCAAGCCGTTTAAAAATTCGCTGGTAAGCTTCATACATCAGTTGATAGCTATGATCCAGACCTTGCTCATCTGCGTCAAAACTATAGGCATCTTTCATGACAAATTCTTTCGTCCGAATAATGCCGAAGCGCGGCCGAAGCTCATCCCGAAATTTTGTTTGAATCTGGTATAGAATTTTGGGCAGCGACTGATAAGTTTTTAAGTAGGCACCAGCTAATTCGGTAATGACTTCCTCGTGAGTTGGACCCAAAACGTACTCTTGATTCGAACGATTTCGAAACGCAATCTTGTCCTGGCCCAAGGTTTCATAGCGCCCGCTTTGTTTCCAAAGTTCAGCTGGATGGAGTGATGGCAGTAATACCTCAATGGCCCCTGAGCGGTTCATTTCCTGGCGAACAATCGCTGAAACATTTTGAAGAACTTGAAAACCAATTGGCAAGTAACTATAGATCCCCGAAGCCAATTTACGGATAAAACCACCTTTAAGGAGCAACTGATGGCTAGTCGCTTCAGCTTCTTTAGACACTTCTCTTAAGGTCGGGATTAAACTTTGTGTCCAGCGCATAGATTAGCCGGGAACGAAGAGAGATTTTAATTTAGCAATAGCGCCAATATTGATCAAATCATTAAAAACAACCAGCACCATCAAGACCATCAAAAAATAAAATCCGATTTGAGTCATTCGTTCCTGAACGGTCAAACTTAACTGTTTGCGTCTGACGGCTTCGATCGCCAGAAAAAATAAATGGCCGCCGTCCAACGCGGGAATTGGAAGTGAATTAATGACGCCCAACGATACGCTTAATACAGCTGCAAACTGCAGCAAAGCAATGATTCCCATTTTAGCAGCAGTTCCCGCCATCGAAACAATACCGATTGGCCCGCTGATGGTCTTTAAGGAAAGTTGACCGGTTGCTAACCGCCAAAGAGCTTCATAAGTTAAAGCCGTTAAATGCCATTCAAATTCAGCGGCTTTTATCATTGATTCAATGAGTCCGTATTGCTCAACGACAAATTCCTCTGACGGCTGAATCCCAATTCGAGGCACCCGCTTGGTTTGTCCAAAAATATCTCTTCCTTCTTCAAATTGGGGTATCACGGTAAATTTTTCAGCAGTTTCATTTCGCGCAACAGAAAATTCCAAGCGATTTCCCTTGCTCTCAAGAATTTGAAGCACCATGTCCTGCCAGTTATGGACCCCATTGCCGTTGACGTGAGTCACTTTGTCTCCGGATTTCAACCCGCTTGTTTCCGCCGGATAGCCCGAGACAAAACCACCAATGGTTGTCGAAAGCATGGGTCTGCCGATAAACATAACGGAAACAAAAAGAATATAAGCAAATAAAAAATTCATAGCCACACCGGCGACTAAAATTAAAAAACGGTTCCAAACAGAAGCCGCCAAAAAATCTCCTGATTTCATCTGTCCACCGCGTTCTTTAATTTCTTCCTGTGTTTCTCCGCTTGGTTTGACAAAACCACCAAAGGGAATCAGTGATAATGAATAACGGGTCTCTTTTCCCTGCCAACTGATGAGCTCGGGCCCAAAACCAATGGAAAATTTTTCCACCCCAACGCCGGCGAAACGACAAGCTAAAAAATGGCCCCATTCATGAACAAAAATTAAAATGCCTAATATCAATACCGTTGGAACAATGTGAACAATAAATTCAATCATCACAGATCTCCAAGTTCGCGTCTTACCGTTTCATCAACATTCAAAATTTGATTTAAGGTTGGATTAGGGATTAATCGATGCCGGCCCATGGCCCGTTCAATAACTTTTGGAATCATTGAAAAATTAAGTGAACCTTCTAAAAATTTTTGAACCGCCACTTCGTTAGCCGCATTTAAAACAACCGGCATCGTTCCACCGCGCCGCTTGGCTTCATAGCCTAAAGCTAAACACGGAAAACGTTTTACGTCCGGCTTGTAAAAATGAAAACCGCTCACTTCCGTTAAATTTAAGCTGGGGAGGCAATTTTCAAAACGCTTTGGATAGCTGAGTGCATATTGAATGGGCAACCTCATATCAGTAATTCCAAGCTGCGCCAACTGAGATCCGTCCACAAATTCGACCAGTGCATGAATAACGGCTTCGGGATGAATTAAAACGTCAACTTGATCCAAAGAAACATCAAATAAATTTGTCGCTTCAATGACTTCCAGCCCTTTATTCATTAAAGTTGCTGAATCGATTGTAATTTTAGGTCCCATTTTCCATCGGGGATGACGAAGCGCCTGTTTTGGAGTTACATTTTTAAAATCGATTTTGCGATTGAAGAAAGGGCCTCCGGATGAAGTTAAAATTAATTTTTTAATGCTTTCTCTGCGTTTTCCATCAAGGCATTGCCACAACCCGGAATGTTCGCTATCAATCGGAAGTAGTTCTGCAGAATTCGCTCGGGCAGTCCGCCTCAAAAGCTCACCGGCCATCACCAGAGGTTCTTTGTTTGCAATCGCAACCGATTTTCCTTTTTGAAGTGCTGCAAAAATGGGTTTGAGTCCCACAGCGCCCACTAAAGCAAATACGACTTTATCGGTATCGGGGAGCGAACTGATCTCAATGAGGCCGTCCTCGCCGGAAACCACCTTAATGTGTAACGGCTTTAATTTTTTTTCAAGCCATGCTGCTTGTTGAGTATCAAAGATACAAACAACTTTGGGACGAAATTTTTTGGCCTGCTCATATAAAACCTGAGCATTTTTCTTTGCGGCTAACGCGGTCACTTTTAATTCATCTGAATGGGCTTCAACAACTCGGAGTGTATTGAGTCCAATCGAGCCTGTTGAACCAATAATGGATATTTTTTTCATGTTTAGAATGGATGAAAACTGGCTAAATAGTAATAAGCAATGGGAATGCAAAAAAGAAGGCTATCCATAACATCCAACATTCCACCCAAACCAGGGATTTGACCGGAATCTTTGACTCCAGCATCACGTTTGAAAAGACTTTCGGATAAATCACCCAACTGACTAAGAACCCCAAAAATAACCCCTAAAACAGCCAGATGAGATAATGGAACATCTGTCAAATAAGATTTTGAGAACAATGAAACAACAAAGGTTCCTGAAAAACTAGCAATCGCTCCTTCAAACGATTTATTGGGACTAATATGAACAAGAAACTTATGAGTCCCAAATTTTTTCCCGATAAAATACGCCGCTGCATCACCGCTTTTAATAATTAGAATCAGGTAAAAAACCCAAAGCGGTCCATTATAAAATTCCCGAATTTTGATCAGAAATGAAAAAAACCAGGCAACATAAATAAGTCCAAATAACGTTAAAGCCGTATTGATGAGGGCTTGGTCTTTTAGGTTTTTATTAAAATTATAAATACACAAGCTTAGAGCGGCGATTGTGAAAATGACGCCCTCAGCTGAAAATTGAAGTGACAAAGGGATCAGAAAGCCGAAGAAAAGACCGAGATAGCGGTTAATAAAATAGCCTTTTCGCTGCGCCAAATTAAAATATTCAAGAAGGCCTAATATGACGAACGCTTCCACCACTAAAATGAAAAACCAAAGAGGAGCAAAAAAAATCGTGTAAAGAGCCAAGGCAATAAAAACAGCCGATGAGATCAGTCTTCGACCCAGCTGTGTCTTCTCACTCATCCCATCACCTCCTTTGCAAAAACACACAACAAATATTCTTCCGTGTGTTTTTGAACCCTAATAAGGTTTCGATGCTCCGCATCGAAAAAAGGAGATGATGGGATCATTTTGCAGCACTTGTGGTTTCAGTGCGCCCAAAACGCCGCTCTCGTTTTTGATAAGCTTTGATCGCTTCCAGAAAATCTTCATGGCGGAAATCAGGCCAATATTTTGGACTGACGTAAATCTCCGTGTAAGAAATTTGCCACAAGAGAAAATTGCTGACCCGCAGTTCTCCGCTCGTACGGATCAAAAGATCGGGATCCGGAATGCCGGCTGTATACAACTGATTTGCCAAATGGACTTCTGTAATGTCTTCCACATTTAAGGTCCCCGCTTTAACCTGCTCACAGAGGCGTTTCGCGGCGTCGGTAATTTCAATCCGGCTTGAATAGCTAAGCGCCAAAGTCAAAAGCAAACCCTTGTTTTTCTCAGTTTGCTGAACATTGCGTTGAATTTTTTCCTGGATGGCCCGAGGAAGCTCTTCCAACCGGCCAATCGTGTTAAAACGTACCTGGTTTTCCATTAATTCCTGCAATTCTGAATCCAGATACCGGGCGAGAAGGTTCATCAGAAAATCGATTTCGCGTTGAGGCCGCGCCCAATTTTCTTTTGAAAATGCATAAAGCGTGAGATATTTAATTCCAATTTGACGTGCAGAACGCACAATGTTGCGAATAGTATCCACGCCGGTTTGATGTCCATGGATGCGTGCGAACCCGCGTTCCCGGGCCCATCTGCCGTTTCCATCCATGATAATCGCAACGTGTTCCGGCAATTTATTATTGGTATTGGCCATTGACATAAATTGTTTGTAACCGCTCTGATCCAACAGAAACGATGGAAATCGGAACTTGAAGCAAAGCTTCAAGCCGTTTTAAATATTTTTTGGCGTTGAGCGGTAAATCTTTCCAGCGGCGTACCGATGTTGTAGGTTCCTGCCATCCAGGATGTTCTTCGTATATGGGTTTTGCTTTTTCAAGGATTTCAATGTCTGACGGAAAATGGTTGTAACGTTTACCTTGAAAACGATAACCGACGCAAATTTTGATCTTTGGCAAATCATCCAAAACGTCCAGCTTCATCACAATAATTTTACCCAAACCATTTACCAAAACGGAGTGACGGGCAACCAACGCATCAAACCAGCCGCACCGGCGCGGACGCCCGGTGGTGGCGCCGTATTCTTCGCCTTTTTCGCGAATGTGCTTCATTAAATCAGACGGAAATTCAGTGGGGAAAGGTCCTTCTCCGACTCGGGTCGTGTAGGCCTTCACAACACCAATTACTTCTGTAATCCGAGCGGGACTCATTCCCGTACCTATAATAGCACCGCCGGCGGATGCATTAGAAGATGTAACGTACGGATACGTTCCGTAATCGACATCTAAAAGCGTTCCCTGGGCTCCTTCAAATAGAATTCGTTTTCCTTTGCGGGAAGCTTCGTCCAGCAAAATACTCGTATTCCGAATATACGGGGCGATCAATTTGCGGTAGCGACTGTATGTGTCGTGAATTTCACTAAAAGAAAACGGCGGATAATTAAAAATTTTTTTGAGCATCTCATTTTTTTCTGCAAGGATCAATTTAAGCCGTTCTTTAAATACGCGTGGATTCATCAAGTCAACGATCCGGATTCCGATTCGGTTCGATTTGTCGGCATAACAGGGGCCGATTCCTTTTTTGGTCGTACCGATCTTCTCGCTGCCTTTTGTATCTTCACGTAATTGATCAATCACGCGGTGATAAGGGAAAATGATATGTGCCCGGTCACTAATAAATAACCTGCCATTGACGGAAATCTTATGCTCGGAAAGCATTTTGATTTCTTCAAACAGCGCCTTAAGATCGATGACAACGCCGTTGCCGATCACGCAAATTTTCCGAGGGTGAAGAATACCGGAAGGAATCAAATGCAGAACGACTTTTTTGGTGCCGAAACAAACCGTATGGCCCGCGTTGTTGCCGCCTTGATAACGGACAATGTAATCGCTTTTTCGGGCCAGGAGATCGATGATTTTTCCTTTTCCTTCATCACCCCACTGGGCCCCGACCAAAATCAAATTATTTTTTGCAAATGGCTTCATTAAAATTTGATTACTTTTGCATCAATAATGGGATGAAACGCTTTTAATTCCGTGAGCACATGAGGAGGAACCGCATCGTCGGTATTAATAACAGTCATGGCCAGTGTCTTTTTGCCTTTCACCACTCGTCCCAAAGTCATCTCGGCGATATTCACTTTGTTTTTACCCAAAATCGTACCGACTGCGCCGACAACGCCGGGCTGATCCTCATTGTGAATGACGAGAACGTCGCCTTTGGGAATCGCATCCAGGAAAAACTCATTGATTCGTACAACACGAGGTTCTTGATTGCCGAACAACGTCCCCATAATTAAATTTTTCTGATGATCCATAGTCACCTCAACCGAAATAAAGGTCGTAAATTCTTCAGCCTGAGTTGTTTTGCTTTCATTCACCGTGATTCCGCGTTCTTTGGCAATCGTCGGTGCATTGACATAATTAATGGTCGCGCTGCAAATCGGAGACAGCAATCCCTTGATCACTGCGATGGTTAAGGGTGCAATGTTAAAATGGGTGACTTCGCCGCCGTACCGGATGGAAACTTCCCGGTAGCTTCCGCCAAAAAGCTGCCCATGCATGGAACCGATTCGCTCCGCCAAAACAAGCCAGGGCTTAAGCAATTTCATGGTTTCAAAATCAACGGAAGGCAAATTGACGGCATTTCGAATGCCGCGTTCAAGCAATGCATCAACCACTTGTTGCGCCACGGAAATTCCAACATTTTCCTGAGCTTCCTGAGTGGCCGCACCCAAATGCGGAGTGACAACGACCTGTTCCAGTTCAAGAAGCGGATTTTTTTCTGGCGGTTCTTTTTCAAACACATCCACTGCAGCCCCTTTGACTTTCCCGGACTTAATGGCTTGATATAGAGCTTTCTCATCTACCAGGCCGCCCCGCGCGCAATTAATGATATAAACACCCTTCTTCATCAATATGAATGTTTTTTCATTAATTATGTTTTTAGTTTGCTCAGTCAACGGAATATGAAGCGTAATAAAATCAGATGCTTTGATCAAGGCGTCAAAGTCCACAAATTCGGCTCCCAGTTGACGGAGATTTTCCTTCGAAATGAACGGATCATGAGCCAAAACTCTCATTCCGAACGCGTTGGCGCGATGCGCGACTTCCCGTCCGATCCGGCCAAAACCAATGATGCCCAAAACTTTTTGATTGAGCTCTGTTCCGATAAATTGAGAACGCTTCCATTCGCCGCGTTTCACGCTCGCATGAGCTTGCGGTATATTTCTGGCTACCGCCATCAAAAGTGAAACTGTTTGTTCACACGTGGAGATGGTATTGCCTTCCGGCGTATTCATGACAATAACGCCCTGTTTGGTGGCAGCTTCCAAATCGACGTTGTCCACGCCGACGCCTGCGCGGCCGATTACTTTCAGCCGCTTTGCTTCTTGAATAATGTCCTTCGTTAAATGCGTACCCGAACGCACGATAATAGCGTCGTAATCAGCGACAATTTTTTTCAATTCATCTGCCTTCAAACCGATGCGAACGTCGACTTTAAGTCGAGGTTCGTTCTTAAAAACGTCAAGACCGCCTTCGCCTAACGGTTCACTGATCAAAATTTTAAATTTGTCGCTCATACGGAGACTTTTTGTGAAGAAGCTTTTTTGAATTCTTCCAAGGTTTCTTTTAAAACGGAAATTCCGGTTTCAAGGTCAGATTTTGTAATAAATCCCATGTGGGCAATTCGGAATACTTTACCTTTCATCTCACCCTGCCCGCCCGCCATCGTAACGCCTTTCTCATCTCGCATGACGGAAACCAGTTTTTCACCATCAATACCCGCTGGTACTTTAACAGCGGTCAATGTATTGGACGGAGCTTTTGAAAAAAGTTCCAAGCCCAATTTTTTAATCGCGCCGCGGGTTTTTTTGGCCAACTTCGCTGAACGTGCCCATAATGGCTCCATTCCTTCATTCAGGATTTGTTTGAGCGCTTCCCGCAAAGCCAAAACCAAGGTAAGAGCCGGCGTAAAAGGTGTATCCCAATCTTTTAATGACTTCTCACATTTCGCAAGATCCAGATAGTAACGCGGCAATTTTGCGCTTTTATTCATCTGCCAGGCTTTCTGGCTGGCGGCAACAAAGGAAAGCCCCGGTGGAATCATCAATCCTTTTTGAGAACCGCCGACCACAATGTCGATATTCCATCCGTCCATTTCCAAAACATCGGCAGCCAAACCGCTGATGGCATCTACAACAAAAATTGCTTTTGTTTTGGATACAACGTTTGATATTTTTTGAATATCCAGCAGAACACCGGTTGATGTTTCGCAATGCGTTCCATAAACGGCTTTAACATTCGGGTTTTGTTTTAATGCTTCTTCCACTTGCTCTGGCCGAATTGTTTCACCATATGGAACTTTTACGGTCATGATTTCCAAATTGTAACACTTGGCAATTTCCGCCCAGCGCTCGCCAAATTTACCGGCCTCAAGACACAAAACCTTATCACCCGTAGAAAGAAAATTCACCATACTGGCTTCCATGGCCAATGTTCCTGAACCCGTAAACGTATAAACATTTTCCTTCGTACGAAAAACTTTTTTTAAATCCTCCGAAACCTGTTTAAAAACATCGCGATACCGGGGTGTCCTATGATGGAAAATAGGCTCCGCCAAAACCTTAAGGACGGAGGGCGGAACGGGTGTTGGGCCCGGCGTAAGTAGAATATTACGTTTCGCCATCGAGTTTATTTCTTCCCGTCCGGAATTTGAGTTCTTGATTCAATCACTTGATCCACAATTCCATAGGTCTTGGCTTCGTTAGCAGACATAAAAAAATCGCGGTCTGTATCTTTTTCAACGCGCTCAAACGATTGGCCGGTGTGTTTGACTAAAATTTTGTTCAAATCATCTTTCAGCTTCAAGATTTCCTTGGCATGAATGCTGATATCCGAAGCGGTGCCTTGAGCGCCTCCCCACGGCTGATGAATCATGACCCGGGAATGTGGAAGTGAGTAACGTTTTCCTTTGGTTCCTGCGGCGAGCAGTAAGGCCCCCATGCTGGCTGCCTGTCCCAAACAGTACGTCGAAACATCGCATTTCACAAACTGCATTGTGTCATAAATAGCCAAACCGGCAGTAACGCTGCCGCCCGGACTATGAATATAAACATTAATGTCTTTTACGGGGTCTTCCATTTGCAGAAACAAAATTTGAGCGATGATCAAATTTGCGATGGTGTCATCAATCGGAGTCCCGATAAATACAATGCGGTCCTTGAGAAGCCGTGAATAAATATCGTAGGCCCGTTCTCCGCGGCCTGTTTGTTCAATTACCATGGGTACCAAATAACCACTCATTTTAACCTCCTATACCTTCGTATCTTGTATAACTGCTTTGTCTTTGATCAGTTGAATTACCTTTTCGTTAATAATCTGAATCGTCAATGATTCCTTCCGACTGTCCTCTTGTTCATAATAAGCTTTCACTTCTTCAGGCGAACGCCGAACGCGTTCAGAAATTGATTGATACTTTGCATGAATATCTTCTTCGGTAGCCTGAATTTTTTCGCGTTCCGCAATTTCATCCAGTAAAAACGAAATTCTCACCTGGCGCTCGGCTTCAAGCAAAAGATTCTTCCTGAATTTTTCGCGTTCTTTTTCCGCGTCTTCTTTCTTGATTCCCTGATACATTAGAGACTGAATACCTTCCTCGACCAATGCATCCAGCCTGCGTTCAATCATTCCAGCAGGAAGTTCGAACTTTGATTTTTTAATCAATTCATCCAGGAGCATTTTTTCCAATTTGGTTTCATTGTCCCGTTTCTTGTGATCCTCAATATCTTTTCGGATTGCTTTTTTTAATTCGTCAAAGGTTGAGTGATCGCCGAGACTTTTAGCAAGATCGTCATCCAGCGTGGGAAGCTTTTTTTCTTTCATTTCCCGAATCGTCAAAACAAATTTCGCGGGTTTGCCTGCGAATTCCTTGCGCGCGTATTCTTTCGGAAATGAAACGTTGGCTTCTCGGATTTCTCCAATTTTGGCACCGATCAATTGTTTCGAAAACCCTTCTAAATAATCTTTTTCCCTGATCTCAAACCATTCATTGTCTTTTTTTTCTATTTCACGACCGTCGATATTCAGTGTGTAGTCACAAATTAAATAATCCCCCAGCTTTGTTTCACGGCCTTCAACCGACTCAAATTTTGCCTGTGATTCCTGAATTCGTTTGAAGGTTTCGGTCATTTCAGAGTCGTCAACGATCACCGGTTCCCGTTTAACGTTTAGCCCAAAATATTTGTCCAATTTCATTTTTGGGCGAGTTTCGACGAGAGCTTCGAACTTTAGACTCGTTTCATCAAATTTGATATTTTCAATTTTAGGATAACCAATAACGGGAAGTGATTCTTGTTTGATCGCATCGTAAAATGAACGGGATAAAAGATGTTTCAAAACTTCCTGCTTGGCTTCCTCTTTGAAATGAATCTTAAGCACATTTTGCGGAGCGTGCCCTGGCCTAAAACCCGGAATCCGGGCGCGTTTTGCTACAGATTGATAAAAGGAAGAAAATTCCTCGGTTACAATTTCAGCAGGAACATCGATTGTGAGCATCTTCTCACAGGCGCTTACGTCTTTTATATTCACTTTTAACTTCATGTGTAACCTTTCAATACATTGGAGCGGGAGACGGGATTTGAACCCGCAACATCAACCTTGGCAAGGTTGCGCTCTACCGTTGAGCTACTCCCGCCTATGAGCAAAG
>JGI1358J11329_10002060_pt1 | contig 15979 bp, 16 predicted proteins | sample Subgroupgradi54m_FD_11329 | JGI IMG/M metagenome (IMG submission 11329)
CATTTGAGAGACGGTGGAAGTAAATAAAATCATTATCCGAGACCGTTATATCACGGGTTGAGACAATTTTGCTGAGGAGCTTATTTTTTAAAAGTTCACGTGCGGCAAGGGCAAGATCAAAGGGTGTGGTGATCTGCTCAACGTTGTCGAGTCCTGCGGGGTTTTTAAAGTGTGTGTGGGTCATGTGCAAACTTTCTGCTTTTTTGTTCATAAGATTTACGAATCCATCATACCCATACGCATCAGCAAGCGCGTAGGCCGCGTCGTTTCCTGAATGCACAAGCGTACCGTAGAGTAAGTTTTCAACCGTTATTTTTTCTCCAACCACGAGTCCCATGGTCTGTCCCTCAGACACTGCGCGGCGAATAATTACCACTTTATCAAGATCGAATACATCCGCGGCAACAAGTGCCGTCACAATTTTTGTGGTTGAAGCAGGGAAAAATTCACTCTTACTGTTTCGCTCATACACCGGAGTAAAAGAAGGTGCGTCTACAATATATGCGCCCTCTGCGGTAAGATCAGGATTTATGAGTTGATTTTTTACTACAGGAATGGGAAGGGTGTGGAGGTTTGTCGGTGAAGTTCCTTTGGAAAGGAGTTGACGGTTGAAGGCAAAGGTTGAAAAGTACAGAGAATCACCAGGATAAAATACAAAAAGGAGCGAAAAAAATAAAAACAATAAGTACGTATGAAGTTTCATAGAACTTTTATACTAAGCTCTCGCAGTTGTCCCTCAGGCGCAAGAGAGGGCGCGTCCATGACGGCGGTTTTGCCACCTGATGTTGCGGGAAACGCAATAACTTCTCGCACAGATGTTTCACCCAAAAGCGCAAAGAGTAAGCGATCAATGCCAGGGGCAATGCCGCCGTGAGGGGGAACTCCATAGCTAAACGCAGTGAGCATATGATTAAACTGTTGTTTTTGTTCATCAGTAAACCCAATAAGTTCAAAGATTTTCGTTTGCACTGCCGGGTCATGAATTCTAATACTTCCGCCACCCACCTCATACCCGTTTAATACGAGGTCGTGTTGTAGTCCGCGTACTTTCATCGGATTGGTTGAGAGTAGAGAAACATCATCAGGATGGGGTGCGGTAAACATGTGGTGGGATGGCGCGAATTTTGCTTTGCCTGAACCGTGATAAAAATCCTCAGAACTTTGCTCTGTAAACAGGGGGAAATCAACAGTCCAAGAAAATGCCAGTTCGTTTTTATCATGTTTGTCTGTTCGTAGATCTGGTTTGTCCGTGCCATATTTTTCCATTACTTCTCGGTGTGAGAGTCGAGGCCAGGGAGTTTGTGCGATGTGTTTTTCTGGGAAAAGTTCAGTAACCAGTTTTGTGAACATCTCCTCAGTAAGCTGCAGAATGTCCCCCTGGGTAACAAATGACATCTCAAGATCAAGTTGGGTAAACTCACCGTAGGCGCGATCAGCTCGCGGATCCTCATCGCGAAAACAGCGGGCAATTTGAAAATAGCGTTCAATGCCAGCAACCATTAAAAGTTGTTTGTATTGTTGTGGTGACTGGGGAAGAGCATAAAATTTTCCCTTTTGTAGTCGTGCAGGTACCAAAAAGTCCCGCGCTCCCTCAGGAGTGGTTTTAGTGAGCATGGGTGTTTCAACCTCAAGAAAATCAAGATTGGTAAGGTGATTGCGTATAAAATGGAGTACGCGTGATCTCATCACGAGGTTTCTCGTCATTCGCTCACGCCGAATATCAAGGTAGCGATATTTTAGCCGGCTTTCCTCATCAATTTCATACCCGTCAGTATTAATGGGAATAGGAATATTTTGTGCTTTAGAAAGAATTACTACTTTTTTCCCCTCAACTTCGATAGATCCGGTTTTTATTTTGGGATTAACCAGTTTTTCTGGACGCGCCTTTACTAAGCCAGAAACGCAGACAACATCCTCAGGAGAGAGTGCTTTAAACTCTTCGCCACCCACAATCTGCACAATGCCCGTGCGGTCGCGAAGGTCAATAAAGACTATTTTTTTATGATCACGTTTTGAATCAACCCAGCCGTAAAGCTCGACCTCTTCCCCAATCTTAGTTGTGGTGTCTTTAATAAATATTTTTTTCATAACATTGACATTATATTATGCTTAAGACTCTATTGCCAGTGGATGAGTTTGCCCTGAAGTTTCTCAGTGCCGTTCCACCGATTTATTTCCGGTTGATATACCACTTCAATTGTCTTTCCCCGAGATAATTTTTGGAAATCTGTAGCTTTAGAAAAAGCAATAAGTTCCAATGGTTGAGAGGTTTCATTTTTTATCGTCATTCGCAGATGTTCATTGTGTTTTCCGAAAATGCGAACGTCCTCGAGTGTTGCGTTGCTATAAAAGACCGGCTGCGGATTGCCAATACCAAAGGGGCTCAAGGTTTCAATCTGTTTTACCAGAGAGGAAGTAATGTGGGAGAGTGAAATATTAAGGTCTGCAGTAATAATTTTTTCTAAATCTTTCTTCTTAATGATCTTTTTTGCTTTTTTATACACGGCCTCAGTAAATGGTGACAGATTTTCTGTCAAAATAGTAAATCCTGCAGCCTGCGTATGTCCGCCTACGTCTACGAGATATTCTTTTACACTTCTCAAAAAATCAGTAATATGAAAATGAGGAATTGATCTGGCAGATCCTTTTAAAAAACCATCACCCTGTGTCATTACAATAACAGGTCGGTAGTATAGTTCAACCATTTTTGAGGCAATAAGGCCGATAATTCCCTCATGCCACTCTGAAGATGTGAGAATGAGAATGTTGGGGAGGTTGCCCGCTAGGACATCCTTTTCAATCATTTTTTTTGCCTCCTCAATAGCACTTTTTACCAGTTCCTGACGTTCTTGATTCGTCCGTCCAACTCCTTGCGCAAGCTCAGTTGCCTTTTCTTCACTAGTCGTACAAAGAAGGCGGAGTGCGTTAATCGCATGCTCTAATCGGCCCACCGCGTTAATGCGTGGTGCAATAATAAACCCGACTTCATAGGAAGTAATAATTTTTCCCTCAATCCCCGCCTCGCGCAGAATAGATTTGATGCCGGGTCGTTGAATTTTGGGGAATGCCGCAAGTCCATATTTCACCACACTGCGAGCTGCGCCAATGAGGGGGACGAGGTCTGCGATAGTGCCGACTGCGGCGAGCGAGAGGTAATCTGAGGAAAAATTATGCGTTAAACGTTCATGGTTCATCGTTGAGATGTCACTCTTGAAATGATCAAAAACTGCTTTTGAAAAAAAGTAGGAAACACTCGAGCCGGAGAGTGTGGAGATATGAAAAATCGCCTCAGCCTCGTCTGGTACTTTTTCCTGTTTTAAATGGTGATCGGTGATGATTATGGGAATGCCAATTGATTTTGCGTATGCTACTTTCTCAACAGCGGTGATGCCGTGATCAACACTAATTATGAGGCCGGGATTATATTTTTCCTTGATTGCGTCAATTCCTTTTATAGAAAATCCATACCCTTCGTGTTTGCGATGAGGGACATAGGGCATTGCATTAAATCCCAGTAAATGAAGTGTTTCCCAGAGAATGCTGCCCCCGGTTATGCCGTCGGCATCGTAATCCGTATACACCACAACCATCTGATTCTTTTTTTTAATCTCCTCCAGAATAGCAAGCGTTTTTTTAAGTTCTTTTTCAAATCCAAAATCAGTTATGGAAATAAGGAGGGGAGATAGGGGTGAGAGGAACTCATCTATTTTTTCAATCTTTCTCGTTTTAAGGAGCGTTTGTATAATCTCGTCTTCACCCACCGTCTGCGGTATTTTAGCAAGGCAAGTAATTTTCATGGGGACTCTCATTATACTAGTCAGCAAACAGTTTTTCTTCTGCAGGTTCTTTTGGAAGTAAGTGGGTGGAGGAGAGTTTGTGACCTAAAGACATGAATGTTTTAGAAACAATATTTGTTTGGTTGTAGGCGTTTGTGACATGTTTGGTGAGTACGGCGAGCGACTCATCTGTTTTTTCATAATCCTTTTTAATGGATTGTAAAATACTCAAAATTTCTTTTGTCTGGCTCTGAATACGTGCTCCCTCAAAAGACATGAGGATTGCTTTCATATACGCGTAAAAACACATTGGTGAGACAGGGAGAACCCGTTTACTACTTGCAAAGTCGAGAAGATCCTGGTTGGTGAGAATTTCATAGTATACCGCCTCTGAGGGAATGTACATGATTGCGTAGTCGACCGTTCCTTCAGATACCAGTAGATATTTTCGAGCGATGTCATGAATATGTCGTTTCACATCCTGTTCAAATAGTTTCTTATATTTTTGTCTTTCATCGGAGGTTGTGTCAATCATTTTGCGATAATTTTCAGCGGGGAATTTGGAGTCAATGGGAATTATACCTTGGCTTGTTTTAATCACAGCGTCTACCCGATCCCCGGTTTTAAAGCTGTACTGCAAACTGTATGTTTCAGGGGGAAAGTACTGCGCAAGGAGCTCTTTTAAAATCTGTTCTCCAATATTTCCCCTCAGTTTTGGAGAGCTTAAGAACTGTTGCAACTCTTGCATTGAGCGGCCAATCTCTGAAAACTCACCAATACTTTTTTGAACCTGACCGATGACGTGCGCTGCAGTATCAAGCCTATTATTAAACATCTGCATGTTTTGGGAGAGTTTTTGATCCATGCGCTGCGAGTTTGTCTCAACCCGACTGCCAACGTCTTTAAGCCACTCCACAAGCTCACTAGATTTACCCATAGTTCGCTCGAGTTGATTTAACCATAGGCGAAGGACAAGGAGTATGATTGCCGTTATGAGAATGGAGGCGAGTATTACTGAGAGTAGCACAGTTTATTCAGTATATCACAGAAGGCCGGTGCCACGGAAGATCTTTGGTTTTAACCAATCTTGTGAGTTTTTGTCGTCATCTGAGATCTCAGGTTCCTGTTCAATCAGATCAATTGGTTTCATCTGTTCGCCTACTGCGGTTGATGCCGGTTGGCGGATTGGTTGCGGATGTTGCGGGTTTTGATTACGCGGCGGCATGGGCTGTTTGCGGGGGGATTGAAATGATTGCTCTCGCATTTGCTGGGGTTGAGGTTGGGGATTTAAAGGAACGGGTTTCCTAATAATTTGCTTTTTTAAAGCTCCACACTTGAGAAGCGTAGCTGCAGCTTCAAAGGTGTCCGCATTTACTGAGTAGGAAGTAAAATTATTAGTCGCGCCGGTTAGGCCAGCATACAAATTTGTAGCCATATCACGATCAATCTCTGCTTCAAGTTCGCGCAAAAATCGGATCGCAAGTTCTGAGGTAGATGAGCTTGTTTTATTTATAAGATTTACCGTTCCGTAAAAATCATTTACTAAATGGCGATCGATATTAATGATACTTTTTCCTTGAAATTGGTTTTTATTTTCGCTAAATGAGCGGCCTAACGTGTTTAAATTAGGAGCATCAATCGTGATAATGAAGTCAATGATGCCGCCGGCATAGGTGTACTTTACTTTGTCGGGATTAAGCTTTGGCTGGCCCGTTCGGGGGGTAATAATGAGGTTGAAGGTGGTGCCTTGAATATTGTAGTCAACCTTATCAATTGCGCCTTCCGTGTAGGGGAATGAGATAACTAAGTTGTCTCCGGAGGTAGTAAGTTCAGGTTGAATTTTATCTGAGGCTATAAGGTCACTTTTTGCGTTTGATTCACAGACAAGAGCGATGTTTTTACCCATTTTGGTAAGGCCGAGGTAGAGGGAGGTTGCGGCTGCTACTGCGTCAACTGAAGGGTTGAGGGGCAAAATAATTGCGCCTGAGGTGCCTTTTTGCACAATTTCAGCGATGGTTGGGCCAGCTTGGTCTGTAGGTTGCATAATACTATAAGACGAATTTTACCACATCACCCACCCTCATGTCAAGGTCAGGGCTAAAGACCATGCCTGCCTCCTGGTCTTTTTTGACCTCCTGTACAGATTTTGCGCGCTGTTTTAAAGACACAAGCTTTGTTTTACTAATAAGTTTTACGTCTCTAAAAAGCTCTACATTATCAGCTAAATTTACCTTTCCCTTTGTTACTTTTAGCCCATAAATCTTCTCGCCCTCAATAATGAATGTGGCTAGAACTTTTGCCTCACCTTTGACTGTCTTTTCCTGGATCTCTTTCTCCTCTATAAGATCGGCTACTTCACCCAGTTCTTCCAACAGCTCGTAGATAATATTATAGGTTTTTATAATAATCTTTTCTTGCTTGGCAAGATTACGTACCTGTGAGTCTATCTGACCGCCAAATCCGATAATAATTGCTTTAGTTGTTTTCGCTAAAAATATATCAGATCGGTTAATCTCGCCAACCGCTTGTAATATAATTTCGATGTTTTTATTTTTCGCGAGCGAGTAGTTAATTGCTTCAAGCGAGCCTTGGGTGTCTGTTTTAATAATAAGATTAAGTTTTTTATCCACTACCTCTGGGTGAAGAATTGAGTCGAGGGTAAGTTTGCCAGGTACTGATCCGTGCATTACGACTGTTTCTACCGCGCCTTCTGTGGTGCTCATTTCTGAACCTACTTCGGGAAGTTCGTTAAAACCCAGAAGTTCAAACGGACTTGAAGGCACAACCTGGGTAACTGACACGCCGAGGTCGTTCACGAGTGATTTTACTTTTGCTTTTTTGCGAGCTGAATAAATAGTGTCTCCGATTTTAAGGGTGCCTTGTTTGATAATAGCGCTTACTACCAGTCCTCGCCTATCTTTTTTTGTCTCAATAATATAGGCGAGTGGATCTGCCTGTGGATCATAGGAGAGATTTGCTTCTGAGGCAATAAGGAGGAGCGACTCAAGAAGCTCAGGAATACCAGCGCCTGTTTTTGCAGAAACTTCAACAACCGCAACAGAACCTCCCTTACCCTCAACCATTACTTCATGTTGTAAGAGATCATTTTTTACTTTGTTCGGATTTGCGTCGGGGAGGTCAATTTTATTTAAAACTACAATGAAGGGGATTTTTGCCGCTTTGATGTGGGAAATAGACTCAATAGTCTGGGGCATAAGGGAGTCTTTCGCGTCAATAAGGAGAATTGCAATATCCGCAACCTGGGCGCCGCGTGCGCGGAGTTTTGAAAATGCTTCATGACCCGGCGTGTCAATAAACGTCAGTTTATTTGTGTTGTAGCCTTTAATGGGAACGGTAATTTCATACGCGCCGATTTTTTGGGTGATGCCGCCAAATTCTTTATCGGCAACATGAGTTTTTCGGATATAGTCGAGGAGTGAGGTTTTTCCGTGATCGACGTGTCCTAAAATAGCAACAACTGGTGGTCTTGGTTTCATAGTGTGGTTAGTTGGTTAATTAGTTACTGTTTCTGTAGGTGGAACCTCTGGTGGTTTTTCTTTGCTGGGAAGTTGCACGATATCTATTTCGTACTTCGTAAGTCGAGAGGCAAGGTTCACATTAATGCCACCCTTTCCAATAGCAAGGGGTGCCTGAGACTCTTCAACCGTGACTTTTGCCTGATGGGTATCCTCATTCAAACTTACCTCATGAATTTTGGCAGGAGAAAGAGCTGCCATCAAGAATAGTTTGGGATCACTATTCCACTGAATAATATCAATTTTTTCACTGCCGCCAAGTTCGTCTGTGACGGTTTGTACCCGAATGCCTTTTTGACCCACACATGCGCCCACGGGATCTACGCCACCCTGACTACTAAAAACGGCAATTTTTGCCCGCTCACCAGGTTCGCGTACAATTGCTTTAATCTCAACGGCGTTATTGGCAATTTCCGGTACCTCTCGTTTAAAAAGTTCAGAGATCACCCGATTATCACTGCGAGAAAGCAGAATACGGGAGTACCCATACTTATCTTCACTAATTTCTTTGAGGAGGAAACTAAGCGAGTCATTTACCGCATATTTTTCATTCTTCATCTGTTCTTCTCTCGGGAGTACTGCCTCAGTCTTGCCAATATCAACATACGCATTATACCCATCATACCGGATAACGCGTCCGCGAACGAGCGAACCAATCTGACCTCTATAATGAGAGAGTACTGTTTTTTTCTCAGCTTCACGAATTTTTTGTAATATTACTTGTCGCGCAGTTTGGGCGGCAATGCGGCCAAAGCCAGGAGGAGTAATATCTTTAGTATCTTTTAGTACTTTTGTCTCACCAGATTCACGATTTACCTTTACCGTAATTTCCTCTTCAGCCATATCTGGATACTCTTTTTTAAATGCAGCTTGCACTGCCGCCTCAATCGACTGAATTACCTCTTCCGGGGAAATTCCGCGCTCAGTGGCGACTTGATTGAGTGCTAATGCAAATTCACTTTTTATAATACTCATGCTTTTATTGTATCACATCAGGAGGCGAAATCAACGTAAAGCACTCACATTTTGTCCCATAATATTGATTTTTATCACAATTTTTGTTAAACTACTTCACAAAGAATCAAACGCATGCAATTGCTGGGTGCAGTTTGATCTGTACTTTTATAATTTACGGAAAGGTTTTAGCAGAGGCAAATAAGTTATACGTATGATGTTCATCGTTCATCGTTGCTTGTTTGGCTCTGCTAAAAGAGCGAAGAATTAAGTTTGGGGAGAAAAAGAAATGGAGTCGTCGATAGCTCAGTTGATTACTAACCACAGAAGAGAACGTGAGATCTTGACAGCACAGCTCGATGTACTTCGGGGTTTGTGTACCACTACAAAACAACGTCGAGCCCTTGAACTACTAAGTGTACAGATAGATCTCGTTATGATCGGTCACGGCCAGTGGTTAGACATTCTCGCCTCTGATCTAAGAAATGCAGGTCGTATCGAAGTGGGAACGAGCGATAGTAAATAAGAAGGAGTAGCCAGATGAGATGTTCAGAGTGTTGGCATAGGCAAGGTGAGGAGACGTACTGCGGGTCATGTGGTTTTCAGATGCTCTGTCTCGGGTGCAAAAGTCTCTACCATGAAGGCGACAAGTACTGTCGTGAGTGTGGTCGGGAGCGCAAGCGCAAGATTCCCCAAAAGCGAGTTCAGGCATCACAACCATAACTTTCCGCGGATTCATGCGCTGGGTGGGTTTATCTGTTCCCCTGAACAGAGATCCATTCCAGCGCTATTTTTTTAGCTTGTTGCACAAGCCTACAATCAACCGCAGCGGTTGATTTATGATAAAATACACACGGAAACTCTCAAAGTTTTCAGCACCAGAAAAATCCGCGGAAAGGAAAAGACAATGCAACGTATCTATCTGAGGATCAGTGTCTGGAGTGAATTGCCCAGGGTTGAAATCGACAGAGTAGCCGAAGAGGTAGCCAAATTTCCTCATGTGCTTGTTGTTGACGTGTTTGATGACGGAGAGGACGACATCGTCGCAATTGCACAATTTACGAATGATCTGCCAGTTGAGGAAATTGCGGCAGCATTGGAAGGGGGAGCGCAAGGGATAGCCGATGTAGCCGATGCGTATACGCAGTGGACGCGCAGTGATCATTTACTCATAACTCAACCAGAAAGGCGATCAACGTTTCAGCGGACGATAGAATCTGACAATGAAGGAGAAGACAATGAGCCAGCAGGGGGCTAGGTTTGAGGACCAATTCACAGAGGCGACTGAGCTTATGCTGAGAGGATTTGAGGGTCAACTCATGCTATCGGTCTTGTCTATGCCGACAGGTAACATGAGAGAGCAGCTTCGTAAGTTAGGAAAAGAGCGGCTGGAACGTTACCGCCAGAAGTTCCTCGGATCTACGATTGAGTCATCGACCGATTAGTATCCGCGGACATTTGCTTTGCGCTGGGTGGGTTTATCTGTTCACCTTGAACAGAAATCTATCCAGCGCTATTTTTTTAGCCATGTAACAATAGTTTGTGCGAGGTCTTTTTCTTTTCCGTGAAAACCGTGGTCGGCGTCGGGAATAATTTTGTACTCAAATTTTGGTTGTTGCTTTTTTAAAATGTCAACGACTCTTTGCACATTACCCCACGCGTACTCATCTTTCTCCCCATACACAACGAGTGTTGGTTTGTTTATGGATTTGTAGTGTCGAAAGAAAGGTTTTGTGGAAAGTTTTACTTTGTTAATCACCTCATAAAACGGAAAGACGTTATAATCACCATCGGGATTGGTAATATCGTAAAATCCTTGATAAGAGAAAAATTCATCAGGTAACAGTTCTGCGATCATTTCCTCCCCCTTTTTGTTTTTAATTTTTTCTTGGGATTTCTTAAGTAGTTTGTTAAACTTATCTTTTCCCAACATATCGTAGTAAATTCCGGTGTCGTCGCCCCCTGCAATAAGGATGTATTTTGCAATTTTATTATTTGATTTGTAGTAATTGTAAACACAAATTTTGTTTGCGCCGGTTGATTCACCTGCTAAATAAAATGTCTTGAACCCTTTTTTCTCTAAGAAAGAAACTGCGCCGTCAATATCTTCTACGCATTCTTTTATTTTCTCGTACGCCATACCAAATAATTTCCGTTCAACTTCGCCGTTTTTTTCAACATTAATTTTTTTGACGAGATGCGCGCCGCGATTGTTAAACATGAGAAGAGCTACACCATTTTTATAGAGTGTTTGGGCAAAGTCGTAGTTTTGCTCATAGAAAACTGAAGAACTCCCATTGCCATGTAAGTGAATCATTACTGCGTGAGCGCGAGGTGGTTGAAACAGAAGGCCGGGGAGAGTGAGTTTGTCGGGAGTTATGAATTGGACAAATTCTGGTGTCATTTTTTTTCTTCTTTTGTTTTTTCTTGTTTGGCAGGCTTTTCTTTCTTGTCCACCGGTTTGTCTCCCGTAGTCTTGGGTGAAGCGGATTCTTTTGCAGGAGGAGCACCCTCAGCTGATACTTCGCCTTCTTCAGGAGGTTTTTCTGTGGTGATTTCCGGCGCAACCGCGGTTGTTTCTGGAGTTATACTTTCTTCTTTATGAGCAATCACGGAAACAATTACTATTTCTGTTCCATTCTTGATAGTATAGTCGCCAGATTTTGTAATATCCGAGACCTTGATCTCTTGACCTAATTCTTTTATAGCACTAATATCAACCATAATATGCGCGGGAATGTTTTGAGGAAGTGCTTCAACGATAAGATGATCGTGTTGCTTCATAAGTACGCCACCTAGCTGATTTACCGCAGGTGAGGCGCCAATAATTTCAATAGGTACCTCAGTCTCAATTTTTTGGGTCAGATCAATTTTTCTAAAATCAACATGTAGAATATCGTGGGATACAGGATGACGCTGAAGTGAACGAATGAGTGTGGGAATAGATTCTTTATCAAGATCAATGTAGATAATACCGGTTTCATGCGCTACTTTGTATGCAGCGGTAAAATCTTTAAGCGTTATACTTATAGACTGTGACTTGAATTTGGGACCAAATACATTTGCCGGAATAATCCCCTGTTTGCGTAGTTGTTTTACTTTTTTGCCGGTTACTTCTCGTTTAGTTGAAGCGAGTGTAGTTTTTTCTGCCTGTGCTTTTTTTGCTTTTACCATACTATTCTTTTATGAGGTCAATAAAAAATATCTTATCTGACGACAAGTTTGTATTATAGACTATTGTGTGTTCTTTAACAAGGGGAGAGAAGTTTTGATTTACGATATACATATTTTTCGGAAGAGAGATTTGTAAATTAAAATCTGAGTTGCCGGTACCAATCTGCTTTTGTACTACAAGTTGGTAAATACCATTGCCGGTTTTTAGTTGAGTCCCCAGCTGATATTGAATATCTATAGTCGCGCTTGTCTGCGGTTTAATCTCTGTAAAAAATCCAATGGTATGATAAGAAGTATTGGTCTCATCGAAATCTTCAATGAGTGAGCCGTTTCTTGTAATAGTTTTGACAGAGGCGTTAATGGGTAAAAGTACTTGAAAATAGTTTTTATAGCTACCCCCGGGAAATACGTCGTAGAGCGAATCATTTTTGAGTTGTACTGTGAGATGGTTACTGATAGTGCCGTCTGGAGATAGGGTGACGGCGAGCGAAATGGAGCGGCTCACAAAAAAATTTGCTTTATTTACCCCAAGGTTTGCTTCCAAAGGATAGAGGTAATCAGTTACACAGTTGGGTTGTGCAGTGGTGCAGTTGGGGAGAATGGTGCGTCCCGACCAGTACTGACTATCAATGAGATTTTGTACCGAAGTGTTATTTGAGTACGCTACAATTTGTTTTTCATTTAATGATTTTTGAAGCATTTCTAAAAACACCGCAGGTGAAATAGAATCGGTTGAGATGAGAAGTTGATCAAGAACCGCAGAGAGGAATCGTTTCTTCTGTTGAGAGCCGGGAAAGAATTCTTTCTCAGCATAAATTTGCGCTTTGAGGTAAAAATTATCTTTATTCACAATTTCTTTAAAGTCGGGAATATATAAGTTACCCGCAGCTGCTAAAATATTTTGAATTGCTGAGGTGGTGATGAGGACGCCTCCATCAAAACCCGTCTCACCCATTTCTTTCTGTAAAAATCCCAGAGCTTGGGTGTAGTTTTCAAAAAAATCGCCAGAAAAAGCAGAGTCGCGCAAAAACCAATGAGGTTGTGAGAGATATTTTTCAATCGGCTTCGGAGGAGGAATATGTATTTTTAGTTGCCCATCTGCGTCGTATACGTCATACACTTTTAGTTCCTGGATTGATAGATCTTTTACCCGCACAATTGCGTATGAGCCAATAAATCCACCCCCGGGTCGCAGTTCCATATTATTTGCAAATAGGAGGAGATATTTCTTCTCAGCATTTTGCGCCATAATATCACCGATAAAGGGGAGAAATTTTTTATAGGTGGTAAGCAGATTTAAATTGGTTTTCAACTTCTCCTTCTCTTGTCGCAGGTGAAGGGTAAAGGTTGGAAATTTTTGGTAAATTGACGCGAGGTCGTCTTCAAGCGTACCCGCCTCTTCTCCAACACCTCCAAACGCAGTAACCATCTGCTGTTTTTCTTCAGGAGTTTTATCTTTTTTGAAAATGAGGCTGCTAATGAGTGAGCCTTGTTTTGCAAGCTGTAACGAGGTTTGAAGCGCGTGGTGAGAGCGCTCGTTTATTTCAATGAGGTTATCGGGATAGACGACAAGTGCAAAGAGGAGAAATGTGGGACGAACAGGGGCGTAAAGATTTTTTGCTGTGCTCAAAAAATCGCCAGATTGCTCGAGATAAAAATTAGTGGTCGCAAAATCTTTGGTGCTTATTGATTTTACCGCGCGATAGTGGAGGAAACTTGCGAAAAGCAGGGGAACAAAAAATAAGAGGTGAAAGACAAGAATTGCGAGAAGGCCGTAGGTAATAGTCCGCCTTGGTTTTATAAAATAAGTAAGGTTTAGTTTTGGTCTTGTTTTTATTGGTGCGGATGGAGCATGTGTTTTAATCTTCTCATTTTTTATATTGAGAAAGTGCTCGTCACTTCGGCTAAACACAAACCACACAATAGAGTCTATATCTGCCTGAGTGATGTCGTGCGGATCTTCAAGGTTGATTACTTTTATATTTGGTTTATGGTATTTCAAGACAAACTCAGAGAGGCGCTCTGCCTCTTTTTTCTTATTCGTAAAAAGGAATATGAGTTTTTCATAGGGATGATTTGTAAAAGTGTCAATGAGGTCAGGGTTATTGACGATAAAAAAAAGGTTGAATTTGCTTATGTTGGCGGGGAGGCGAGGAGAAATGTACACGTCATTGTCATATTTTTTTAGGTGCTTTTTTAGGAGATCTAAAAAGTGATGATTTCGTGAGTCTATACAAAGCACCTGCTGCCGGTTTCCGGTAAAATCTGACTGCAATTCCATACATTGATTATATTGTATAATTAGATTATGATGAAGACGCATTTCGCAGAAGGAAAAATTACGACATTACATGATCTTGATACGTTAAAAGCGAAGTTTCAGGAGAAAAAAGTAGTACTTGTTGGGGGATGTTTTGATTTATTCCATTTTGGTCACCTCGTATTTTTTGAAGGGGCAAAAAAAAGCGGAGATGTATTGGTTGTTGCTCTTGAATCAGACGAATTTATCACGTTAAAAAAAAAGCGCTCCCCCATTCACACCCAAGCGCAGCGAGCGTTCATTCTCGCCAACCTTACCCTTGTTGACGCGGTAATCACCTTACCCTTTTTAAAAACCTACAGCGAATATTTTCAGCTTGTCTCCCGTTTGCGCCCTGATGTGATTGCGATAACTGAAGGCGATCCGTATCAATCTGAAAAAGAAAAGCAGGCAGCAGAGATTAATGCGGTGGTGAAAGTAGTTGCGCCACGGGTGGATACGCATTCGACTAGCGCAATCATTCAATATGAGACTATTTTTAGCAATTAATTTTACCCCAAAAGTTCAGGCTGAATTTGAGAGTCAGTTGGCGAGACTTAAAAGTTTGTACCGACAGTTTAGTTGGGTGCCTCCGGTAAACTACCATATTACCCTTCATTTTTTGGGAGAAGTACATGATGTAAAAAAAGTAAAAAAAGATATTGAGACGATGGTTTTTGACCTGCCTCCCTTTCTATTTTTCGCAAATCACGCGGATTTATTTATTCGAAATGACATTCTTCTCTACATTGGTTTCAGGCGAGAGAAAATTCTTGAGACATTAGTTGATCGCATCCAAGATCACTATACGGTAGAGCACACAAAGGGATTTGTACCCCTTCTTACCATTGCTCGCTATAAAATCCCCTCCAAACAACAGTACCTACTTCTTCGCAAGCGCCTACAAAACCTTCCGATAGATGTGGAATACTTAGTGAACAAAATTACACTGTTTGAGAGTGTGCAGGGTGGACGACACGTAGAATATAAAAAACTCGCAGACTTCAAACTCGTAAAATAATCCATATAAATAATCTCCCCATTATAGAGAGATTATTTATGCACAAACTCTTAAAAAAACTATTAGGCAGCGACGAATTTCGTCATATTGGTGCCACACGTTGGGCATTTAGCTTTCAACATTGGTTTACCATTTTTTGCTGTCTCTCTTGTTGTTTCTTCTACATCTTTCTTTGCGCGGCATTTTACACAGTACATCGTTGTCATAATCAAATCACCTCCCTTCCTTTAGGTTAAAATCGTAAAAAGTGCGAAACGTAATTACTCATACTAGCAAAATAGAGGAGAATTTCAAGGGTAAGTATAAAAGCTATTATAAAAATACTTTTTTTTAAATCCTCAGCAAAGCTTTTCCGGATGATTGTTTCCTCAGAGATTGTGGTATTTTGTGGCGCGCTCTTTAGACGAGACTGTTCACGTCGTGCGGCACTGAGAAGTTTTTCACGTTTCGTTTTAGTGGGCATACGATTCATACGTATTGTAACCATATTGACAGTGTTTTGTAAAGAGGGTACAATGATTCTTGATATTGATTTGGACTATACAAAATAAAATTTATTGTATATTCTTAAAGAAAGCTTTCTAGTTATTAATAATTTATTCAAGCTATGCTTAGTAAAAAAATAGTATACGGAATTTCTTTTGTCGTTCTTATCTTTTCGACCTACGGTTCATATTCATATTTCGCAAATAGCAACACTTCTTTTATGGGTATGAATAAACCAAAACCAACTACGGTTATGATAGATAATGCTTCCGGTGAGGCAGTTTCCACCGAGCCAAAAACTGAAGAATGTCCATTAAATGGCGAGCTCCTCAGTAAAACTCAGAAACAACTATGGGAAAAACGACGTCCTATGGGAGTGATGATTGAGAACCATACTGATGCGAGGCCCCAGTCTGGCATATCATCGGCTGATGTCGTGTATGAGGCTGTGGCAGAGGGTGGGATTACTCGATTTTTAAATATTTTCTACTGTCACGATGCAAAATTCATAGGCCCAGTGCGCTCAGCAAGAATTTACTTCATCAACTTTTTGCAAGAGTACGGGTTGAATCCTCTCTATGTGCATGTCGGAGGAGCCAACACTGATGGACCAGCAGATGCACTTGGCGCAATTGATACATTAGGGTGGGCTGGTTATAACGATTTGAATCAGTTTTCAGTACCATTTCCTATATTTTGGAGAGACTATGATCGTCTCCCTAATCGCGCAACA
>JGI1358J11329_10002063_pt1 | contig 15972 bp, 14 predicted proteins | sample Subgroupgradi54m_FD_11329 | JGI IMG/M metagenome (IMG submission 11329)
ACGCCCGACTTTGCATCAATGATGATGGAATCTCGTTTAATCAAATCATTTTTGAGTAAGGGACAAAGTCCTAACGCGGCCCCTGTTGGATAACAACCAGGATTCGCAATCAAATTTGCCTGCTTAATTTCTTCCCGATACACCTCAGGAAGCCCGTACACGGACTGTTTTAAAAGATCTTTCCGGCGATGCTTTTCTTGATACCATTCTTCGTAAACATCCGCGCGGCGAAGCCTGAAATCTGCGGAGAGATCAATCACAACTTTTTCTTCATCATAAAAATCTCCTGCCACTTTCATCGCAAGTGTGTGAGGTAAAGTAATAAAAATCACATCCGAATTCGAAGCCACTTTATGAAAGTTAAATTTTTCAATGACAAGATCGTTGGCCTTTCCCAAAGCAGGAACCAGATCTCGGGCATAAACATGATCGTCAGACCGCGTCGTCAATGATCCGATCCTGACGTGCGAATGGCGCGCCAAAATCCGAATCAATTCATTGCCGGTAAAACTGGTTGCTCCGACCACAGAGCAAGTAAGCATCGTAACCTCCTAAAAATAAAAACTTTCTAAGCACCTATCGTGCCTAGAAAGAGTAAAACTATGCCTCCCTAGAAAGTCTATTTGTCATAGAGAGACTTAAAGACACTCATCCATTAAGCTTTGTTAGGGAATCAAAATGAAGAAAATATTATAAATCTAGACTTATCCATTGTCAAATGAATAGGTTAGGTGAATTTTCGGCTTGACTTTATGGGGCTATCCCTTTATGTTGCAGTAGCTTGAAATGCTCTAAACCATGACAAGACTTGAACAAACCATCGGTTACCGCTTTAAGAATAAGAACCTTCTTCTTGCTGCCCTTACCCATCCTTCCTATCAAAATGAAAAGGAAATAAACGTACTTGTTGAAAATTTCCAGCGTCTTGAATTTTTAGGAGATTCAATTCTTGATTTTTTTATTGCCAGAAAACTCTATGCTCTTTTCCCGGAAGCAAACGAAGGTCTTTTAAGCCGTCTGAGGTCGATCCTGGTTTCAAAAAAATTCTTAGCTAAAATCGCCCGCACCATTCAGCTTAGACCTGCGCTTCGGTTAGGTGAACGAGAACGGAAATTACCTTCTGCTTTACGCGAAAAAATTTTGGCGGATGCATTTGAGGCCTTGGTGGCAGCCATTTACTTCGACCGCGGACAGAAAACGGTCGAGCGGTTCTTGCTAAAATGTTTTAAGCCTTATTTTAATCCCAAAAAACTTTTTCAGTTTGATCCGAACCCAAAAAGCACTTTACAAGAATACACGCAGAAAAAGTTTGGCATTCTTCCAAATTACCAGAGCAAATACGAAAAAAAACGTGAGCGGTTTAAAGTTCGTGTTTCCATCAAACGAAAAATGAAGGCTGAAGGCGTTGGAAGAACCAAACAAGAAGCAGAATCTCAGGCAGCGGCGGCGCTCTTGAAAAAACTAAAAATCAGGCAGGTGGTTTCTTTTTAGAGAGAAAATTTTCGAGGAGTTTAAAACTGCTATCTACTAATGCTTGTTGCAAATCAGCGGCAGGCTGATTGGGATTGAGTTTCTGATTTTCTTGAGTCGGAAATGTGGGCGGCGGTACAGATTTAGAAGGTACGTACCGAGAAGTGATTTTAGAAAACTGTTGCTGAACTAAACTTTCCAAAAATGTTCCAATCAGCATCGGATCCTTGCGAATGGAAGGTTGCGAAATCGTTCCCACGACTAAAATAGGAATCGGTCCGAGTCGAGTATTTTCACCCACATGCGAAGAAATCTTCTGACTGATAGCTGGTGACAAATAAGCAGAAAGCCTTAAGTTAAGACTTCCGTCAAAACCAACATCGCCTATCGTATCAATTTGAAAGTCATCGGAAACTAAAACCGTGTTTTCGGTCTTTGCTTTTTTATTTTCTACTTGAAAATCTCCTCGGATATCGCTAAATCGCGTCGCACCTGATTGAAAATTGCCTAACGTCGCGAGTTCCGTAATTTGCCCTAGTCCTCCCAAAATATCAAGCGTGTGGAATTCACCGTTGGTAACAGAAAGAGATCCTTTTCCTTTCAAACGATCAATCCATCCTTGATCGAATGGTCCTTCTTCAGTTAACGTAGCAACTGCAAAAAGATTTCCATCTGCAACAGGTTTTGCGGCATTCATCTGTATCCGCGCTAAATTTAAACGCTCAAGCTCAAACTCAATTACTGAGACAGGAGCTTTCTGAGAATAATCAAGTACGGCGCGACTCGAAACAGTGCCCCCATAAGCATCGAAATGCAACAGCGGAATCATGACCCTTCCCTCGGTGGAAACAAATTGTAATTCAAATTTCTCGAATGATTCGTCAGGAGAAATTGCTTTCCCAGCAAATGCTTCCACCTGATTCCAATCAAGTTTCATGCCTTGAACTGAAATAGCATCGCTTGTTTTATGAAGCTGAGAAATGAAGTTACGAACATCTAGTTTTGGGGAATGAACTTCTACGAGCCAGCGGGTATCGGGTTGAGCGAGCATTTTTCCTTCAGCCGTAAATTTAGAACTGCCGATTTCGAATTGGATGTTCTTGAGCTCTGCATCCAGAGGGCTGAAATCAATGGAACCGCTCAAATTTTGAATTTCAGCGCCATTAGCTGCCTTAGCGGAAATATGATCAAAGCTGACGTTATTCATGATTCTGCCTTGTTCTAAATGATTAAAATTACCCTTAATATTGGCTAAAATTTTTACTCCTCCGGAAAGCTCAAACTGCTCGAGAAGCGGAAAATACTGCCGCCATCCATTGATGCTAAATTTATTTGTAAGCACTGTTAACTCTGTGTCTCCAGACACTAAATCAAGATTAACAATAGAACCTTTCAAAGAAGCTTCCTCAAATTCCACCGCAACATCGCCTCGAAGTACACGGCCACCTACCAACTTAATATCACCGTGAAGAAAAAGCGGTATGCCGCTGGGTTTCGAAAAATACTGAGAATAGGCCAATGTAGTTTTACTCAAATCGACACGGGTATTAATCAAAAAAAGTTGTGGCTCTCCCTTCACGAAGAAGTCCAATTGGCTTTCACCGGAAAATCCAGCATTAACGGGAAGAATCTCTGCAAAAGGCAATAAATACTGCGGAAGTGTGTCAATCTTAAAACCTTTGGATTTAACAAAAATTTCTTCGATGGCGGTTTTGAAAATATTAAACTTGGCTTCGAGATCAAAAGGGCCTCCAAACGGCGTCGTCAATGCTCCATCTTGGAAAATCAACGAGCCACTAAAAAGATCTAGTTTGATTTGGAACCGAGCTTGATAATCACCGGCCATACTTATGGCCGGCTTAGGAGGAATTTGATAAACCAAATTATGAACACTTGAGGAACCCTTGAATTCTAATTCTGAAGTACCTCCTCGCTTAAATGCCTGGCCTGAAAGTGAAAATGTGCCTTTTTCCACGTGCACGGGAAGCGGAGATCCCCACCATTCCGCAAGTTTTGAAAATTCAATTGGGCCAATTGATATTTGAATCTTAGAAATTAAATCCTTCAACCGGAAATTTTTAAAATCTGTTTGAAATGTTCCCGCTAAAGATACATTTTCAGAATCGTTTAAAAATTTCCCCAGGATTTTAAATCGAACTGGATGATTAGGACGAATATTCCAAAGATCAAAGTAAACATTTTTGAGCGAAATGGTTTTAACCAAATTACCCTTTCCATCACGCCAGGAGTAGTGAATATCAGCATCATTTAACCCGATATGTGCTAATTCCGATTTTCCCAACAGGAGTGAAATAATCGAAGGTCGGAAAGTGGCATTCACAGCATGAACTAAAGGAAGTGCCGTATTTGCTGCTAGAGGCTTAAGTTCAAAAGTTTCTAGATGTAAAATGGGGGTTGGAAAAAACGAAACACGAAGACGTTCAAAAGAAGACGTGTAGCCTAATTGGTCTTGAATGGTTTTGCTAACCATATGTTCAAGATATTGAGATCGGACTAAGAATGGAATGGATGAAAAAAGAGCAAGAACCAGGACAAGAAGGAAAATAGAAATCGGCAGTAACAACCGTTTGAATTGCCGAGTCTCTACCATGCTAGAGAACCTTTCTCAGGGGTGAGGAAACGTACCCGCACAAAAAACGAGTAACTAATAGTTACTATTAGGTTGGGTTGTTCCGATTGGGCTGTAGTTATAATCCTCAAGAAAGGCAGCGCACCCTGAAAGCTGAATGATGAGAAGTAAAGCAACGAACCACTTAAGTAGCAAAAAACGGTCCATAACAAGTCGAAAATTACCGTTTTGTGTATTGGAAACTTCGTCGTGCTTTCTTGTGCCCGTATTTTTTACGTTCTTTTTTCCGTGGATCGCGCGTCATGAATCCGCTTTTTCGCAGCACCGAGCGTAAACTTTGATCGCAACACCGAGCGTAAACTTTGATCAAATTCAACAAGTGCTCGCGAAATTCCAAGCCGGATGGCTTCTGCTTGACCGCTCAAACCGCCGCCTTTCACTTCCGCCCTGATTTTAAAACGATCCAGCAATTTAACAGCTTCTAACGGTTGATGAATAATCATTCGAAGGGTTTCGCGCGGAAAATAATTTTCAAGTGTCCTGCTGTTGACTACAATTTCTTTTCCGCCGTCTTCAATCCACACGCGGGCAACAGATTCTCTGCGTCTTCCTGTTGCGTAATGGGAATTTACTTTGGGTTCTGAACTGACCATAAGGATGCCTTTAAATTTGAATTGGAACTGGTTTCTGCGCCGCTTGCCGATGTTCCGTACCTGCATAAACACGGAGCCGTTTCAGCATTTTTTCGGCAAGCCTATTTTTAGGAAGCATTCTGCGAACTGCTTCGGTAATAATTAATTCCGGATTCTTGGCCTGGAGATCTTCAAAATTAATCGTGTGCCTTCCGCCGGGATAACCTGTATAGTTCTGATAAATTTTTTCCTTATTCTTTCGGCCGGTGACCCGAATCCCTTTTGCGTTAATCACAATCACCTGATCCCCGCATTCCATATGGGGGGTATAAAAAGGTTCGTCCTTCCCCATGAGAATGACGGCCACGCGTGTCGCAAGCCGGCCTAGAATCTTATCTTGCGCATCGACTAGGAAACATTTCCGTTCTATTTCGTTTGGTTTTGGCAAATATGTTTTCATAACGTAAAACCTTGTAAATACTTGTCCTTACATCTGTTTAGGTGAAAAGAGGATGAAGTATAACAGAACCCAACTCCCTTGTCAAAATCATTCGAGGATAAGATTAAAATGAATCTATAACGCTTTTAAGAGTTAGCCCTTGGGGAGGGGCTGTAGGGCCGACAAAATTGCGTATTTTAGACTCAAGAACCTCTTTAAAATCAGCTAATTTTAACTTGCCAGAACCTAATTGAAGAAGGGTCCCAACCATACTCCGAACCATCTTATAAAGAAACCCGTTTGCTTCTACGGTGAAACAAATAATTTTTCCTTCTTTTCTCACCTCAAATTTTCGAATGGTGCGGACAGCGCTTTTGCGTCTTCCGCCGCTTGACTCATAAACCCGAAAATCATGTTTTCCGCTGAGAATTTGAGCGCCCTGTTTCATTTTTCGTAAATCTAAAGGAAAGGGGAAATAAAAAGAGCGGAAACGTTCAAGCGGTGAACGATGCCTGGAATTAAAGACTCGATACTCATATATTTTCCATTTTGCCGAATACTGAGAATGAAATGAGGGAGGGACTTCTTTGATCTCGGTAACGGCGAGATCTTCCGGAAGATAATGATTCAAACCCAGCTGGATTTTGGGGAGCTCGAGCTTCGAATGAACATGGAAATTAACGACTTGCCCTTCTGCATGAACTCCTGAATCCGTGCGGCCCGAAGCAATAACTTTTATTTTTTTTTGGATGAGTTTCTTTAGCGCGGATTCAAGCTCGCTTTGAACGGTACGATATTTTTTCTGCGTTTGGAATCCAAAAAAATGGGTGCCGTCGTATTCAAGCGTAAGCTTGATATTTCTCACGATCCAACTAACGCTTCGGCAATTTGAACAGCGTTCAGCGCAGCACCTTTTCGAAGTTGGTCGCCGGCCACAAAAAGCGCAAGGCCGTTTTTGCAGGATAAATCTTCTCGAATACGCCCGACCAACACATCATTTCCCCCGCTTGCTTCAATCGGCATAGGGAAATAATTATTTTTCTGGTCATCCACCAGTTTAATGCCAGGCGCTTTCGCTAAAATGCTGCGCGCTTTTTCAGCGGTTATCTTTCTTTCAAATTCAATATAAATAGTTTCCGAATGAGCACGAAACACGGGAACGCGGACGCAGGTAGTGACAATTCGAATGGAATCATCGTGGAGAATTTTTTGCGATTCCTGAATCATTTTAAGTTCTTCGCCATTATAACCATTCTCTTCAACGGCGCTATTGTGCGAAAAAAGATTGAACGCAATCTGATGAGGAAAAACTTCCTTTTTAATAGATTTTCCATCCAAAAAATCACGAGTTTGTACTTCAAGCTCCTTCATCGCCTTCGCTCCAGCACCGCTCGCAGATTGATAGGTGGAGCAGAGAATGCGTTTGGCGGGGCTTTTTTTATGAAGCGGCGCAATGGCCATCAGCATAATAATCGCGGAACAATTTGGGTTTGCAATAATTCCCTTATGTTTTTTGATGTCTTCCGGATTAATTTCAGGAACCACCAATGGAACTTTCGGATGCATTCGAAAAGCGCTGGTGTTATCAATGACGACTGCACCGGTTTTAATCGCATGCGGCACAAACTTTGTGCTCACCGAAGCACCTGGACTTGATAAAACGATATCGATTCCTTGAAATTCATCGGGCTCAAATTTTAACTCTCGAACTGCGACGTCACGACCTTGAAAACGGACGGAAGTTCCTTTCGATCGAGCAGAACCAAATAAACGAAGCTCGGCAACCGGAAATTTCCGTTCTTCCAAAATCTTAATCATCTCGCTGCCGACGGCACCTTTTGCACCTACAACGGCAACATTGTATTTATCTTTCTTTTTCATCCCCCACCACTTTCTAAGTGATACCCGACGTATACTGCTTCACCCCACCCTTAAAGTAGCGAGGATCAATGTTGAATCCTTTCGACAATCAAATCACCCATACGGCTTGAAGAAACGGCTTGCTTGTCTGTGGAACGGCACTGCTCCGCGGTGTGATCCGTGGTCAAATCAAGCGTGCGATGACCTTCTTTCAAAGTTTTTCGAACCGCTTGCTCGACGGCTGCTCCCAAATCATGAAGTTGAAATGTGTACTTTAACATCATCGCAACCGAAAGAATCGCTGCGATTGGATTCGCTTGATCTTTTCCGGCAATATCAGGAGCGCTTCCATGAACAGGTTCGTACAAAGCATGATGATCACCCAAACTTGCGGATGGAAGCATTCCAATCGAACCTGTCAGCATCGCTGCTTCATCGCTTAAAATATCGCCAAAAAGATTCGTAGTCACAATGACATCGAACTGTTTGGGACTGCGAATCAGCTGCATGGCACAATTGTCGACATACATATGATTAAGCTGGACATCTGGAAACTTTTTTCCAACTTGCGTTACGACACGGCGCCAAAGCTCACTCGACTCCAAAATATTTGCTTTATCAACAGAGGTTACTTTACGCTTACGTTTCCTAGCCAACTCAAAGGCTTTGAGCGCAATCCGTTCGATTTCATGGGTCGAATAAACTTCTGTATTGAATCCGCGTTCTGAACCGTCCGGATTTTTTTCGATTCCTTTTGGTTTTCCAAAATAAATCCCGCCTGTCAATTCTCTTACCACCAAAATATCAACTCCATCCACTACTTCACGTTTAAGCGGCGACGACTCAATTAAACTTGGGTCAATCACAGCAGGCCTTAAATTAGCATAAAGACCAAGTTCTTTGCGAAGTGCGAGAAGCGCTTGCTCAGGCCTGATTTTATATTCCAATTGATCCCATTTGGGGCCGCCCACCGCTCCCAGAAGTACCGCATCAGAATCTTTCGCCATTTTTAAAACTTCTTCTGTAATCGGAACTCGATCTCGATCGACAGAAGCCCCCCCAACGCTTGCCTCTTTCGTTTCAAACTTAAGATGAGCAAGTGATTCAACCCGCTTAATCACTTTAAGCGCTTCACGAACTACCTCTCCTCCGATGCCATCCCCAGGTAAAACTAAAATCTTATACATAGATCCTTTGGTTTAACTAATTTGTTAAATCGAAAATATTTACGCGGGGTTATTGTAACTCTAGCTTTTGACCGCTAGACCTTCCTGCGGACTTGAAGCTGAGGCGTATTCTTTGATTGGAATTCTACCGGCCAAAAATGCCTTTCGCCCTGCAATCACTGCTTCCTTCATTGCTTCAGCCATAAGAATTGGATCCCGAGCACCTGCAATTGCAGTATTCATGAGCACGCCGTCCACTCCAAGTTCCATGCAAATTGCAGCATCAGACGCTGTTCCAACTCCGGCATCAACGATCACAGGAACAGAAACCGCTTCTTTGACAAATTTAATATTCAATCGATTTTGAATTCCGCGGCCCGAACCAATCGGAGCGGCAAGGGGCATCACGCATGCTGCTCCCAAATCTTCTAACTTTTTTGCCACAATCGGATCGTCATTGGTATAAGGCATCACCACGAAGCCTTCCTTCACCAAAACTTCAGTCGCTTCTAAGAGCGCAACTACATCCGGGAGAAGTGTTTTTTGATCGCCCAAAACTTCTAATTTAATCAAATCCCCGATCCCGGCTGCTCGCGCAAGACGCGCAATACGGATCGCATCTTGAGCCGTATAAGCTCCTGCTGTATTGGGAAGAATCGTAAAACGTTTTCGATCAATATAATCTAAAAGTGTTTTTTCGCCAGGCTGATCTAAATTGACCCGTGTAATCGCAACGGTCACAAGATCCGCGCCTGATGCTTCGTGCGCACGAACCATCACATCAAAAGAACTATATTTGCCGGTCCCCACAATCAAGCGAGAATTAAATTCATAGGTCCCGATTCTCAGTTTATCGTTCATTTAATTCCTCTAAACCTTAAGTGGTTTTCGTTCTGCTCGTTCGTAAAGGGTTGCATACTTGCGCGCCGATTGAGTCCAGGAAAAATCGCACGCCATTCCATTTTTCATTAGCTTGGTCCAAAACTTTTGATTTTGATAAATTTCAACCGCACGATGCATCGCATCCAAAAGATCTTCCGTTTGGTAACCCGGAAAAATAAAACCGTTTCCCTCGCCTGTCTTTGAATTAAATTCTTGGACTGTATCCACCAATCCGCCTGTCTCGCGAACAATTGGAATGGTTCCGAACCGTAAAGCAAACATAGGACCCAAACCGCATGGTTCATAACGTGAAGGGGTTAGAAAAATATCTGCTCCGGCATAAATGCGCTTTGCCATTTTGTCGTCAAAAGTAATATTGAGACCTAAATATTCAGGATGCCGTTTCTGCAAAATTCTTAACATCTTGTGGTATTCTTCTTCACCGGTTCCGAGCACAACCAATTGCCAATTTTCCTTGGCCATTTTTTCAAAAGCCGGCACGAGAATATCAAGCCCCTTTTGATCAGCAAGCCGGCCCACAAACGCAAAAAGAGGAGCTTTAGAATCAACTTTTAAATGATTTTCCTTCTGGAGTGCCTGCTTACAAAGTTTTTTTCCTTCCAGATTGCCTGCGCTGAAGTTTGCTTTAAGTTCCAAATCTTTCTCTGGCTCCCATTCGTTGAGACTGATTCCATTAGGGATTCCAAAGAGATCATTTTTCCTTCTCGCCAAAACCGCTTCCATGCCGCATCCAAATCCTTGAGTTTGAATTTCCTCTGCATAGCGTTGGCTAACGGTCGTCAAAACATCAGAATAAACAAGGCCGCCTTTCAAAAAACTAATTTTGCTATAGAACTCAAGCCGTTCCAAACGAAACTCATCCCAGGAAAATCCCGTAAGCGGTACTGAATCTGGAGGGAAATTCCCTTGATAGGCCAAATTATGAATCGTGAAAAGCGTTTTAGTTTTTTTAAAAAACGGATCCCCTTGATAAAGCGTTTTCAGGTAAACCGGAATCAAACCCGCTTGCCAATCATGACAATGAACAATCTCGGGCTTGATTTTAAGCCGTTTCAGCGCCTCGATCACGCCACGTTGAAAAAAAGTAAAGCGCCGGTCATTGTCAGGATAATCCCCCATTGGGGTTCCGTAAAGCTCATCACGGTCAAAATATTCTGGATGGGCAATAAAAAATACTTTCACTTCATTGAAACGACAGGAAAATACGGTGGCCGTTTCGACTTCGGCCCCGATTGGAACGCTGATTTCCTCAGCAACAATTTCTAAAGCAAAGCCTCGTTGCGTAATTTTTTTATATTTCGGAAGAAAAACGGAAACGCGGTGGCCTAGCTTTGCGATTTCTCTGGGCAGACTACCAATAACATCTCCCAATCCTCCCGTTGTAGCAAACGGGACCATTTCGGAGGCAATAAATACAACTTCCATGAAAATCCTTATGAAATCTCAACAACACAATTCCACGTTCCAAAAGCATTCGGTACACATGCGACTGGACGTTGATCGTTTTCCCAATTCCCATCCACCAAGTAACGATATTCATAGCGGCCGGGCTTCAACTTAAGCGTCAGATGCCATCTTCCGTCTTGATCTCTTCTCAAGCGGTGCTTCGAAGCATCCCAGCTATTAAACGTACCTGCCAGCCTTACATCTTCGGCCGATGGCGAATAAAATTCAAAGAGGGTATCTTTTTCTAACTTGTTTCTTGCGTTCACGTTATAAACCTCCAATTTTGCCATAACAACCTCCATTACCGGAAGCTCTGAGTACCGGTAAACATTGAGTATATAATGAGTAAAATCCCATTTCAAGGGATTCTTCCCTTAGGAAAGAGAAATAAACGTTGTTTTTTAGCAACATCTCATTATAATGCTGTCCTTTACGCGAGGTTACCTAAGATGAAACTCTGTTATGTTTGTGGAAAACGCCCGATGAGCGGCAATTCAATTGCCAGGCGCGGTATGGCCAAAAAAGAGGGCGGCGTTGGAAAAAAGATTACCGGAATTACACGCAGACGTTTTCTGCCAAATCTTCAACGCATTAAAGCCATTATTGAAAATGGCGCTACGCGAAGAGTGATGGTCTGCACAGGTTGTATCAAAGCAGGCAAAATTCGAAAAGCCCTCAGGGGCTTACGGCCTACAGGGCTGGTAGCGGCATAACTCAAAAATTTTCTTTCACGTCCCGCACTTCCAAAACCAAACTGTCGATTCCATCCCAGCTTTTCAGCTTCGGCGAATAAACGATCGTATAAGTTTCTGATTCTGGAAACGCGATCGGAACGCCGCGCGAACGCCACACAGCTTCAAACGTTATCACACCATCCGTTACCCACCAACGAAAACCATTGGACAAGCGTTCTGGATCGCGTTTGGTTCGAACGCCTCGGGTTAGAAACACAGGCTTTGGATTGCCTGCACCAAATGGCTCAAGAAGAGACAATTCACGTAAAAACTGGGAGGATAAACCTTGGAATGAAACTTCCAGATCAATTCGAATCGATCTTAAGAAAACGTCCGGTGAAACCGTTTTTCCAAATTCATTCATTTTTTCTCGGAACGCTTGAAGATTTTCTTTTTTAATCGTCAAGCCTGCTGCTAATTCATGACCGCCAAATTCTTCTAAAACATCCTGACAATGTTCCAAACCGTGAAACAAATGAAATCCTTTCACGGAGCGGCCCGATCCTTTTCCTGACTCTCCGTCAAAAGCAATCACAAATGCAGGCCTCATGAAATATTCCACGAGCCGCTGAGCGACAATGCCGATTACTCCTTCATGCCATCCATCGCCCGCTACCACAATGACGCGATCGCGATTGAAATTGATTTCACGTTCAACCGCTTGAAGCGCTTGTTTTAAAAGATTTTTTTCTTCCTGTTGACGCGCTTTATTTTCCTGATCAAGAAGCTGAGCTAATCGGTCAGCCTCCTCAGAATTACTTGTAGTCAAAAGTCTGAGAGCTGTTTCCGGAGAACTCATCCTGCCCGAAGCATTGATCCGGGGGCCTAGAATAAATCCAAGATCAGACACTGCAATTTTGCGCCGTTTTAAACCAGCCACTTCACATAAACTTTTAAATCCCGCTTGCGCACGGGCGCCCAATTTTTGAAGTCCGAATGACACCAGAATTCTATTTTCATCCGCAAGCGGAGCTACGTCACAAACACACGAAAGCGCAACCAAGTCCAAAAGTTCGTAAGCGCCCTGGCTCAAGAGCGCCTGTGCCAATTTAAAGGCAAGCCCACAGGCTGAAAGCTCCTTGAAAGGATAGGGGCAATCGTCTTGAAGCGGATTGATAATGGCGAGAGCCTCTGGCATTTCACCTCCATGAATCCGGTGGTGATCAATAATGATCACATCAATTCCAGCTTGTCGCGCTTCTTTCGCTTCTTCAAAAGCCGTAATTCCGCAATCTACTGTGATGAAAAGCGAAACATTTTTTTCCTTCGCTAACTTGAGCGATTCTTTGCTCACGCCATAACCATCTCTTTTCCGGACCGGAAGAAAAGTTACAAATTTTGCGTTCAACTTTTCAAGCATACGGCTCAAAACCGCCGCGCCCGTAATTCCATCTACATCATAATCTCCATGCACTAAAATGGTTTCCTTCCTGTCAATCGCAGACAAAATCCTCTTGGCAGACTGTTGGATTCCTTTCATCAAAAAGGGATCATAAAGAGCGTCGAGTGAAGGAAATAAAAGTTTTTGGATATCTTCTTCTGTGAAAAAACCTCGGAGGGCGAGAAACTTCTGCATTAAATTAGAATAAGGAAGTTGTAAAGCTAGAGAATCAGAAAGAGGCGGAGAATCGGCTATTTCCCAAATGGTGGACATAATATAAAAACGTGCCTTCGGTTACTGCTTAATTAAAAATTAGACTTTTTTCTTCTGCATCCATTGGTTGAGAAGAGGGCCTGCAACAAAAATCGTTGAATAAACTCCGGACGAGAAACCTACCAACAAGATAAAAGCAAAATCATTGATGGCAGGACCGCCGAACAGAAGCAATGCTAAAACACCAAAAAGAGTCGTGCTGGTCGTTAATACCGTCCGTGAAAATGTCTGATTGATACTTTTGGTAACAATTTTTCCAAATTCCTCTTTCCGGTAAATTTTCACGTCCTCACGAATCCGGTCAAGCGTAATGATCGTGTCATTCACTGAATAACCGATAATGGTAAGGATAGCAGCTACAATGGTTAGAGAAAACTCTCGGCCGGTCAGGAGAAAAGCCCCCAGCGCCACAATCACATCGTGAAGCAAAGCTACAATCGCACTCAAAGCATACCAAAACTGGAAACGCCATCCTAAATAGATCAACATCACCAACAGAGAAAGTCCGATGGCTTTAAGCGCTTTTGAAAAAAGATCTCGGCTTGCGGCAGGACCCAAAACTTCAGAACGGCGAATTTCAAATTGTCCTTGGCCCACTAAATCAGTAAGAGCTTGTTGAATTGCCTTTGTGCTTTCCGCTTTCGTGCGGATAGAAATATTTTTTTCCTCGGGACGGCCGTAATATTGAAGTTGCGCTTCCGTAAGACCCGCTTTCACAAGAGCGCCTCTCACTTTTCCGAGATCAATATCTTTATTTAAATGGATTTCTTGAACTGTCCCCCCCGTAAAATCAAGGCCAAGTTGATGAGGACCTTTCGTGACAATCGCAAAAATTCCAATCATAGTCAAAACGCTTGAAATCGTATACCCGATCCAACGTTTTTTAATCCAATCGACTTTAGGTTCGGGAATTAGGCTTAACATTCTTAGGTTGATCTCGCGACGCTCGCGCGTAAAGTAATCAAAAATAAGACGTGTTACATAAATCGCCGTAAACATACTTGCAGCAAGACCGATTGAAAGCGTAATCGCAAAACCACGAAGAGGGCCTGCGCCAAACCAAAGGAGAATTAAAGCGGAAAGAATGGTTGTCGCGTTGGAATCTAAAATAGCGCTAAATGCTTTATGGTAACCTGCTGAAATTACAGAGCGGATTGCTTTTCCCAATTGCCTTTCTTCTCGAATGCGTTCATTAATCAGAACGTTCGCATCTACCGCCATGCCCATCGTTAAAATAATACCGGCAATGCCAGGTAAAGTAAGTGACTGACCCGTAAGACCCATAGCACCCATTAAAATAAGAAGGTTCAATAAAACAGCGAAACTGGCAACAACACCTGAAAACAAGTAGTAAGAAGTCATAAAAATAACCACGAATACTGCTCCACCCACGGATGCGTAGATACCGCTTCGAATTGAATCTTGTCCCAAAGTAGGACCGACCGTGCGCTGCTCAATAATTTTAACAGGAGCCGGTAGAGCGCCGGCTTTTAAAACTAAGGCAAGGTCGCTGGCCTGTTGGACTGTAAAATTTCCAGAAATTTGACCGCGGCCGCTTGGGATTCGATCCCGAATCACAGGAGCTGAATGAACCTTTCCATCCAAAACAATTGCAAGGCGGCGGCCAATATTTTTAAACGTTACGGCATCAAAAATTTTAGCTCCATCTTTGTCAAATTGAACTTCAACGATGGACTGACCATAGCTATCAAAACCAACTGAAGCATTTGTAAGTTTATCCCCGGTCAGTACAGGTTCTGCTTCCAAAACAAGCGTGTCCGCCAGGCGACCGTCTTCTTCCATCTGTTTGACTTCAAACTCAGGCGTTACGGTTCCGGCCAGCGCATCTTTAATCACTTTTTCATCATCGCTCACAATCTTGAATTCAAGGTGAGCCGTTTTAGCTACAATGTCACGGGCACGATCCTGATCCGTTAAACCAGGAAGTTGTACGACAATTTGATTCCTTCCCTGCCGCGTAATATAAGGTTCCCGAACACCAAATTGATCAATTCGATTTTTAATAATTTCTGTCGCACGTTCTACAGCTCCTTCCCTAAGTTTTTCAGGAATTTTTTCAGTCTCAATTTCAAGAAGCAGATGCATTCCGCCTTTTAAATCAAGGCCCAGATGGATTTTCTCCTGTGGCGGGTACATAAAATAAATAGACAGACCAATCACTCCCGCAATCAGAAGAAGCTTCCATTTAAAATATTTGTCCATCTTTATGACTTCCTAACCTCTTGAACTGCGCTGCGCAGAACTTCAATCTTCGTATCCTGATCGCCCACCTTTAATACGAGGTAATCGTCCTGAAGCGTCTGAACCGTTCCAATAATTCCGCCTGTTGTAACCACACGATCCCCTTTTTTTAAATTTTTCACCATTTCAGAATGTTCTTTCTGGCGTTTTTGCTGCGGTCTGATCAAAAGAAAATAAAAAACAACAAACATTAAAATAAGCGGAAGAAACGAAAGGATCGGATTGGTTTGCGCTTGAGCACCTGGCATGTAAGTCTCCTAAATTATCTTGAAGCTTCGTCGTGGTTAGATAAAAATTCTTTCTTTAATTGGGAAAACCGGTGACTCCGAATGGCTTCACGAATTTCCTTCACTAAAGAAATAAAAAAATAAACGTTATGATAAGTCACAAGCCTGTGGCCTAAAATTTCTCCACAATTGAACAAATGACGGAGATAACTTCTTGAAAAATTTTTACAGGTGTAACAATGGCACGTTTCATCAAGCGGTCGTTGATCTTTAGTATACCCAGCATTCCGAACAACAATCTTTCCTGTCCGGGTAAACGCGCCGCCATTTCGGCCGTAACGCGTTGGGTTAACACAATCAAAAAGATCAATGCCCGCCTCGATCGCCCAAAAAAAATCGATCGGGGATCCAACTCCCATCAAATAGCGCGGTGCATCTTCGGGCATTAAAGGTGCGATTTCGCGAACCACTTTCTCCATTTCATGCTTCGGCTCGCCCACGCTGACGCCGCCAAGAGCATAACCATCGAAACCGATCTCGACGGTCTGATCGAGCGAATCCTTACGCAAATCGAGGAATCCGCCCCCTT
>JGI1358J11329_10002065_pt1 | contig 15963 bp, 14 predicted proteins | sample Subgroupgradi54m_FD_11329 | JGI IMG/M metagenome (IMG submission 11329)
TTCTTTCTTCCCCGTATGCGCCATCGCCCGCTCAACAACTTCTGTACACATCGCAAACGCCGTCTCCTGCACCGAAAAACATGCATCCTCTTTTGAAATCTTTCTCGATTTATACATCTGTTCCACTTTTGTCAATATGCCTGAAAATGACACATCCATACCTTTCACCGCATACGGTAATTCTACATATTTACCCTGCAACGCTAACTGCTCCATCGCCGCACCGGCAGGAAACCCTAATCCCAACACCCGCCCAAATTTATCCAGCATATTTCCTAACCCAATATCCAACGTCTCCCCAATAATCAAATACTTCCCCTCCTTCCCATTAACACTTGGCATCTGCACAATAACTTGTGTATTCACACCAGACACATACAAATAACACGCATCATTCAATTTGTTCCATACCTTCCCAATACTCAAATGCGCACAACAATGATTCACTCCCACAATTTTCTTCCCTTCTTTTTCCGACCAAGATTTCACAATATTGTAACCAGCCCATAACGCTGGATCTAACCCTGGCCCCGCCGAATACGCAATAAACGACACATGTTTCCAACTAATCCCTGCAATCGTAAACGCCTCTTCTTGTATCCGCTCCGCAACCTCTTTATGATGCAACGCAACCTTATCCGGAATCATTCCCCCATCTGTAGACGTATAACTATCTTTCACATTCGCAAGCACTCGTCCCGAAGAATCTACAACCCCCACCCCAAACGTATGCGCCGTTGATTCCACTCCGATAAATATCTCTGTAGTATCCATAAAAGTAGAAATTCTCACCTGTTTTAAAAAATTATCCTCTCTTTTTCACTTCTCGTGCTTTCACTTTCTCCCCAATCGAAGCCATAAACACATCCAACGTTAATTCTTTGCGCGCATCTTTGATATACGCCAAAAAATCCGTAATCATCGCTAAATATCCTACTCGTAAATCTCCATTAATAGATAAAACTTCATGTTCAACCTCATCAACATTCTTTACCTCAAACTGCTTCACAAACACCACTTTATCCATATTTCGTTGATACATCTTTTTATGATATATTCGTATCTGTTGAAACTCATCAAAATCATCACTTAATTCATCCATTTTTTTCTGTATTGTTCTTTTCTTGCGTAGTAATCTTCTTGCCTCAACATCAGCTACTCGTTCAAACTTCCCATAATGTAAAAAAACAGCTCGTTTCAAAAGCAGCTTTTCATCTTCTAAAGCATATAATTTGGTTAAATTTTTGCGTAGATCCTCATCCCACTCTTTCTGCCCAAAAACATACTCTGCATCTTGAGAAGTATACTCATACAACGTTCGTACTGCTCGTGGCAAACGTATTGCCTCCTGCTCCTCAACCGACAATTTCTGCCATAACTCATCTACTAATTCCAACAATGGTGTCAATCGCTGCTCAGGTTTTATACGCTTATGACTTCGCGAAACAGCCCCTAATGCATGATTCAACACATTCACCTCACTAAACCCTAACCGTGTAATAGTACTCTCTCCCTCCACAAAATCCCAATAATCTTGCTTTCCGCATGCTAAATGTAAACGAGAATCACTCACCTTCCCCTCACAATCAAACGTATGCATTCCATACATCACTCTATTCATAACCCCTTTTTGAGGAATAAAAACACGAACCTGAACCTCTCGTAACGCATCATCATAATACACCATACTCTCGCAAGAAACATTATTATATTTCTCATTCGTAAACCTCTGCCCCGCCACTAACACATCCAAAGAATCAGCAGGGTTATGTAATCGCTCCATCATCACCGCAAACTCCTCCGCAGAATAGGGAACCATCGAACGAAATTCTCGTATCGACACTTCATTTCGCGGATAATTTCGCACACGCATCGTATGCGCATCCTGCGCCGTAATTGCTCCAAATCGCTTCCAAAATAAATCACATAAATACTTCTCCGACTTCCCAACATCCAGAAGTAGTGCAAAATGCGACGCATCCTGAAATAATTTTTCTTTTCCGCCATGTAAATCTTTATCTTTCCAATCAAAAAATTGCACAATCTCAGGCCTAACCCCAAACGCTTCAAAATAAGCATAAAGATAAGGAATAATGGTAGTACAATTATATTGACTTATATTCTGCTCTTGCATCTCATGAAACCACGGGGCATAATTTCCCGTATAAAATTGGTGAGTAAATCCATAATGACACTCCTCACGAAAACCAAAAGAGATCATATATGCTCGTTTCAACAAAGAATCTTTAGTTCCATGCATCTCAAAATACCGCTGCGCCATCTTTCGTGCAGGTTCAACTGACTTTTCTGGAAATGCATGCACCATAATAATATATTCCTAACCAAATCTCAAAAACCTCAAACCATTAAAACCACAACACTCAAAAAAGATAAAAAAAATAAATTAAAGATATAACAATGTTAAATTATTTAATTACATCAAATCAGTTAAACTTCTCGCTCGTGTAGTAGACGGACCAGCACCGGATGGTTTCCCTTTCTGCACCGATTCTGATTTTTCTTTTTCAGTCAAATCATACTGCCCAACCACTTTCACCCGAAGCTTACTAGAAGCATAATTATGTTCTGCAACTGCATCTACTGCAGATTGATACGCATCCTGTAATCTCAATTTTTGTTCACCAGATACATACGGTTTTTTTCCTTCTCGAAGCGCAACAGTATATCCTTTGGCAAAACTATCTAATTCAGTTACCTGTGGCAATACAAAATAATCTCGTTTCTTTGCCGCACCTTCCATTGCAACGTATAAATCATCCATTGCATCCTCTAACGTTACTCCCTTCCCTTCAAATGTATAATCTGTCATAGTTATTCCTCCGATTAATATCCACTCAATTTTATTAACATATTCACCAATAAATATCTATTTTTGCCCTCTATTTTTAAAGGTTATTAAACAAAAGAGATAAAGAAAAAAAAATCATTCAAAAAATAATCAATAAGCAATAAAAATAAACAAAAACCCAAGCAACCCTACTTACTACTCGCTGCCTGCCTTTCAAGATCTCTTTTCTTTGACACTGCCGCACTTCGCCCACTTGACTGTGCTGCTGCGACAATCTCATCACAAAGCGCATCCTCAATCTTCATCTTCTTGTTGAAAGACTTCGTATACGCCCCTTGCGTCATATATCGTAATGCTAAATCAATTCGTCGCTGTGGTGCCACATCCACTGCTTTTGGATAACGCGCTCCCCCATACTCAATAGCGATAACTTCCTCACGTGGTGCCGCATTTTCCACCGCTTTAACAAGTATACCAATCGGATTCACTTTCATTTTAATTTCTGCTTTTGCCAATGCCGCTTCCACAATCGCCAACGCTTTATTCTTCTTACCCGTATTATGACCAGAACTCATAAAATGCTTTTTTGATTTATGCCCTGAACCCATAAGTTTAACCGCTAACCGCTCAACAATTGACGTATACGACTTATGAAATCTATTTCCGGCATAACGTGCCCCCGTTTTAGGTAAAAATCGCGGACTAATCGACATATACTTAACAAGTCCAGCATCTTTAATTTCAACCTTCGAAATGTCCCATCTGTTAAAAAAAGTAATATCTGCCATTTTATCTCCTTGCTTTCTCCAATTTTCCATGTAATAATGCATCTAAACTCTGATCATTCACTTTGACAACCTGCCATCTAATACATGGCAAATCACCTTTTGATCGACCCATCTTACCACCAATACATTCAATAACAACTTCATCGTGCTCGTTAATTAACTTCTGTGCACCATCACCAGGCATAAATGCAGTGATTTGCTTACCATTTTTCACTAACTGCACTCGCGCACACTTTCTCATCCCTGAGTTTGGCTGCTTCGCTTCTACTTGAATTTTCTCAAGCACAATTCCTTTAGCTTGTGATGAACCTGATAAAGGATCAAACTTCTTCTTCATTTTTGAACGTGAAGCTATCTTAAACGTTGTTCGTCTATTTTTCAGCTTCTTTGCTGCCCCTAATCCTTTTGTTTTTCTACCCATAATAAGTAACCTTTTTAATTAAATTTTTTTATTTTATTGCACTTTCACATCGACAGCAAAAAATCGCTTGACCGCTCGATTAATCATATCTAAATTCTTGCTTTCTCTACCTATTAATAAACTTTTTGTTTTTTTATTTGAATCCGACAAAACCACTTCCTTCTCTTTTACCTCAATACGCTCAACTCTTAGAGGATAAATCACATTTTTCACAAACTGTGCCACATTATCATTATATTCTATCATCCGAACTCGTTTCCCAAACTCTTGCTGAAATCTCTGCACATTAATCCCGCGCTCTCCTATTGCTTTACCTATTTCTCCTGTTCCCACGACAAAATAATACATATCGTTTTCATTAAATCCATCAATAACCCGAGCATGTGTAACCCTCTCGACGATAGAACAAAGACCTAATACCTCTTGATCCAACTTTAACCTATTCATAATTCATTCCTAATTATTATAATCCTATTCTAAATTTTATCAAATTTATTCTGCAATTGCTAACACCGACACAAAAAAATTCTTCTTGCAAAAAACTCCTAATTCCTCATTAGAATAAGTCATGTCTACCACTGGAATTTCTGCCACGCGAGCATAATATTTCACATCTTCGTTTAATTTCGCCGGACAATTATTTGCTAAATACACTTTTTGTACACGTTTTGCTTTCAATTCTTTTAACACTCTTTCCGCACCAATCACTACTTTCTTCTCTTGAATCTTAACCCGTAAATCTTTAAATTCTTGACCTAATTCTTTTTCTTGTGCCATACGTATTCACCAATCCTCACTTCTATTTAAAAAGCTTCCCACTTTAAAATATTATTTTAATAAGTAGCAATCTTTCCTCACAATTTTATCTCATCTTTGTAACTAAACCCGGTAACCCCGTTCCTAACGGCACCGGCTGATTAATCATCACATTCTCAACAACCGAAGTTAAATTATCTACTTCTCCCTCTAATGCCGCATTAATTAAATGTTTGATTGGCGTCTCAAATGATGCCCGTGCTAATACTGACGCTTTTTCACTGACAACACCATATCGTGTAATTCCTTTTAAGATACCTGTCGCACACATAATATCTGCAACAAGCATAATATGACGAATATCAATATTCAACCCTTGCGCCTCAATAACTTTGTAAACTTCATTAATAATAGACTGCCGTGCCGCTTCAATACCTAACAAATGATAGACTTCATTAATATCATTACAAGTAACCCGCTCCGCATCAACTTCTGGCAATTCTAAGATTTCTTTTAAGTTTGTTCCCGAAGTCAGCACAATATACTCTTCTCCTCTTTTCACGGGCAGCACTTGCTTAATCCCTTTAAGCCCTTTTATTTTGACCGTTTTGACTTTTTCCTTCAAAGAATATAACTCTTTCATCTCTTCAGCTTTGCCTTTATGTACAAAAATAAGTTGATTACCCTCAGCTTCAATTGTAAACGCTTTCATCTTCGTCTTAAAATTCTTAAGTAAATCTTTAGCAGTAAGATCATATTCTTTCAACAAAGACTTATTCAACACAACCCTCAACGTTTGTTCAAAAATATTTAACGCATACTCCTCAACTAATTCACCTAATAACGTCTCTTTAATTTTCAATGCAAATTTCTTAACATTATCAATGGTATTATGTGATTTGTTAAGATAAATTTCCATTGTTGGCGTCTTAATTTCTTTCTGCGCATCAAAAATTTCAATAATCCTTGGCAGACCCGTAGTTACATTCATCTCTGAAACACCTGCAAAGTGAAACGTATTAAGCGTCATCTGCGTACCTGGTTCACCAATACTTTCCGCACTCACTAAACCGACACATTCCCCTGCATTTGCCCGAGCAACATCATACGCATCTTGTACTTCTGCAAGTATCTTAACCAACTTTTCCTTGCTGATATCACTAGGTACCGCTTCCCTCACTTCATCAAGTATTGTCAAAGGTAATTTCTCAGTATAACTTTGAATTAAATCTTCATGCTCTTTCTTCATCGTACATCACCTACAACATGTTGTACTATTCGCTTTACATCAAGCACACCATTCTTTGTTTTGGAAACATCAAGTCCATCTTCACCAAACTTAAACTGCACCACTTTCCCGCTTGCATCACGAACCGTGCCATCATAATCAACTTTCAAATCTTGCATCGCGTTTGATAATCGTCTATAAAGATATCCCGATTTCGGCGTTCGTAACGCTGTATCCATTAACGCGTCTCTTCCCGTCATTGCTCCAAAGAAAAATTCATAGGGTTGTAACCCACTCTTAAAATTATTCTTGATAAAACCTTTTGCTCTTGGGCTTAAATCTCCTTGTTTAAAATAAGGTAACGTTCTTCCTTTATACCCTGTATCAATTCGCTTACCACGTAACGCTTGCTGACCAACAATTGCTGTCATCTGCGCAATATTCAATGCATTTCCTCGTGCTCCACATCGCGCCATAATTAATGCTGCACTGTAACGAACTTGCTTCATCGCAATATCACCGCTCTTATTACGTGCTTTATTTAATGCTTCTAAAATACGCAATTCTAACGTCTCTTCCATTGTTCGCCCAGGTAAAGCTTCAAGTTCATTTTTATGATACGAATCAATAAACTTCATCGCTTCATCTTGCGATTTCTCAATCACGGAATGAATCTCTTCATTAGTCTCTGCTGAAAGATCCATATCTCCAATTCCAATAGAAAATCCTCTTCGTGATAATACCGCAATCCCTAACTTTGAAATTTTACCAAGCAATTCTGCCGTATATCCTTCCCCATACCGTTCATAGATATTTCGCAGCATTAAACCACTTTCTTGACCTAGATTAGACTTATCCATTGAACCAGTCTTTAATATACCATTCACAATCTTAACTTCATTTCCACTTTTATCTTTACCAATAAACGTAAAATCTTCAGGTAATAATACTGAAAATACCTCTTTCCCATCCACTTTTTCTTTCGCTGGTAATCGACTAAAATCTGTAACCCCGCACGTAAACAACATATCAATGGCTTCTTCACGAGATACCACTAATTCTTTTGTTAATAAATAATTACCCGTAATCGCGTCATGAATACCACCCACGACACTTAACCCATATCGTGGACTGATTAATTGCGTTTCAACTAACATTAAAATTTTTGCTTCAGAACGTGCTTCTTCCGTCTGTGGGACGTGTAAGTTCATCTCGTCACCATCGAAATCTGCGTTGTAAGGATTACATACCGCTGGATTTAATCTAAACGTTCGTCCGGGTAATACTCGAACAAGATGACACATCATACTCATTCTGTGCAATGAAGGTTGCCGATTAAATAACACAATATCTCCATCAATCAAATGCCGCTCAACTGTGTACCCAACTTCTAATTCCGCTAAAATTTCATCTTTAGTTTCAGATGTAATCGTCTTTCGTTTTCCATCAGCTTTAATCACATAATTCGCCCCAGGATACACTTTGGAACCATTTGTGACATATCGTTTTAGATATTCTTTATTCCATTCAGTTACTCTTTCAGGCACAGTTAACGTCATTGCCATATCAACAGGAATACCTACCTCATTAAGATCAATTTGTGGATCAGGACTAATAACTGTTCGCGCCGAAAAATCCGTTCGCTTACCCGCTAAATTGTGACGGATACGTCCTTCTTTACTATTAAGTCTATTTGCCAGCGTTTTTAATACTTGACCGCCTCGATGTCGTGCTGGTGGTAATTGTGGTACTTCATTATCAAAAAACGTAGTAACGTGATACTGTAATAAATCCCATAAATCCTCAATAATAACTTCTGGCGCTCCTGCGTTAATATTCTCAAACAGTCGTTGATTGATTCGCACAATATCCCCTAACTTATGAGTAAGATCATCTTCACTTCGCTCACCTGATTCTAACGTAATACTTGGTCGCATCGTTACTGGTGGAATTTGCATCACTGTTAACACTAACCATTCTGGTCGAAAATCCGTCAATGTAAATCCAAACACAGTTAAATCTTCGCTTGGAATTTTTTCTAATCGTGATCGAATCTCAATAGGTGTTAAACGAATTTCCCCTTCATAAAAATTATAAGGTTTCTCTAACTTTATTTTTTCTTGCTTAGTATTACAATGTGGACACGTCTCTTTCAATTTATACTTAGCCACAATTTCTCTAATTTTTCGTCTACGTGCTTCATAACCTTCTTCCGTACCAATCGTATTCAAAAAATGTAGATATTTTTTCAAATTTTCATCAGGAATCAAAATACGGCAGCAAGAACGACAACTTGATCGTAATATATCATAAATTTGTCGTACAAATTTAACATGAATAACTGGCCGTGCTAATTCAATATAACCAAAATGACCTGGACATTCTTTCAACTTTTGACCACATGTCTTACAACGTAAACCTGGATCAATAACACCTAATCGTAAATCCATCAAGCCACCATCGACAGGATAACCTTCTCGGTCATATAATTCTGGCGTAACAACTTTTGCTGTCGCTGTGTCTACCATTAATTTTGGTGAAAAAATACCAAATGAAATACTTTCAATTCGTTTGTGAACTTGTGTGGCCATTTTAATCTTCTCCTCGTACCTTAATACTTTCCTCTTAAGTTTAGTTTTGCATATAATCCTAAACTTCTAACTTCGTCTAACAGCAACTTAAACGCATAACTCATCTCAATATCTGACATCTCTGAATTATCTCCATAAAGAGGAGATATCGAACGCCCATTCTTTCTGAAATCATAAAAGCCCATAAGTCCAGATTTTTCACAAATTGGCATGACAATTCTATCAGCATCAAATCGTTCTTTCAACAACAACGAAGCTCCATGTGCAATTAACGTATCTTTCTCCATCTCACCTAAACGTAATCCACCTTCTTTGGCTTTACCTTCAGTTGGTTGCCTAGTCAAAAGCTGGATTGGCCCTCGAGCACGTGCTTGCATCTTATTTGCAACCATATGTCGTAATCGTAAATAATACATATTTCCTACATAAATTTTAGCCAACATTTGTTTTCCCGTTCTTCCATCATAGAACACTTCTGTTCCATCTTCACGAAAACCCATTTCTAATAATTCTTGCCGTAAATCCGCTTCTTTTTCTCCTTCAAATAATGTCCCATCAACACATCGTCCTGCTAATGCCCCAACTTTAGCACCAATTAACTCAATTAAATGTGAAATCGTCATCCGTGAAGAAATACCGTGTGGAGTGAAAATTAAATCTGGCACAATTCCTGACGAACTAAAGGGTGCATCTTCCATTGGCACTAAAATTCCTGTAACTCCTTTCTGACCATGTCGTGAAGTAAATTTATCACCTATCTCTGCAATTCTCTCCTCACGTAATCGCACTTGCACTAACTTATTCCCCTCTTCATTTTCCGTAATAACCACAAAATCAGCAACCCCGCGATCTCCTTGTTTTAACGAAATCGAACTTTCCCGTCGCGTCGAAGTAGAAAGATTATACTCATCTAAACTGCTCAAAAATCGTGGTGGACTTGTTCTTCCAATAAGTACATCTCCATCTTTAAGAGTCGCTTCTGGATAGACAATCCCATCCCCTTCTAAGAAACGATAATCATGCTCTGTTCGATACCCTTTCACATCTTTATCTGGAACTGAAATTTCATCAATTAACCCGCCAGAATAACGTAATTCTTCTGCACTCACTGGCTTGAAATATGAACTTCTTGCCATCCCTCGCTGTACTGACGCTTTATTAAGAATGACACCGTCCTCCATATTATATCCGTCATAACACATAACCGCAACCGTCATATTCTGACCTGAAGGATGCTCATCATAATCAACCACTTCGTGTATTTTTGTTTTAACAATAGGAAACTGTGGATAATGTAATATGTTCGCATCCATATCCATTCGTAGATGATAATTAGCTGCATAAAATCCTAACGCCTGCTTTTGATTCTTACTCCCAATAATTAACCGTGAAGACTGATTGAAATTTCCAAATGGAACTAAGGCCGTAGTCAATCCAAGAATTACCCCAGGACTAATTTCCAAATGTGTATGCTCTTTCGTTAACTCTTCTTCTTTATATGCAACTAATGCATTCTCTTCCTCACCGGCATCAAGATACTCAATAACCCCTTGCCGCAATAAATCTGCCCAACCTAATTCATTGTCTTGTAACTGCTTGAGATGTTTTTCCGTCAACAAAGGTTTTCCTTCACGCACAATGATTAAAGGTCGTCGTGCTCTTCCTTCGTCAGCAAATAAATGAATCTCTTGTGTATCTAAATCATAATGGACATTAACTCCTTCAGGCAACGTTCCTTTTCGCCGTAAATCTTTAACATCGTCTACATAAGATTTTATATCTTCAACTGTCCCGATAAATTTTGAATTCAAATAAACGTCTGCCATAATATTTTTCCTCAAGTAATAATAAACTTCTCCTCAAGCCTCCTTCATTGAAAGTCCTTTCAACTTTTCTAACACATCCAGTTCATCAGTCGCTTGTGAGAGTGAACAAAGCATTGCCAGATTCTTACGAAGACCAATATTCGTCCCTTCTGGCGTTTCAATTGGACATAATCGTCCTAAATGTGTACAATGTAATGCTCGTGCCTCAAAATTCTCCTGCGAACTTGATAATGGACTAACTACTCTTTGCAAATGTGACACCATTGCTAGATAATTTGAACGATCCATACGCTGTGAAACACCTTGTCTTCCTCCAACCCATTCTCCTGTTGCCATCGAAGAATACAATCTTGATGTCAACAACTTATCACGAATAATAACACGTACTGAAGGTAATTTCCCTCGCTTAATAATTCTCTGAAAATTGTATAAAATATCTCCCACTAACACTTTGAAATTAACCCGAAACAAATCAAGCAATAAATCCCCACTCATCCTGATACGCTTATTCATATAATGATCTTTATCATCTTCTGCTCGTACACCATTACTTACATCGATAAACTTCTTTAACATTTTACCCAATGTTTTCGCTTTAGTTTTTTCATCCGCAGATTCCATCCCAATATTTGGCAAAAGATATTTATCCAACAACTCTTTTGTTCGCTCCATACGAATTTCTTTTGCCTGCGCAATACCTACTCTTTTAGAGATGTAATCAATTGCATCCTCTTGCGTTTTAATTTCCACAAACTCATACAAATTAAACAACACTTCTTCATATGTCTTATCAGTAGAAATTATTCGCATAATATCTTCATCTTTTACAATACCTAACGCTTTAAGCACAACCACAACTGGCATTGCTTTAACACGTGTAAAAGACATATAAAATAAACCATCTTTCTTGCGCTCAAATTCATGCGGAATTTTGTATGATCCTTTTGACGCAAAAAATCGACCATTATAGGTTCCGTCACCATCACTTTCAACCATAAACATATTTCCCGCTAAATCTTCTACATTCACAATAACCCTCTCTGTACCATTAATAATAAAATATCCGCCAGGATCCGTTGGATCTTCACCATGCTTAATCAAATCCTCTCGCTTCATGTTTTCTAAATGACAATGATGACTCTTTAACATAATTGGAAACTTCCCAATTTCTGTCACAAAATTTTCCCGCTGCACATCATTTACATACGTACTCACTTCTAAATAAATAGGTGCATGATAAGAAATCTTCCGTAAGCGTGCTTCGATAGGATATATTGGTCGCTTACTACCATCCGCTTCCGTAATTTCTGGCTTGCCAATTGTGATTCGTCCAAATCGAATTTTAAATTTTTCAATATTATGCGGAATAATCGTCGGTTCAGCTTCTTTATTCTCCTCAATAACCAACTGTAACCCTTTCTCAAATAAATAATTAAAAGATTGAATACTACTTTCCACAAATTTTTTCTCTTCAAAATATTTTTTGACTAAAATTGACTTATCCATCGATGACACCTCGATAATAGATTGCAATACCTGCTGTTCTACTCATACGCTCAATTTTAACAACATCGCCAGATTTTACATTTAATTTTAAAATAGCAGGATCCGTTTTAAGAATTTTAGGCAAATCACGAACTGAAAATTTATACTCTTTAAACAATTTTTCTTTATCCGACTCACTTAGCTTAGTATGCTTTGGAACCAATTGATGATGGGTAATTGTAAATGACATGTTTGTGGCCACAACCTCGTATTTTAATTTTTTTTCTTAAGTATCGACGTTTCCTTCACGTTGACACACCCTCTTAACGTATCCTATGCACAACTTGCATAATCAATTCCACCTCTTCTAAATATAAATGAACGGGCCGGACGGGATTCGAACCCGCGACCACTTGATAGCTTCGGTCAATTATATTTGATTATACTTGACACATACTTGACATAAAAGTCAAGTGCTCTACCAAGCTGAGCTACCGGCCCATACGCCTTGGCCGGGACTTTCACACCAACACAACCGTAATAACCATTGTAATTAGTATTCGAACCCGGGTCGGGGCCTTTCTTCAGCAACCTGGAAGTAAGTATTACTCCACCCACCTCGACAGGGCCCCATGCTAGGCCGCTACACTACCAAGGCAAACCCTACGACATTCCACTACCTATCGACTATATTTTCATGAAAAAAATAGTGAGATAGAACAGTCAGCAGCCATAGTTAAAGCTAAAAACAGAGGTTTACTTATAAAGCTTTCGTTTAGTTATGATAAAAACATATAAATCATAGACTTCCCGCTTCCATTATAAATTTAAAGAGAAAAAAAAGAGAAATATAGAATATAAAAACTAACAAAACAATTAAAGTAAAAAAATCCCCATCAAAAATAATAAGATGGAAGGGAACATTAGAACCAATTATTCCCTTCCTTAAGTCCCCCCTCCCAGACATCCGTAACAGACGAATTAAATATCTTAACTCGCCCCAATCTCGAACCGGGGATATCTCGGTATCAGCTGACTCTTAATCATTACAGTCAATATCTTGACATATCATAAGTGTTTCTACAGCCGAGCGTTCTAGCCGCTAAACTAAGGGGGGATAAAGATAAAAAAGAATAAATGATTTATAAAACTTTGTATACTAATCACAAATATTTTAAGCAAAAAATAAGTAGTTAAAAAAAGTGATTTCTAGTCCATTATATTTAAAAAGAGAAATAAAAAAGAGAAAAATATGTCATTAGACGATGTAATATATGAACAGATCGGACTAGCGCATAGTGATGCACGCCGTGATTTACATACACCATTTAATGGAAATCTAGATAAATATGGTTTTTCTAATGCTCAGCAAGCAAAACTTGCGGTTCTGAAAGAAAACACAATTTTAGGCTGTCATTACCATACCTATTGTGAATTTTTTTATTTAGTATCAGGAGAAGGCGTATTTACATTGCAGGATATGGATACAAAAGAAACACGTAACTATAACATGAAGCCAGGAACAATTCTATCCATTCCTCCACGTATTCCTCATAAAGCGCAATTACAATCAGGAAGTATATTGTTTGCAATTACTTCAGAAATGTATGTTTCTCCGAAGGTAAATGACCTTAAATATTCTTTTTAAAATCCCCTCACGATTTCCGATCAATTCTCACGAAAAAACAAAAAACTTTATTAACACACCCTATTCCCCTTCATAAAACATGCGGTAGTAGTACAGTGGTTAGTATACGGCCTTGCCATAGACTAATTATACACAGACTACAAACAGGCTGTGACCCGAGTTCGAATATATTTACTTGTTATCAAATAGGTAATATCGACCGTCTCGGCTACCGCATTCATTTTTCATTTAAAAATACTAAAACATTTATTCCACACCAAATAGAATTAAGAAACATAACATTTATATTCCTCCTCTTTCTCTATTTAATCATGGTCAACCAACAACCAACTACAAAAAGAAAAACCCCAGAAAGTAAATTAGAAAAAGTTCTCAACGAGTTCTTAATATATGCAGGCTCATCCATGGAAGAAGCAACTCTTATTCCACACGGAGCACGTCTTGTATTAACTTATTCTGCAATGTTCAATCCACAATACCACGGACAGGAACTACAAACTGCAAAAGGAATAGAAGAAGTTTTCTATCAAAAATTTGCTCCCTTCCTCTATACAAAAGATCCCACCATCCGCTCCATTGTAAGTGTCCACGAATGTACACAAAAAGAAAAAAGAAAAGCACTCTATAATGGACAAAAAATATACCAACTCACTCTGCTTTTACATCTTGACAAAAAATATGAGGACACTGTACAAAAACTATTCCAAAAAACAGCAGAAAGTGAAGTAACAAAAAACGCAACAGGGTATGGATTTGACTAATTCTTAATAGTTCCCCCTGTAAACTGATTCTCATTTCACCGCAAACAACCGCATACTCTTATAAAAATAATTCTGATACAACCGCGTCAACTCCTCAACTCGCAGATCCATCAGTTCAGCCTCATCATCTGACCCATACGTCGCAACAAAATCGCAAACACGCGGCACATCAACTAACACATACTCTTGCAGCGCAAGATGATACCTAGAACTAATCTCTCTCCCGCTTTTTTTCAGCACACTCAAAAAAAGTATCTCCTGATCCAACTTATGAAACTCAGAACAAATATACAAATTCCTTGCTTTCTTATCTGAAACATAAGGATACCCTTCCTCCAATAAAGATAAAACCGTCTCAATCATATTATATCCTCACCTAAAAAATAAAGTAAATAAAGAAGCAAATAGAGTAATAAAATATTACTCCACAACCGCTTTAATCCGTCGTACACCCGCAGCTACCGCCTCCTCTTTCACAATCTTAAAATGACCAATCTCACCTGTATGAGTCACATGCGGACCACCGCAGAATTCTTTCGAATAATCACCCACAAAATACACCGACACTCGCTCCGGATACTTTACCCCAAACTCCGCTTGCGCACCCAACTTCTCCGCCTCACTACGCGCCATCTCTTTACGCACAACCTCTACATCCATCTGGATAACACGATTCACTTCATCCTCAACTCTCTTTACTTCTTCAGGCGTCAATTTACGTTCAAAACTAAAATCAAATCGCAATCGCTCAGGTGTAATATTACTCCCTCGCTGATGAATAGAATTCGAAATCACTCGTCGTAAAGCCTCATTTAACAAATGCGTTGCCGTATGCATCCGCACAACAACTTCTGACGTATCCGCAAGTCCCCCTTTAAACTTCTTCTCTGCTCCCACACGAGATAACTCTTTATGCATCTCATACTCTACTAAAAATCTTTTCACATCAACACTAACCCCGCGTTCGTGCGCTAACTCCTCAGTCATCTCGAGCGGAAAGCCATACGACTGAAATAATAAAAACGCATTCACGCCACTAATTTGGCCCAGTGCCACCATCCGCTCAAACTCCCGTAATCCATTCTCAAGTGTCTTCTCAAACTTCTCTTCCTCTTTATGCAGCTCCTCAACTATTCGCACTTTATTCTTCAACAGCTCAACATACATCCCACTATACTCTTTAACCACAACATCCGCTAACTGCCTCAAAAATAAACCATTGATCCCAAGCATCTTCCCATATCGCACCGCTCTGCGAATTAATCGTCGTAAAATATAACCTCGATCTACATTTGAGGGCAACACCGCATTTTCATCTCCCAATACAAACACCGCTGCGCGAATATGATCTGCAACAATCCGCATCTCCCGCTGACACTCACTATACGACTTCCCACTCAACTTCTCAATTTCAGCAATCACCCCTGAAAATAAATCAGTCTCATACGCACTTTTCTTGCCATTCAATACCGCAAGCGTCCGCTCAAGCCCCATCCCTGTATCTACATTCTTCTGTTTCAATGGTGCAACCGAACCATCCGCCGACTTTTGAAACGCCATAAACACATCATTCCAAATCTCAACCCATCGATTATCATTTGGATCAAACATCTCAGGCGCCTCTCCGCCACCCGTCCAATAAAACATCTC
>JGI1358J11329_10002081_pt1 | contig 15901 bp, 13 predicted proteins | sample Subgroupgradi54m_FD_11329 | JGI IMG/M metagenome (IMG submission 11329)
GGTCTTTTCGGGGGTCATGGCATTGCCTGCCGTAGGACTCTACAAGCCGCGAAATTGCGTGCCTTGTCTCTTCGCCACAGCGGCCAGAGCGTAAAAACGCGCTAACCGCTGGGGCAAACTGAGTTGAAAATATAGCACAAAAAAGCCATTTTGTCAATGGCTTTGAGCTAAATTAGCTAAAAATGTGCTTATTTTAAATATATCCGTGCTCGAAGCACGGATACATGCTTAAAAACCTAAAACGTCAAGAGGTTGAGGCAGTTGCCGCCGGTGAAACTCTCACACAACCAAAAAGCCGGGCGCGTCACAAAAAAGAAGACGTCAAAATTTGTGAGCAAGGAAAGAAAGATGAGCACGAGCAAAATTTGAGGGCCACGCTGTGCCACAAAGCGGCGGAGCTCCTCATATCGCGGCGCGTCAAACAAGGCAAAGAAAAGTTTTGAGCCGTCGAGCGGATGCACGGGAATCACGTTGAAGAGCATAAGCGACAAGTTCAAAATAACGAGCAAAACAAGAAAAATGGGAAGCAAAAGATGGGTAGAGGCAATTCCCATCACGAGAACGCCTCGCAACGCAAAGCTAGCTACAATGGCGAGGATGAGGTTTGCCCCAGGCCCGGCCAAAGCAATGAGCACAGAATCCCACTTCGGATTTTTCAAATTGTAGGGGTTGAATGGAACCGGCTTTGCCCAGCCAAAACCAAGGAGCAGTAGCGGAATGAATCCGTACCAATCAATATGCGCGAGTGGATTGAGTGTCAGACGTCCCTCTCGCTCGGCGGTCTTGTCGCCGCGCCACAGAGCAACCAAGGCATGCGAAAACTCGTGCACAGTCAAAGAGATGAGCACGGCCAAAAGCCAGGCGATCGCGATAAAAACGTTCGTGTGCAAAAGAGTGAGAAACATAACGAAACTATAGTACCCGACTTGCCAATCCTCGTCACCTCTGTTAACCTGCCACACGTAATTGAAATTCTCTATGTCCAAATTCTGCGACACCTGCGGCCGTGGCGCTCAAAACGCGCACAAGATCAGCCACTCCAACATCAAAACCAAGACGCTTCAGCACGTAAACCTGCAAGTCCGACGCATGGGCGGCAGTGTCTATCGACTTTGCACACGCTGTCTACGCACCATGAACAAAAACGCGTCGTTGCTTGAAAAAGCTGGCACCGTCCCACGACGTCTCATCACCCGCGACAAACGCCAAGCAACAAAAGTCAAAGCGAGTCAGACTAAACGCAAAACGCACCCAACCAAGTAAGCAAAAACATCCTGGGCATGAAGATCAGGATGTTTTGTTTTTGAAATCAAGAGCGAGTGAATTGATGCAATAACGTCTGCCAGTTGGAGCGGGGCCGTCGTCGAACATGTGTCCTAGATGAGCTCCACAATTTTTACATTGCACTTCGGTGCGGTGCATTCCGAGGCTCGTATCTTCCACAAGTTTCACATTGCCCTTTTCCAGCACGTCGGAAAAACTCGGCCAGCCTGTTCCTGAATCAAATTTTGTTTCAGACGAAAATAACGGCTTGCCACAACTGACGCAAATATACATTCCATCTTCGTGGAAGTCGTAGTACTTCCCGCTAAACGGCGGCTCCGTGCCTTTCATGAAGCAGACGTTGTACTGCTCGGGTGTGAGAGTTTGTTTTTGCGTGTTCATAATTTCTCCCTCAAAAACTGTTTCATCAGCTTAAACGCACGACCGCGGTGACTCATGGAATTTTTCTCCTCATCCGACATTTCTGCAAATGTCCGATCGTGTCCTTCAGGAATACACAAAAGGTCATAAGGGAGCTTTGGACGGTGTGTGCCGCGAGGCTCACGTGCAAGCGAACCATTCACCTGTCCTTCAAATGTCCACTCACGCCCGTCTGGAGCGACGAGTGCGACACAGCTCATAAATTTCACGCCGCGTTCGGCATCCGGGACATCTTTCATCCGCTCGAGGGTGTATGCAACGAGCTCGTCATCTGAAGCATTCGGTCCAGCCCAACGCGCCGAATAGATTCCCGGAGCGCCATTTAGAGCATTGATACAAATCCCTGAATCATCTGCCACCGCCCACTCATGCGATTTTTCCGCGACATGGTGAGCTTTCTTAAGCGCGTTCTCCTTAAATGTCGTCCCATCTTCAACCACATCATCTGTTACTCCCGCCTCATCTGCACTCAACACGTCAAACTTGAGCTCCGCGAGCATGTCACGCATCTCTTTGAGCTTTCCTAAATTATGCGTTGCAAAGATGAGTTTCATAATTACTCCTCAACCACCTTCACATCCGCGCCAAGCTGTTGCAATTTTTCCTCTAGGCCTTCGTAGCCGCGATCAAGATGCTCAACGCCGGTGAGCGTAGAAGTCCCTTGCGCAATCAAAGCGGCAACAACGAGCGCAAGTCCGGCACGAATGTCTGGCACGACTAGTTCGCTCCCTGTGAGTTTGCGCGGGCCGTTTATGACCGCGCTGTGGCGGTAATTCTGTCCGCGATAGCGGCAAGGCAACTCGCCAAGACAATTGGAGAATACCGCGATCTCCGCGCCCATCTCATTCAAAGCTGTCGTGTATCCAAAACGATCTTCATACACCGTTTCATGCACCACGGATGTTCCTTCGGCTTGCGTCAACAGCACCACAAACGGCTGTTGCCAATCCGTGCGAAACCCCGGAAACGTGTCTGTCTCCAGCTCAATACCTTTGAATCCATTTTTCGCGCGAAAAATAATGCCGTCGTCCTTCACTTCATAATCGCCGCCAATGCGACGCACGGTATTCAAAAATGTAATGAGGTGATCGTGCACTGCGCCCTTCACAAAAATCTCGCCGTGCGTACCGAGAGCGACACACGCATAACTCACCGCCTCGAGCGGATCGCTCATCACCCGAAAGGTCGTGCCGTGCAATTTTTCCACGCCGTAAATTTCGATCATGCGCCCCGCGCCAACGCCGATCACCGCGCCCATAGTTTGCAACATTTTGATGAGCTCCATAATTTCCGGCTCCACGGCCGCGTTGCGAATCACCGTACGACCTGAAGCGAGCACGGCGGCAAGAATGGTCGACTCGGTCGCGCCAACAGATGGATATGGAAGCTCAATAAGTTCCCCATGCAATTTGCCGTCGACACTTGCGTGAACACCATCGGCCTGCTCGATAATCACCACGCCCATTTTTTGCAAGGCATCAATATGCCAGTTCACGGGACGCGCGCCAATTTTATCGCCTTCGAGTTTTGGAACAAGCGCTTCTCCTTTGCGATGTAACAACGGGCCAATCGCTAAAATAGAAATACGATTTTTTCGACTTTGCTGTAAGACAGACGTTGAGGTGATCTGTGGCGTATGCAACGTGAGCTCATGATCTTTCCACGTCGTTTGCGCTCCAACGAGTTTACAAATCTCTTCCGTAATCTGCGTCTCTTGTTGTCGCGGAACGTTGGTGAGCGTCACCGGCTCATCCGTCATCAAACTCGCGATCATCATTTTTGATGCCGCATTTTTCGCTCCTGCAAGCGTGACCTCGCCTCGACATGGATTTCCGCCTGTAATGAGGAATTTTTTCATACGTGCACACAATACACTTTGATTCACTAAACGTCGAGGAATCGGGCTGAAAAAAAACCACGTGGTCCTCATAGCCCAACTGCGATGTCGTTGGTCTATCAGGAGCCACGTAGCTTTTTGGTGCTTCTCGATCGATCGGATCGTCATTCGAAAAAGATGGGTGTGATAGAGACGGTCCTTTTGGTGACGAGTGTGGTAGAGATCTACTGCGACAGTCTCGCAGGGCTTCCCACGAACTCCACCGAGTTCGTTCCACAAAGGCCCGGTGGTAAACATGTGATCCGTTGTCAGGGTTCTCGACCGAGACAATCCAGATCAACTGCACAGAAACTTTGATCGAAGACCGCATCCGATCGATAAAGAAGCATCTTTACAGTAGCATGAGCAAAATACGGGTCAAAAAAGTTCCACGCACGTTATCCGCAAAGTTATCCACTACACCTGTGGATAGCGTTTTCCGCCGATCAAAATCTCTTCTAAAAACAGCTTCAGAATTTTCTCGGCCTCGGGCGTATCAAACGTACGATCCATCACCTCATCAAATTCATTTTTTCCAGAAACGCCCGCATCGGTCGTTGCCGTATCCAGAAGCGATTTCAAATACAAATCACGGTAATGCTCAAGTCGTACGAACACATCAGCTTTGGCGAGCTCTGGATGCAGTTGCATGCTGTAAATGGGCTCGCCAGGAAATGTGAACGCTTGCAAGGGGCTCATCGCGGTCTTGGCAAGATGCACAGCGCCCGGCGGAAGCCGCGTGACGTGATCCTTGTGACCTTCTTGCGCCAGGAAGGTTCGCGGAAGATGAGAAAAAATTGGATCGACGTCAGAAGCAGACAGTCGCTCGACCTCATACGTTCCCACTTCCTGCCGATCGCGATCTTGCTTCACCTCCCCACCAAACGCTTCAGCGGCAAGATGATGCCCAAAACAAATTCCAAGGATAGGCATCTTGCGGGCTCGCGCTTCACGCATCGTCTCCTCAATGGCATTAATCTCGTTTGAAATCGTCCGCTCAGAAACACAGTAGCCCCCACTGCCACCAACAATGAGCGCATCAAAACCATCGAGATCGGCTGGCTGAATCAGACGCTCAAAAATATCAAACGACATGAGCTCATCGCGTGTGAGTCCCATTTTTTCACGCACACAATCTTCCTCGTGCGCTTTCATCACGTCTTTGCGAATTTGAACCAAAAGAATTTTCATAAGTTCGTACAACTCTATCACTTCTGCAGACGAGCACAAACTCTTCCACAAAAGGGACGGCCGGAGTGTGAATCACTCCGGCAATGTGAGAAAGAACGATCAGGCAAAGAGCCGCTTCACTTCAGCCAGATACCATTCCGCTTCATCGCGGCTGTTGCCAACGCAGATGGCAACGAACTTGGGATCCGCAGGTGACTCACAACAAAAAGGGTTGCACACCAAGACCCCGCGACTGTTGCCGTTGAACCCGAGCATGCCGAATCGACGTGGAAGATCTTGCCACAGACAGGACTCAGGCAAATGGATGTTGCGCATGATGACGCAGGGTGAGGACAAACGTCCACTGCGCACAAGCTGCCAGCGGACTGCTTCTGGATAGCTCGCGGCCGTGTAGCGATAATTGCCTTCCAGAATGACACGACGCGTCCGATTGACGCGCAGATCAAAACCGAGACGTCCCGTGGCCGCGCCGTGGTGGGTGAGAGCCCAATCAATGAACGGCTGTACATCAGTAAACATGCCACGCGCCACCTGGTAGCGATCGACAAAGTCCCAGGACAAGGGCAGGCATCCAGTGTCTGAAGCGGCGATGAGATTTCCGGCGTGCACGTTCTTGTCCGGACCTTCCATGTACTGCAAAGAAGCGAAGAGTTGATTGGCCTGTCCTGCGGCATCGAGGTGGAATTGGATCGAACAGTCGATCATGGGGTCTTCCTTGGTGCCGAACACGCCCTCTTCAACGATGAGCTCACGCGCACCAGTCGCAAACTCGCGCAGGAAGGCAGTAAACGCATCACCGCCGAACGTCTCACGCGAAACCGGCATGCATCCGGTGCCGCTCTCAAGATCGGGACGCTTCACGAACACGATTTCGTACGTATCAAGGAGCGCCGCACAGGCGACACGAATTTCTGCGGGTTCAGTCGCATACCGAAACTCTGGAAAAACGTTCAAGGCATCAATGGCCCTTGCGAGTTCACGCAAATTTGCCTTGTCGTCAAGCTGTGCCATGACATGGCGAGCAGGACTGCGCAACTGCGCCGCACAGACGCCGAGCTCTTGATCGAACGCTTCACTCTTGGCACTCGTCGCGAAGTGCTCGCACTCAGCGCCGCTCTCAAAAAGATTGCGCAGCTCTTGCATGACCGAAGGATCCGCGCGGCAACCGTCGTACAAGTTGTCGCCGTCGACCTGAATCACACGCGAAGCCCCAAGACCGAATCCACGCAAGTAGCGATGGTAGGCTTCCCCACCTTCACGCCGCGGCACAACACAGATATGGTCGAGCAGAGCGGCGCGCCAAGCGTAGTTGATTAAGCTCACGACTCCGAGCGACTTGCCGTCAGGAGTGAGGCTGCCATCGGTATACAGACTCATATCATGAAGACAGACACGTTGATTTTTTGGCATGAAACAGTCTCCAAGAGGGGGAGTTGGTAGGAACAAAACGCCTCGCATGTTGTGCGAGGCCGATTACTTTCACAAAGAAAAAGCAAGCGGCCTTACGCAATCGTGAGGTTAATAATCGTAGAGGTGTTTTTGTACATCTTTGCCATAATCTAAATAAACCTTAACAGACGGGCTTAAAAAAATCAAATGCCGGCAGGAGACCCCAGCCGGCAAGAGAAAAGAGAGGTGACAGTCTGTCACGCATCTAGGACGCCGTAAGTTCGTGATGAAGGTGCGTAGGAACGATCACCTCGTCAAACTGCCGGCCTTCGAACCGACGCTTGATTTCGATCGCTTGCGCGACGGAGGCAAGGACCGTGTTGGCAACCGTGATGATGGTGAGCTTGGGGTGATGCGGATCCACTAAACTAATTGGATTGCCAATGAGCACGCCGCGACGACGGGCGGCATCGTAGGCGTCCACACCAAAAAGATCGAGCGCCTGTTCAATAGAGAGTGCATGTTCAAGATTCACCGCGAGCATGGAAGCGGCGATGCGCTCACCGGGAAGCATCACCTGCCGCATCACAGAGCCCGGGAAAATGCTTGCAGATGGCCGCGCGTTTGCTTCGAACAGCTTGTAGTGTCCATCTACGCGCCACTTTCCATCAAAACAAATCTTGCCGCGATACCCACGAAGAGACAGCTCTTTGAGCAGTGGATGGAGGTCTGCACGCAACGTTGAAACAAGGGCACTTCGATACGGTCCTGTAAACGTATCCTCGGGCTCACTGCCCACACAGTTCCCAAGATGCGTCACCGCATCGACGGCTCGCATGAACTGGCCACTCAAAAAATCAAGTGTCCATCCACGCTCACGCAGCGTGAACACCGCCGAGAAATCATTGCCGCCCCACCACTCTTCGACGACGAATTCGATCTCGCCGTTTACGTACGTCCTGAAAAACGTTTCCGCTTTCGGAGTCCGAAAGTCATCAGGGCTCTGCAGGACATACTGCCCTTCCCCACTTGCAAGATCTGGGTGCTTGACGACGACCCGCTCGCATCCTGCGTTAAACAATCGCCTTGCTTCCTGCTTGATCTGTTCACGCGTCCTGCCGAAGGTGTGTGCAGGAAAAACTTGGAGCAATTCGAGATCCCCTGCCAAGCGACGAAGGCCAACCTTGTCAGTCTGCCGTCGCAGTTGAAGAGGCTGATTGAGGATACGATTTTCTCGAAAACCGATCTCTTTGAGAAATCGCCATCCTTCAGGTCCGGCAATGTAGAGCTCTGCATCCCCATCTTCCTCTGCATGACGCACGGCACGCTTCAAGGCATGGCAGGATGCTCGCACACCGTCGAAGAGCGACGCTCCATTTGGGTACACGCACACCTCTTGGGGACCCAGTCCAAGATGATGAAGATAGGCATACCCTTCTTCCGTACCAGGACGATCTGGCATGAATGCCAAGCGCGCAGGGATGACCATGCCGCGTCCAGCGTAAGCGGCAACATTCGGGATATGGGTGATGCGATGACCGTGGGCATCACAACCGTACTCGGACAGGCAATGGAACAGGGCCAGATTGGTCATGGACATGGGAAACTCCGTTCGTTTAGGTAGGGATCTCCAGGGACCTCTGAAAATAAAACGACCTCGCTTTTTATGGGAGGCCGCCTGATTTCTGTCTGTAACAAAAATCAAACGGCCTCACGTAAGAAGGAGGTTCAAGGACAGGGACGTTGAATGATGGGTCAGACAATTCATAGGTCTACCAAAAGAGTACCACCCGTGTAAAAAACGATCAAGCCGGCCCAAGAAGGGGCCGGCTTGGTAAGAAAAGATTTACAGAAGCTGTGCCTTGCGCGATTCGACCTCTCCCACCATGGCCACAAGGTCCGCGGGGGTCTTCGCAAAGGTCACGCCAACGCAGACGCCATGCTCAGGGATGATCGTGAAAGGGATGAACCCCTCTCGATCGGCGCGACGGAACAACAGGCCTTCGAATCGAGCGGCAAGCGCAGTCGCAGTCATGCCCTTTGGGAAACGGAACGTGCGAAGATCGAACGGCTGGATCACGCCAGGTCCATACCACACCTCAAGGGCACGCAATGGATACCGCGGCGCCGAGATCCGCGCGTTGACCTCCAAGGCCCAAGCCTCGCCACGTTCAAGGTCAACCGCATAATCCACACTCGCGGGACCAAAATAATCCAGTTCTGCAAGTCCATGAGCAATGACAAGCGCGGAGGCTTTCATCTGTCGGAAGATCGCCGGTGGGATCACTGGCTGAGTCTGCAAGGTAAGCGTCGCGGGATAAAAATTCCCGCAATGATTTCCTTCCCCCTTGATGTGCTGCGCGATCACAGGACCGATTGCGAAATGGTGCTCGTTTCGATCGACCTCAATCTGGACACTCGCGTCGGCGTGCCTTGGCACCTCCACCTGAAGCACGACCTCATGGGTGGCATCCATCTGCTGTGGGAATGCGATCTCGGCCCCGAATGCAAAGATATGCTGATTCAACCCGCTTGCGGAACGTGCGTCCTTGAGTCGAACCGGACGTCCGTGCCTTTTCATGAGCGTCGTGACAGCGTCTTCAAGAAGCGCCACGGGACACACAGCACCAGGCGGAAGCTTGGCAGCCTCATCTTGCCCAAACCGCGTCTGAAACCATGCCTTATCGTTTGCCTTTACACACACGTGATAGGAAGGAGCATCCACATAACAATGAGCGCTATTTGCAATCTCCCACAAACGTTGCGCCGCTCCGCTGAAGGGTTCTAGTGTTGCGTCGTGCGCAAGTAAGTTGAGCTGTGTGGACACATGCGTCGGTGGCGGACCAACCTCGAGACGATTAAGAATCGCGAGTTCCTCATGTGGAAATGGAAGACCTGGCAAAATGACGCGATCTTCGGCGCCGGCGATAAGCAGGGACCGTCGCGCGTAGTGCACAAGCACGTCGCGATCTTCCTGCGAAAGGACAACGTCGTATCCGGTAAGGTGGCAGAAATTCGTCGGCACGTTGAGCTCCGGGCTTGAGAAGCGAATCGTCCCACAAAAAATGGGACGGTCTAGCGGCTCAAGAGTGTGTGCCGGCCCGAGAGAATCCCGGGCCGGCGCGACAAGGAGAAGAAGAACACTAACTCGCGATGCGCAACAGCTGCTCGGCCTGTACGATGCTCTTGTCGAGCGCGAGGCACCGATCGGGATCCTCGGCAAAGACGACGCCGTAGCAGAAACCAACTTCTGGCAGGAACGCGAACGGGACGAAGCCTTCGTTCTTGTCGAAGGAGAAGAAGTAGTCGTGGAAGACTTCTTCGAGTACACCGATCGGCAGGCCTACCGGAATCTGGAAGCTGCGCATCGAAAACGGCAGGACGCGGCCAAGGCGACGATGGATCATCTGCAACGGATACCACATTGCGGAAACGCGAGCGTTGACGTCCACGAGCCAGAAACGATTGGTCCGCGTGTTTACGAGTACGTCGACCGAACCAGGTCCCCAGTAGCCTTCCGCATGAACCAGCCGAGAAACGGCTTTCCAGACAGCCATTTTGATGTGGTCTGTAAGTGCGCTCGACAGGCCGGACACCGGAAAAAATCCACCCTGGTACTCACCATGTTCGCTCACGTACTGTCCAGTGATCTCGAGGATGTGGATACTCGGCCCTTCGTGTGGACCATCAGCGTCTGCGGTGACAGGATCGACACGGAACTGCACACTCACATCCATGTCCTTTTCGACGCGCGCTTGGACAATCCCGGGAAGCATGAGCGTCTGCTCGAGACTCGTCTCGTCCAGTGGTTCTCCGCGCCAAAACGTCCTGTGACCGATCCCGCTTGCGCTGAAGTCCGGCTTGAACACGACGCTCGTGTGGCGCGTGAGCAAGTCTGCGATCATGAACTTGGTCTGTTCGCCGTCGGAAACGGCGGATCCTTCCGGAACAGGAATACACTCATCATACCAACGCTGGAGCGTAGACTTCAGATTTGCCTTGATCGCAACGCGCTGACGACATCCGTGGAACCTGCAACGCGCAGCTCTATGCAGGGCGTGAGAGAGCGGCGACGTCGCGGTGAACGGGTAGATAGTCGCATGCGGATCGATGGGCAGGAGGGCGGCACCATTCAAATCTTCGGCGACGAAGAGCAGGTCCGAATCGTCTGGACCAAACCCCAGACGGCGCAGCAAGGGGAGCTCCACAGGCATGGCTCGTCCAAGCGACAGGATAACCGTGTCACCAAGCATGGCCACAGGCAGGACTCGCGTCTCCAAAAGAGGCAGGACGCGAGAGGCGGCCTCATCAAATTTGCAGGCTTGGATCGTGCGATGATCGAAAACGATCCTGTCAGTGTGAGTCAGTGCGGACATGGGTTCCTCGGGGTGTCTGGTGGAGTGATCAGGCGTGAAGAGTTTTCAGGACGGTTCTGCAAACTCTCATTCGACCGACAACGAAAGAACCGCCTGCACAGTGTGCGAGGCGGCTCTTGTGTAGCAGATTCAATCGATTTACGCAACACTCAAACCATCCCCGCAAAAGCGGAAAAAGAAATAGGTAAAGAGGGCGGTGTTGCGGTTATTCATAGAAGAATTGGTCAGTGATCTTACTGTACTGGAAGATCTCAGAAGTGTCAAAGAAGCGTTCAATTTCAGCCTTTGCGTTCTCCACAGAATCCGAGGCATGCACCAAATTGCTTGCAACGGCAATCGCAAGGTCGCCACGAATCGAACCCGCATCCGCTTCGTAGGCTTTGGTCGGTCCCAAAATGAGTCGCACGGCGGCAACGGACTCAACGCCTTCAAGCACCATCGCAATCACGGGTGAGGACATCATGAACTGCTTCACGTCTGTATAAAATGGCTTATCGGCAATATGTGCGTAGTGCGTATCAAGCACGGCATCGCGTAATTGGATCATTTTCATGCCGACGATCTTGAGTCCTTTGCGCTCAAAGCGATGCACAATCTCCCCGACAAGATCGCGCTGAAGCGCATCAGGCTTGAGCAAAATAAGTGTGCGTTGAATAGTAGCCATAGAGTTTCTGAAATTCTATGCTCTTCACAAAATTTCGTCAATCCTGGAAAGCAGTGAGCCACGGTTCGCCTCCGTCAGAGAGCAGACGGATATCGCCGTTTTGGTCCGTGCGAAGAATGCTCACGCCAAAGCGAGCAAGGCGATCTAGTGTCTCTTGGTGAGGATGGCCGTAGTCATTTTTAGCGCCAACGGAAATTACTCCGACGTGTGGATGGGTCGCTTCAAGCAGAGAGGTCGAGGTGGAATAGCGACTGCCGTGATGACCGACTTTGAGCACGTCGATTGGCTCATGCAAAAAAGGGATGAATTGCAATTCTGCATCATTGCCAATGTCGCCGGTAAGCAGAATCGACGTTTCGCCATAGCGCAGAATGCCGACGATTGAGGCGTCATTGACGTCTTTCACATGCGTCTTCTGCAGAGAGGTTTGTGGTGCAATGAGTTCAAACGTCACTCCCGCGCCAAGATCAATCGTCATAGGGCGATCAACAATCGTCACCAGCTCTGTGTCGCTTATACGTCGCTCGAACTCATGCTCAGAGCTCGTTCCATAATCCACACCTGTCGTATACACGTTCTGCACATGATAGCGATCCACTGCCTCCACAAGACCTTCCACGTGATCTTCATGCGGATGTGTGAGGAGTACGTCATCAATCGTGCGATCCCAAAATGGCAAAAAGCCACCAAGTTTATTGAGCACCACAGAACCAGGACCTCCATCAATAAGCATCTGCTCGCCGCTCGGGCTCTCAATAAAAATTGCATCGCCCTGCCCCACGTCAAAAAACCAAATGATGAGCCGAGGCTGACCAAATGCATGACCAGCGTGCAACCATTGCGCCGTAGTGAGGATCACAATGAGCAGCGCGAGGGTCAATGCGGAAAAAAATTTTTTGTGATGCATCCTCATAATGGGATACTCGCAAATGGAAGCTGAGCAAGAACATGCGTGATGGCAAGCATGAGTGTTTCAATCGCCCAAGCAGGAGCGCCAAAAAAAGGAGCGAGCATCGGAAGCACAAGAGCGGATGCAGCCGAGCAAGCAGAGAGAGCCATGGCGTAAGGGATAAACGGCAAGACGAGCAGATTTGCGATGGGAGAGACGAGTGAGATCGCACCAAACTGAAAAATGGTGAGCGGGAGGGTCGCGGCGGTCGCGGCAAGCGACGCGCTCCATGCTTCGCGCAAACCAAGTGTCTCGGGAATGAATGCAAAACGTTTTGACAAACGATCAGCCCACAACGTCATCCCGATCGTTGAAAGCATGGACAGCTGAAAGCCAATGTCGTCACGCAAGAGCAATGGATTGAAGGCGAGCATGACGCTTGCGGTTAATGCGAGCAGATTGCGCGGGGTGGAATGACGACCTGCATGTCGAGCAATGAGGACCGTGGCGCCCATGATGCCGGCGCGTATAACCGGCGCTTCAGCTCCAGCCAGCAACACATACAAAACAACGCCAACAAGAAGAGCAAAAATCGCGCGCTGGCGTCGCAGAAAAAAAATAAGCCCACCAAAAAGGAGCGTCAGCACGGCGGTTACGTTGTAACCAGAAGCAGCGAGGATGTGTGAAAGGCCAACACGACGAAAATCGATGGTGAGATCATCTGACAGAACTTTTTCACCAAGGAGTAACCCTTTTGCAAGACCGACGGTGGGTTCGGGGAGCGAACGCTGCAGGCCGAGCTCGATGGCGGCTCGTAGACGGTAAACAGAAGACCTAAAAAAATTACCTTGATCCTGTGCAATCACGTACGGCTCGTCATGAGAAAAGCAAACGAGACTCACCCCTTGAACATGCAGATAACGATCGTACGCAAAACCATTTATGGGGACGGGCGTTTCTAATTTGCAACGGAAAGAAACACGCTGTCCGTACTCAAGCACAGGATAGAGTGGAAGATGCGCGAGGAGTTTGGCGTTGATAGGCTCATCATTACCGGTCAGCGCATCAAGAACAACATTTTGATTGCGATCGACTGGCTCCGGATCGTTCACGATAATGCCTTCTATGCGCACTTCCTGGCCAAGCACAGTGGTGTTGTCACTCTCAAACGGCGCCGTGAACTGATAACGGGCAATGCCAAGACTCATGGCACAAAAAAAGAGCAAAAGCAGGCGCAGATCTCGACGGGAGATGATGAGTGCAACAAAAAAAATCACCAACGCGCTAGTAAGTGTCACTCGAGGATCAAACGCAAACGTCCCCCACGAAGCAAGAAAGATGCCGGCGACAAAACCGCACAAAATAAAAAAAAGCTGCCACGATGGGTAGCGAGCGCGGCGCTTAATCACGCTTGCCAAGTCCGACACCAACATACTCAAACCCCTGTTTCTCAAGTGCAAGATCCGCAAGCAGATTGCGGCCATCAAAAATCTTTAACAGCTTACAGTCACCAAGTGACTGTACAGTCCGAATTGCCTCACGAAATTCAGGCCATTCCGTTAATACGAGCAAAAAACAAACGCCAATGATACAGTCACTTGGTGACTGTGCGTAAGAAATTCGATCACCGAGGACACATTTAGCATTATCGATTGCCGTCGGATCGTAAGCAATAATCGAGGCACCTTTGGCAAGTAAAAGCTCAACGACGTCAATCGCCGCGGATTTACGTACGTCATCGGTTTGCGCTTTGAAGGCCAAGCCCCACACCGCCAGTTTAGGATTCGGTCCTGTAGCGGCGAGGACTTTGTCAACGAACCTCTGTCGCGCTCGATCATTGGCAACATGGGCCGCGCGCAAAATTTCAAAATCGACTTCGTTCAAGTCAGCAATTTTCATCAACGCCTCGGTGTCTTTGGGAAAACACGATCCGCCGTAGCCAATCCCTGCCCGCAAAAAGTGCGGCCCAATCCGCGGATCAAGTCCAATCGCTTTGCTGACATCGCGAATGTCCGCCCCAACTTTCTCGGCAATGGCGGCAATCTCATTGACAAAGGAAATCTTGGTCGCCAAAAATCCATTAGCAGCGTACTTAGTGAGCTCAGCCGAGGCGGTCGACATCGTCAGCTTGGGCGCGGCGATCGAAGCGTAGACCTCGAGCAACTTCTTCTTAGACACATCGTCCGCGACTCCAATCACCACGCGATCGGGATGCAAAAAATCCTGCAAGGCTCTCCCCTCGCGCAAAAATTCTGGATTCGATGCTGTGCCAAGTCGTACACATGTGCCGACAGGAACCGTGCTTTTGATCACCAACGTTGTCGTCGGCTCCATCACTGCTTTGACCGAAGCCACTGCCACATCCACATATTGCAAATCCGCACTGCCATCAGGCAACGGCGGCGTACCAACGCAAATAAAACACATGTCCGCGCCCTTCATCGCCTCAGCGAGATTCGTCGTAAATGACAACAACCCTGATGCCTTCCCTTTAGCCACCAACTCTGGCAAACCAGACTCCACAATCGGCATCTCTCCGCGATTGAGCCGCGCGATTTTGTCAGCGTCAATATCAACCCCAATCACTTGGTGCCCCCACTCCGTGAACCCCACACAAGCGAGTCCAACGTATCCAGCACCAACAACGACGATCTTCACACAACAAAATTAATCGTCCGGCCTTGAATGTAAATCACTTTTTTTACCAACTGGCCGTCGAGCCATTTTTTGACGTTGACGTCGGCGCGGGCTAAGTCTTCGACGACGGATTGCGTTGCTTCGGGCGAGGCTTGCACCGTACCGCGGTGTTTGCCCATCACCTGCACCGAGATCGGCACGACTTCGTCGACAATCAATGCTGGATCAAATACGGGCCATGGCTCCACGTCAAGCGAAGTTGTGTGTCCAAGCTTGACCCAGAGCTCGCTAGCCAGATGCGGCGCAAAGGGGAAAAGCAATTTCAAAAAGGTCGAAAATAATTTGGCACTAACGTACTCCGCGTCTTGCATGGCGTTGACGCAGATCATCAACTGGGCGATGGCGGTGTTGAACTTCATCGCTTCGATGTCTTGGCTGACTTTTTTGATCGCCTTGTGCACAGCGCGAGTCAACTCTTCGCCGGAAGCATCAACGATTTTGTCTGATAGCGTCATGACTTTATCGAGAAAGCGCCGCACGCCGATCAAACCATTGGTGCTCCAAGGCACTGGTTCTTCAAACGGACCCATAAACATGATGTAAGCGCGCAAAGCGTCGGCGCCATATTGCTCGACGATCTCGTCGGGGTTGATGACATTGCCTTTGGACTTGCTCATCTTCGTTCCGTCCTCGGCCATCACCAAGCCGTGGCTGTGGCGTCGCGCGTACGGCTCGCTCGTTGGCACCAAGCCTTGATCAAACAAAAACTTATTCCAAAAACGCGAGTACAGCAGATGGAGTGTAGTGTGCTCCATGCCGCCATTGTAGAAGTCGATCGGCATCCAGTGTTTGAGTTTGTTGGCATCGGCGAATTGTTGATCGTTGCTCGGATCAATGTAGCGCAAAAAATACCAACTTGATCCTGCCCAGTTTGGCATGGTATCCGTTTCACGCTTAGCTGGTTTGCCACAAGTCGGACAAGTGGTGTTTACAAAACTGTCGATCGTTGCCAGCGGCGATTCGCCATTATCTGTCGGCTCGTACTTCTCCACCTCAGGTAAAACAACCGGCAACTGTTCGTCCGGCACCGCCACCCACTTGTGCTCGTCGCACCACACCAGTGGAATCGGCTCGCCCCAATAACGCTGACGCGAGAAAACCCAATCGCGGAGTTT
>JGI1358J11329_10002089_pt1 | contig 15871 bp, 10 predicted proteins | sample Subgroupgradi54m_FD_11329 | JGI IMG/M metagenome (IMG submission 11329)
TACAAGAACATTTTTTACCATGAGTTTAAATTGCGGCACGCTTTTAAGTTCAACAACCTTTTCTCGATCCGTTATCGAAAAGAATGGCGACTGTTTTAAAGTTGGAGCACCAAATATTTTTCTGGAAGGCGCAGGTTTGACTATCCATGGAAATGGATTAGGAATAGGATTTAATAACACTGGATTTAATAATGTGACCCTCAGAAATATAATCATTTCAAATTTCAGTAGTGCAATCTTTCTTCAAGGCGCAAATAATAGTAATTTTAGTAATATTATCCTCAACGTATCAGTAAATAAAGATTTAAATATTAGTGATTGGTCTGTCAATGGAACATTTATCAATACCACCTTTGATCGCGATAAAGTATCCGTGTTAACCAATAGCAATATTTCTATTCGTTGGTTTGTAACTACTTTGGTTCAGAATGTTAATTTTTTAGTGTATAATGCAAATATTAGTTTCTATGATAAAAACAATAATTTCATTAAAACCGATTTGACTAATAGCCAAGGATTAGTACAATGGATAGTAGAAGAATTTTACCAAGATGCAACAAATGGAAGAACGTATTTCACACCCCATAACTTTACATTCAATAAAACACAATATTACATCACAAATCAATCAGTGAATTTAACCCAAACAAACAGTGCATATCTCACTTTTTCAGTTGAGGGAAAAGCGGAATGTGCAGATTATAATACCAGTATTTCTTTTCGTGCAATTAATATAACAACAAGTATCACTTGTTTTAATATAACCAATAATAATACAATAATGAATGGCAGTGGAGTCAGAGTAGTTGGGCCATTTCCCACGTCTTCTGTAACCTCTGGTCTATCCATCAATAATCAACAAAACGTTTCTGTAGACCATGTTACTCTCTCGAATTTCACGTATGGTGTAACTCTAAATAACTCCAAAAATATTACTCTCACTAATTTTAATATTTTTAATAACAGTTATGGGGTATACATGGGAAGCGGTTCTGCCCAAAATACCATAAAAGATAGTATTATTACCGATTCTAAAGTACAAAGTTTCGTAATCACCAGCGGAACAAATCATATTCTAACCAATGTAAGTATAGACAAAAATAATATCACTTCAATGGATAATACAAAATTAACCCTGAAATGGTATGTGACAATTAATGTTTCTGATCCCGCCGGAAATGCGTTATCCGGAGTAAATCTTTCTGCATATAAAGCCGATGGCACTTTAGAAACTACGGGAAATACTTCAGATTCTGGAACTGCACGTCTCACTCTCTCCGAATTTTCAAAAGATGAATTTGGCTACACCTACATTACTCCCCATACAATCAAAGCATTTAAAGCAGGCTATTTTGAAAATTCCACAACTGTAGATATAAGTATCACTAATAATACAAATATAAATTTCACCTTAGTCAAAGCGAGTTGTGGAATAAATCTTGTAAAAAATATTACGCTTGGTGAAAATATGCTTGTAAATGGCACCTGTTTTAGTTTATCTTCCAACTCTATCTCAATTGATGGCAACAATTATGTTATTATCGGTAACGGAACCGGTACCGCAATTGACTTTAATGATGTCAAAAGTATAACCGTTTCTAATTTGAATCTCAAAAACTTTTCCAAAGCAATAAATCTATATCAATCAAGTGATGTGGTATTTAGAAACCTTAATATTGCCAATAGCTCCTATGGTATTTTCTTTAATAATTCAAACAATAATAGTGTATATGACAGTTTCTTTCAAAATAACAGCGCAAGTATTTATGCCATCAATGATGGCGGGACAAATAATACATTGATTAATGTAAGTATCAACATCAACAATATAACTGTAGAAGGAACAGCAACCATTTTTAAAAAGTGGTATATCACTGTAAATACGACCTATGGTACTGCAAATTATCCTTTAGCCAATGCAAATGTTACTGGCAGATTTAACTCAACACAAAAAGTAGATGATACTCGTCTTACCCAATCAAATGGAGCTGCGCGTTTAGAACTAACTGAATTAAAGAAAAATTCATCTGAAGTATATTATTACACCCCACATAATATTACTGCTTTTTTTAGCAGTGCGCTTTCAGGATATGCTGAAAATACTACTTATATCAATATAACTCAAACAAATAGTACAACAATTCAATTATATCTCCCCATTAATTGCACTGCTCCGTATGACGATTTACAAATTGAAAGAAACACCGTTTTATGTCCGGGGACATATGAAATTGCCGATAGTGGAAGTTATGGTGTTATCCGTATGGGTTCCCCAAATGTAAGTGGAAATGTAACCTGTGATAATACAATTCTCAAAGGAACAGGTTCAGGTGTTGCGTTTAACATTCGTGATATAGATAATGTTAAAATTTCAGGGTGTACTGTTCAAAATTATGCAACCGCTATTCAAGCCGATAATTCCTGTATTGATAATGTCAATATTACCAATTTCAAAGCCACAAATGTGGATACTGGAATTAGTGGATACTTATTTTGTAATAATTTTAANATGCAAAATTTCTATTTTACTTTAAACACAAATGGCATAGGAATGAAAGATCTATCAGATACAGATAATCAATTTATACTTCGCAATGGCACATTTACCGGATATCGCTACGGTTTAGATTTTACCTTGGCGGCCGCATCCTGGACGAATGCATTAATTGATGGAGTGACATTTACCGGTGACGGCAGTACAAGTAGCGGAATATATAAATTAAAAGGAACAAATAATACAATTAGAAACTCCACTTTTGTGAGCAACAAATATGGGATTTATTTAGACACCGCCACAGGTACAACTGTCTACCATAACACATTTACGAGTTCTTCTACCTACCACGTTTACAATTTAGTTAGTACTAATGATAATTATTTTAACACATCCATAAATAATGTGTCACAAGGTAATTCGTGGAGCAATTATTGCAGTTTATCATTTACTGACGCAAATTCAGATGGCTGGGCCGATAGTGGTTCTGATTATCCCTATAACGCAACCCATTCAAGTTTATTTTATGGGTTAGGAAATGATTATGGTCCAAAAGTGACCAGTTGTCCCGTACCTTCAGCTGTAGGTGCTGCTGCCGCTGCCAGTTCTTCTTCAGGTGCCGCTTCAGCCAGTGGTGGCGGTGCTGCAGCTGCTGCCCCTTCCGCACCTACGGCTGCCGCTGCTTCTGCGGCTTCGAGTAATGGAAATGGTGGCAGTAGTGGTGCGGGTTATGCTTCTGCCGCCGATGTAAAGAAATTCTTAAAAACATCTGAAGGCGCCTTTGAATCAAAGAAGTCCGAACAAGGAATAGAAGTATATGTCACGCTTGAAAATACCGGAGACAAACCAATGACAATTAGCCCTACTATCTCCCAGGAAGTAGGAGATCCATATTTCATGCTGACACGTAAAACTATAGGAGGTGGAGATAATTCCGGCTTGCAAACAATTGCCAAATTATCCTATTCTAAAAATCCTATTGCCGGCACATTACTCAAAGCAATTTTAGTCAATCAAGAGGAAATTGTTATTCCTCCTGGGGGTAAAGTAGAGAAAGCCCTGCAAGTCAAAGAAGGATTTGGTGCAACAAAACCACTGAAAATTCAATTTTCATCTCTAGGAGAGACAGTATTAGAAAAAGATGTAAAAATAGAGAAGAAAGCAACTTCTGCCGCCGCCGTGGACACACATGAAAATTATCTTGATATTTATGCAATACTTGTACCGGAAGGTGCAGAGAAGAAAGAAGGAGTAATTGTGGGAAGTGAATTAACGGGCGCCGCTATTTTAGATAAAATTCCGATGTTAGCAAATAGTAATAGTCCATATTTCCTAGAATTGAGTTTGAACAAAAAAAACAAATTTGGCAAACTAAATACCGTATTTACAGATCAATATGGGCCGTATCCATTAAAACAAAAAGAGAGTTTCTTATTTGCCCAGCAATTAAAATATGACCCAAAAGTGTATACTGGAGATTATATTGTCCAAACAAAAATGTATCATGGATCTGCACTTGTGGTAAAGAATGAATTTGATGTAATATTAGGTGAAAAAGTAAGTGAAGAGAAGAATATATTGTTTATGTGGATAGGGTTGTTGACAGTGATTGCTATAATAATAGGGCAAGGATTATATTTTATGAAAGCGTATTATCAAAACTAACTTCTCTAAAAATCAGAGATACTCTTATAAAAAATCCCTCCTAAAATAGAGCAATATGTCTAAACTCCAACTCCTCTCCCCCGCCGGCTCCTTTGACGTTCTCAAAGCCGCCATCCACAACGGCGCAGACGCCATCTATCTAGGTTCTAAACTCTTCAACGCCAGACGTCTCGCCAACAACTTCACCGGCGACGAACTAAAACAAGCCGTCCAATACGCCCATCTTAACAACGTCAAAATCTACCTCACATTAAACACATTAATTAAAAACCACGAAATTACTCCGCTGCTCAACCAAATAAGCCTCGCCGCCCAATTAAATATAGACGCAATAATAATGCAAGACCTCACTTTTGCTCCATTAATCAAACAACACTTCCCAAAACTAGAAATTCACGCCTCAACCCAAAGCACAATCATGAACTCCCCCTCCGTCAACTACTGGAAACCCTACGTTGATACATTCGTCTTAGCACGAGAATTAACCAAACAAGAAGTCAAAACCATCTACGATACCACCAACGCCAATCTTGAAGTATTTATCCACGGCCACCTCTGCATCTCCTACTCTGGCCAATGTTTGATCTCCTCCCTCATCGGCAAACGCTCCGGCAATCGCGGTCTGTGCGCCAGCTCCTGTCGCAAACCCTATAACGGCCCAAACTACCTTCTATCCGCCAAAGACCTCTGCATGATTGAAAACGTCATCGACGTCATCGCCTCCGGCGCCAAAACCGTCAAAATCGAAGGCCGCATGAAACCCGCCGAATACGTTGGCACAACCACCGCTCAATATCGAAAACAAATTGACAATTATTATAATAACACCCTCAGACCAATTTCACAAGACGCAATAAACCAACTTCGTATGGCCTTCAACCGTGAATTCACCCCCGGCTACTTCAACAACGAAATAAAAATCGTCGACTCTACCTATTCCTCCAAACGCGGCATCTTTCTTGGCACAATTCAAAACAATCTGCTTCAGTTAGAACATGACATTGAACTCTACGATGGCATTGGCATAATCAATCACGGCAAACGCACTGGTGATTACATCCAAAAAATTCTCCACAATTTCCAAGAAGTAGCATCTGCAAAAAAAGGAGATAAAGTCAAACTCATCATAGCTGGTTTCAACAACCATGCTAAAGTATATTTGATGTCAACCCACAACGGCCAAAATCCGTTAGGAAATCCTCAACTAATACCATTCGATCTCACTATAACCATCCAACAACAAAAACCAACTTTAATCATATTAAACGCCAAAAATAAAAACACGCCATTTCACTTAAACATTCCTGCTTCCCTACCACAAAAACATCCTTTCACAAAACAACAAATCAAACTTGAAATGGAGAAATATCACTCTAATTTATTCAACCTAAACAGCATCACAATCAATACCGACAATTCATTCATACCAAAAAGTGAACTAACCAATCTTCGTAAGCAACTCGACCAATATTTATTAGACGCACTCCAACCAACCAATAACGAAAAAATAAAAATCCCACCCCCTATATTTCCAAAAACCACCGCCTCAGAAAAAAAACTTCATGTCCATGTTTACTCGCTCAACGCAATCCAACAAGCTATAAAAGCAAAAGCAGATATAATTTACTACGACGCCTTTGCAGACGACCTCAAACAAGCAATCACATTTACCCAGAACACAAATAGCAAACTCTACCTCTACACCCCCATGGCTTTAACCGACACCAACCTAAGCCAGTTTCAAACCATCATCAACCACATTCAACCAGACGGCATCCTTGCAAACAACATTGGCATTCTTCAACTCATCAAAACCAACTTCCCCAATCTCCCAATCATCCTCGGCTACCAAATGAACATATTTAATGACAACCAACTCCAATTCTANAACCCNCANNCCGCCATCGCTTCAATCGAACTCAACACCCAAGAACTCTCCCAATTCCAACAAAAAGAAAAATTAATCTACTTCGCCCACGGCTATCCTATCGTCATGTCATTCAAAGAACAATTTGATACAGACCATTTAACCGACGAAAAACAATATACCTTCCGCTTGCGAAAAAACAGCACAGGCACAACCGAAATGCTCTACTCAAAACAACTCGGCCTCCTCCAACACACACAAAACATCCTCAACGCCGGCATCACTCAACTCTACCTCGACCTCGAAAAAGACGTCTTTCAACTAATAACCCTCTACAAACGCCTCTTAAACGGTGAACAAGTCTCCGTCAAAGAATTCAAATCAGACGTAACAATCGGAAATTTAGAGAAAGGCGTGATGTAAAAGAAGTATCAAATTCTAAAAAAATTAAGTTTGAAAATAGTAGTATTCAAATTCTCCGAAACTATATCAACTCTTAAATTACTTCTTCCGCTGCTCAACCGCTTTAAGATAATCCTCAAGTGTCGGCAACAAAACTCCCTTTTCTAAGATTAATTTAGACGCACATCGTCTTTCAGCATACTCACACACATCTTTAATCGAACGCCCTGAATAACCATCCGTCTTCTCACCAAGTACTCTCAAATCTTCAACAGATAACTGCTGTGCATATAACTTAAAAATCGCTGCCCGTTCATCAACAATTGGAAGAGGAAATTCAAGTGACACATCAAACCGATTCAACAATGCACTATCTAAATCCGCTTTTCGATTAGTTGCTCCAATCACCATAGTCGATTCTTTTGCCTGAAACCCATCCAATTGCCGCAACAACACCGATAACACCCTGCGTGACGCTTCATGAATCCCGCTTTCACGCGATTGTGCTAACGAATCAATTTCATCAAAAAATAATAACGTGCTACCTAACTCCTCTGCACACGAAAATATCTCTGCTAAATTTCGCTCACTTTGTCCATACCATTTCGACATAATGCTCTCAATAGGAACATAAAGCAACGGCACATTAACTTCTGACGCAATAATTCTTGCCATCGTTGTCTTTCCCGTACCTGGTGGTCCTTCAAATAACACTGCTTTTGGTCTACTTGACTCATACACCACCCGTGTCAGCTTACCAATCTGTTCAAACACTTCTGGATGCTGCAATGAAAGAATAATTGTATCACGCACTTCATTTTTGACATTCTCATAACCTGCAATAGTATCAAACCCTAATTTGCGCGAACCATCATAAAGCGTAACCCCTAATTCTTTCAATTGCTCACGAACATCTTTGGTCGTTATTTTTGGATGTGATAAATGATATAACTTAAGAATAGTTTCAATATCTGCACTCTCAAAAGAACAATCTTTCGCAAAAGTAAATGTATTTTTATCATAAGAACTATCTAAATTAATTCTAACTTTTTTCGTCTGAAGTGAAACCGTACCAAAAGTATACTTTGAAACAGAAACTTCAGTTCGCGGATATGAATCTCCTTCAAGCATTGTAACACAATCAGACACTATCGGAAAAATATCTACAGTCTTAGGAAAAGAAAAAGAAACTTCCACTTTATTTCCTTTTAAAGAAACTTGTGGCAAAGTATAAACTGTTTGTATAGTATCCAAATATCGTCCAATATTCGTTTCAATAATATTCTTTGCATGATGATAATCTAGAGTCATAACATCACAAAAACATAAGCCATTTATAAATATTACTACTCTAAAATGATAAATTAATTACCCAAACGTAAACGTATACAACCTAAACCCTTTCCTTTTCACATGCATCCTCAATACATGTTCACCATACCCTTCGCCAGCAACAACCGTATACAACTTCTCCTCCCCCACAGAAATACTTGGTTGTTTCACACCATCAACCGTAACATCAACCAAAGCCCCACCCTCACCAATCGCACTTGCTACAATATTCACCTGTTTTGCATCATAACGTAATACCACATCTCCCTCACCACTATCAGAAACAAGTTCAACATTATCCTCATTATTTTTCCAGTTCCCCTGCAAATACACCTCATTCTTCTCAAACTTCGTAGGCAACACATAGGTAATCGTTTTCCCAAATGATAGCCCCTCACTGCTCCCAAAATTCCCTCGCGTCGTCATAGCTCCCAAATAAATCTCTGGAGAATGGATCAACGAAAAATCAGCCCCTAGTGAAATATTCGTCGCCGCCGTAACCATATTCAATTTCTCATTCATCTGCAATCTCTCACGTCGTTCCTGCAGCAACTCCTGTATAGCCTTCTCCGTCTCTTCATACCCTCCTTCACCAATATGATCCTCACGCACAAAACCATCGATATCAATCAAATACTCATGCGGCCAATAGCGATTACCATACGCCCTCCACGTCCCATAAGCATTATCCTGTGCAATCGGATACACTAACCCCTGCTCTTTTGCCGCATTCAACACATTCTCATATTTCTTCTCAAACTCAAACTCCGGCGTATGCACTCCCACAATAACGAACCCTTCAGACCCATACTGTCCTTTCCACGCTTTCAGATACGGCAGCGTCCGAATACAATTGATACATGTATACGTCCAAAAATCCACAAGGACCACTTTACCTCGTAAATCCTCAATATGCAACGGCTCCGTATTGATCCACCCCTCAATCCCCACAAAATCCGGCGCTTGCGGATACGCCAATTTTTTCTGCATAATCTCTGTTGAAACATCTTTAGATACATTCGATACGCCATTCAAAACAACAGTTGTACTCACACCACCAGAAGAAACCTGAACAGGTTGATACCTCCTCTCCAAAAAAAAGATCGCAAAAACTACCAAAAACAAAACAACCACAAACATCACCGGCTTTGGAAACATCTCACGTAATTTCATATTTTCACATCCATCTAAATTTCATATCCTAAAATATAAGATTCAATTAAGACAACAACGACGCTGGTACAAACACATTCGCCACAACGACCAATGTATTCGTAAACACCAACACTCCTAACACTAATAATAATATACCCACCACAAGATTAAAATAACGCAAAAACGACTGCGATCGTTGAATCAACCCAAACGCCTGCTTGGTAAACAACCCCACAAGTAAAAACGGCACCCCTAACCCAAGAGCATACGAAAGCAATAGCACAAATGCCAACTGTGGTTTTGCCACAACTAAAGCCAAAATACTTCCAAGGATCGCACTCACACACGGCGTCCAGCCCACTGCAAACGCCGCCCCAAACACAAACGAAGTTATATACGCAAAACTAAATCGCTTCATCACTCGAACTTTATACTCTCTATCCAAAAACGGCAAACGCAACAGCCCAAGCACATACAACGCAAATACAATAATAATAACTCCACTCACCCGAGATAACCACACCTGCACCACAACAGAAACATTCTTCAACACACTATTTAATAGCACACCAAGAATCGCAAACACTGACGAAAAACCCACAACAAAACACAAACTATGTGAAAATAACTTCCCTCTCGTCTGTTCTTTCACCGCACTAGTTCCCGCTAAATACCCCAAAAAACCAGGAATGATCGGCAACACGCACGGACTCAAAAAAGACAATAATCCTGCAAAAAATGCAATAAAAAGTGTAACATCAACCATAATAATTAATGAACAGAAAGGAGTATATAATTATTGCTAAAAGTAAAAATCACATTCGCAGCAGAGCTGCGGGGCATTCTATTACATGAATCAATTGGGATTTTTACTCTTGAATGCGCGAAAATCAAAGATTTTCGGCACGCTGAAAATGTAAAAACATTTTCATCGAATGGGTCGCAGTAGAACTGAGGGATATAAGACCCATTTTCTTTGAATTAATACTCATTCAACATACTCCCCTTTCTCAAACACCACCACATCGCCAATCGTAACACGCGAAACCAAACAGAATATATCCACATGATACTTCTGAAAAATCTTTCGCGACATTTTCTTGCGATACATATCATGCTTCAATCCCAGCGAAAAATGCATCCCCGCAAACCGCTCAAATCCTGTTGGTTCCGTAATCCGCTTATCAAACCCTAAGCCCCGATTCAACCCAAACCCAATCTCGCGAATCTGCACATCCCCTGGCTCATCCTGCTGAATCATAGAAATCATCTCTTGAAACCCCGCGGGCCCCATATGCGAAACCAACTTTCCTTTCTCAATTCGCACAACAAACGGCTCAACAAAATGTGTCAAATGATCCATACCCGGAAACCCAAACACCACAACATCACCACTCATCGCTGCTAAATCCTTCGCCTCCGTAAAAATCTCTCCAATCGGAAATCCCCCTGATTTAACCGCAACATCAGAAAAATTTCCTGTGTTTAAAATTGGTTTCTCATACTCCGAATCAACCGTTAAACGCAATCCATTGCCAGAATCAAGCACAATCATCGCTTTCTGCTGCAATAATCCATTGATTTTAGTACACATCGTAACATAATACGGTGTATCATAGCGCAACGCACCAATATAATTCCCAATCTCAGAATCTTTATTATGATCCAATCGCGTATGTTCAATTACATCATGCCCCCACCCCACTAGGTCTCTACGTAACCGATGCTTTGTCGTCCGAAACGACCCCGACTCCACGAGTATCACCAGTGAATGCGCAGGCAGCCCCTCCAACTTCGAAATAAACACATCCTCAGCAATCGTATAAAAATCAATTTCTTCATGCGCAAACCCCTCAATCACACGACTATACACCTCTCTCAACATCCTTGTCAACAAACATTTTGTATCATACACAAGCAACACAAACGTATCAGCACTAATCTTATAATTCTTAAAAATAATATCCTGTACATGCTGCTCTAATTCTTGTTCTGTTGTCATTTTACTCTTTTTCCGACCACCTATCTGACTACTTTTTCTGACCACCTATGCGCTGCTCGTAGCTTTCTTTCTCTAAATCTGGACGTTTAAATGTGCTGGTTCCTACATTATACCTCTTTCCCTTCCTCATCTAAAATCGTAATCACCGTCACCGGACAATTGCGCGCCGCCTCCGTATTCACATGTACATCTTTCTCATCAATAACCAGTTCAAACTTCCCATCTTTTCGCAGCTTCCCTCCCACTAAATCCGCTTTCTCATTATCAGCGGTCATCTTCCAAAACTTCGCCGCAAGTAAAGCACACGAACCAACTCCAATACAACCTTCCCGATCATAGACTATTTTATATTTTACCATTAAACTAGTAGTGACCCTGTTCTCTTATAAAACTTCTGAAAAAAGAGAAGAATTTAAATAAAACCGCCACTATTAGACTTATATGGCAAGATTAATTCAACCTACCCCCACACTGCAAGGCGAAGACGCTGAAAACTTTTACAGCGAACTCCAACGAAAAAAAACAAAAGAAGAGATCAATATAAGAAATAAACTCTTTCAAGAATCAAAAAGTATTTTTCAAAGACATCAGAGAGCACAGCTCAAAAACTAGGTATTCTAAAAATGCTCATTGAAAGCATAAACTGTGGTGAAATTGAGATAGTAGAACTCTCCCCTGAATACGACCTTAAACATTTTGATTGTGAAGACACAGACCTCAATGAATTCCTAAAAGAAGACGCACAAAAGTACAAAAATCAACTCATTGCAAAAACCTATCTTGCACTATATAACCAAGAGGTAATTGCTTTCTTCAGCATTATGAACGATTCCATTAAACTAGATCCTCTGGAAACCGAAAATACTCAAAAACTCCAAAGGCTGCACGAATATCCTGCATTAAAAATAGGAAGACTCGCAGTTGATAAAAGATTCAAAAAGAAAGGTATTGGCACATTCATCTTCAAATATATTCTGGGATTAACACAAATCATAAATGACTATGCTTCCTGCCGTTTTTTAACTGTCGATTCATATCATGAGAGTATTCCATTTTATGAAAAAATAGGCTTCCTACGAAATATACGCTATGAAAAAAAGAAAGAATATGTAAGTATGCGCTTTGATCTTCTAAACTCCAATTAATTTTCTCTAAACAGCAACAGAATAAACTTTCTCACTCTTTTTCTCTTTAAAAAAAGAAAGCTCAACACCAAACAATTGATAAGAACTAAAGTAAACAACAAAAACACTATCTAAAAAATAAGAATCCATCGTACGCTCTTTCCTCATCGCAGAAACATTCCTAGAATGTTCAATTTGAGAACCAATAGCTTTAATTTGTTGGGCCATAACCTCTGGTGGCAGCCTTCTACTTGGTAAAATAACCGCTTTTGAAAAATTATTTTCTATCTCAACTTCCGGTTGCAGCTTTCTACTTGATAAAATAACACCATCTAAAGAATATTCTTCCTGCTCAACCACTTCTTCAACCGTACCTTTCTCTTTTTGTTTATACCAAAACTCTATTGCAATATGCTCTCGTTGAAAAGAGATTATTTTTTGTTTTTGTTCAACTCTTCTCGCGGTATGGTACAACCCCACATTTTTAAGATCTAATAAATCTAAGGTCTCTTCCAGAAACCTACTACCCTCACGCCCCTGCATATAACCTAACATCGAATCTGCCTCCTGCGCCAACGAACGAAGTACACCATCAATCGTCTGAACACTCTCCACAACCTGATCCCTCTTCTCAATTTTCTGTAAACTAGAAGAGATTAAAATACGACTATAATTATCAAAAACCATATTTTGAACCCGAAAAGTGAATTTATAAAACTAATGAAACACACGTCCCCCAATCCACCCCCACAATCTTTAAAAAGCCCCCCTCTACTACATCCCCACATGGCAATAGAGTGGCACAACATCCAAACTAAATGGCAAACCGCCTGGCAAAACGCAGAATTAGGCAAAGCCGTCGCCAAAAAGAACCAAGAAAAATTCTTCATGATCTTTGCCTACCCCGGCATCTCCGGCTATTTACACGTCGGCCATATGAGAGGATTTTCCTACACTGATGCCATCTGCCGCTACGAACGTCTGCAAGGCAAAGAAATCTTATTCCCTGTCGGCACCCACGCCTCTGGCAACCAAGCTATCGCTTTTGCCAACAAAGTAAAAAACAACGACACCACCTGGATTGAATACTTAAAAAACAACGGCTGTTCCGATCAACAACTCAAACAATTAACCACCCCCGAAAACGTCATCAGTTATTTCAATCAAGTCTACATCAACGACTACTGGAAAAAATTCGGCTTCCTCTGCGACTGGGACAGATTCACCTGCACAACCAACAAAGACTACGAAAAATTCATCCAATGGCAATTCCAAAAACTACAGCAAAAAGACTTATTGATCCAAAAACCCTACTTCGCCACTGCCTGTGTCAATTGCGGTCCCGTTGCCGTAGATCCATCTGAAACAGACATCTCAAAAGGTGGCAACGCTGAAAAACAAGAATACACCCTGCTCAAATTCAAATACAACCACGAAAACGACAACTCCACCTATCTCATCGCCGCAACACTTCGACCCGAAACTATCTACGGCCAAACTAACTTGTGGATAAACCCCGACGCCAAATACGTCCGCATCCAATTAGAAAACGAACATTGGATTATTTCCCAAGAATGTGCTGAAAAATTACAATACCAAAAAGATGAAATCCTCTTAAAAGAAGATATCAACCCAAAAACACTTCTCGGAAAAACCGCTGTTGCTCCTGGCATCGATCGCGAAATCATCATCCTTCCCGCAACCTTCTGCGATCCAAACATCGGTTCAGGTATTGTAACCAGTGTCCCCAGTGACGCCCCCTATGATTATGTTGCCTTAAAACATCTCCAAACCCATCCTGAAATTAGCAAACAATACAACCTCAATCACGAAGACATCCTCGCAATTCAACTAATTCCTATCATCAAATCCAAAGACTATGGTGACTTTCCTGCAAAAGAAATCATTGAAAAGCTCAATATCACTCAACTCGACGATCCAAAACTCGAACAAGCCACCGCCGAAATTTACAAAGCAGGCTATCACACGGGAGTCATGCGTGAAAACTGCGAAAAATATTCTAACATGCCCGTTGAACAAGCCAAAGAACTTATGAAACTCGAACTGCTTGAAGACAAATCCGCCGACATTCTGCACGACTTAAGCGAAGAAGTAATTTGTCGCTGCGGCAATAAAGTAATCATCAAGCGCATCGACGACCAATGGTTTATCCGCTACTCCGATCCCGAATTAACCGAACGCAGTAAAGAACAAGCCAAAGAAATGCATATTTATCCTAAAGAATACCATGACAACTTACCAAAAATATTAGATTGGTTTGGCGACCGCGCTTGCGCACGCCTCGGCAACTGGCTAGGCAGCAAATTACCTTTCGATAACAAATGGACCATCGAACCCATTAGCGACTCCACATTATACCCTGCATATTATATCATCTCAAAATTCATCAACAACAAAACCATCACCACCAACGACCTCACTGAAGAATTCTTCGACTACGTCTTCCTTGGCAAAATAAATGGCAAAGAGAAAGAATCATCCTCAAAATTCGAAACCTGGAAACAAGTCAGAGAAGAATTCCAATATTTCTATCCCCTAGACATCAACCTTGGCGGTAAAGAACATAAAACCGTCCACTTCCCCGTCTTCCTCATGAACCACGTTGCCATCATGCCTGAAGAAAAATGGCCGCAAGGAATTTTTGTGAATTGGTGGGTCACAGGATCAGGTAGCAAAATCTCAAAATCCAAAGGTGGCGCAGAACCGATTCCCTCTGCAATCGAAAAATACGGCGTCGACGCCATGCGCCTATATTACGCTCACATCGGTTCGCCTCATATTGACGTTGTCTGGACCGAAGATGTAGTCCTAAATTACAAAAACGCGTTGGAACGTATCTATACACTCATCGAATCACTCCCAAACATAGTACCTCAACCTACATCATCTACAACAACCAACAACAATCCAAAACCAATTGATATTTGGCTCATCTCCAAAGTCCATCAACATCTCAAACAAATCAACAACAGTATGAAAGAATACGAACTTCGTGAACTAGCATCCCACGTCTACTTCACCATGTACGACGACTTAAGATGGTATCAACGCCGTGGTGGAAATCACCCAAAAATCCTCCAACAATACCTCCACATCTGGTCTATCCTCATGAACCCTATCACCCCGCACATTAGCGAAGAAATTCACACCAATCTCAATACAACTACCGCTCATCTTGCCAGTACATCAAACTGGCCAAAAGCAGAAGAAACAAAAATTTCATTAAAATCCGATACCGCAGAACAACTTATCACAACCACCCTTGAAGGTATGCGTAACGTCCTCAAACTCGCCAAGATAGAACAGCCGCAAAAATACAGTTTATTCATCGCTGAATCCTGGCTCTACGACCTCTACCTCATTCTCAGTAAAGAAATAAAAGTCACCCATAACATCGGCGAAATTATTAAAAAAGTACTCGAACACGAACAACTCGCTAAACAATCAAAAGACCTCGCTAAAATCATTCAGTCGGTACTCAAAGACCCCGCAAAACTCCCCTCCATGATCATCACACAACAAGAAGAATTAGCCGCAATAACTGACGCCAAAGAATTCCTAGAAAAAGAATTTTCTTGCAAAATAGAAATCATCTTAGCCGAAGACTCACAATTACCTAAAGCCAAATCAGCTCAGCCTGGTAAAGTAGGGATTATAGTTGAGTAAGAAATCTCTTTGAGACATAAAATATATAGCTAATGTGTGAACTATTCGAATATTATAGTTAATTGCATTAATTATGGAATTTTTATTATGCAATTTACTATTCTAGCAAATCTCACAAATGTTTAATACTTGCTGATAAGCAA
>JGI1358J11329_10002091_pt1 | contig 15860 bp, 18 predicted proteins | sample Subgroupgradi54m_FD_11329 | JGI IMG/M metagenome (IMG submission 11329)
CTCGCTCAAAAACATCCTGATCCAGCCGCCAAAGCCCCTGAAGCACCGTTTATGTCGCCAGAATCAACTGTCGCGACGACTCCAACCATCGAAGTTACCTCCCCCCTCCCCGAAAATGATCGCGATGAAGTTCGCATGGAAAACCTAAAAAATCGGGGAATGTTCACCGAACAATTTGCAGAAGTGGACAGGCAACGCACCCTCCAAGATCGTGCCAATCGGATCCAGCTTGAAGGCGAGGAAGCACAAGAACTTAACTCTTTCAAAGAAAGAATGCACCATCTTGAAGAAGGAAGAGATGCTGGACGTTCGATGACAGGCAATGACCAGGTTGAACTTGATTATTACCATCAAAAGTTTCAACCGGAAGTTGCCACCGAAAGTGCTGACCAAACCGGCATTGATGTGGGAGTCAAACAATTACGGGAACTTAAGAACAAACCAGGTTTCCAAAAAACCGCCGAGGATCGAACCAACGAAAAAGTCCTCGAGGAAAAATACGGTGCAGAACTTGATAGGGCCGAAGCTGCCGATCAAGAAACGGCCACTCGAGCCGTCGAAGCCTCAAGACGTTTGGAGTCCGCTGCCGAAACAGCTCGGATCGCCACAGAAACAGCTCGGGTCCAAGATCCCCTCGCATCAGTCGAACCAAACCAAAATCAGGAAGATCTCGACGCCGTTAAAGCCTTTAATGATGTTATTAACCCCCTTAGGCAACGGGCCAATGGTTTTGGCGAACCTCTTTCCCCCGAGGAACACGCCAGACTTGATCGTCTTGAGGCCGCTTATCGACAACCGGCTGCTCCAGTAGAACCCAAAACCCATACCGCAACCACCGAAACTACCAACATCGTCGACCGACTGATGGAACTTCCCGATGATGATTTTATGGATTATATTTCCGGACTGGACGACAAGCAGACCCAAACTCTCCTGGACCAAATGACAAACGAACAATATGCTCAATTTTCCACCAGAGTTGAAGGGTTAACCACCTCCCCCGCCGAGGAAGACCTCAGCCCCTTACCCGTCGAAACCGTTGGCGAACCACCGGAAATGAATCCCAACGAACCAGAGGTTGGTGAAACCGAGGACGAGAAAGCCGCCCGGGAAGCCGAACAAGCCGAAAGGGCCACCACCGTTCCCCTGCCAGCCACCGAAACTCCTGACGAGAAAGCCGCCCGGGAAGCCCGCGAGCGTGCCGACCAAGAAACTCTCGGAGCCGAAATTGCCAGAGATACCGAGGAAAAACTTGCTGCTGATATGGCCCAAGGTTTACAAACTCCGACTGAGGCCGAACGGGCGCGACAGGAATCTCTCGGAGCCCAAATGGCCCGTGCCACTGAAGAAGAGATCGCCGCTGGAATGGCCGAAGGCTTACCCACACCCCCCGAAGCCTCCAAAAATTTTGCCCAAAAATTCCTCGATACTCTTAGAAGTAAGTCAGCCGAATATAAAGATCACCCCGGTCGACTCCTGACCGACGGGTCCCATTTGCTCGAGGACGCGGCCAGAGCCTGGTGGAAGGGCGTTATGCCGGTCAACTTTTATGAAGGGCCAACCGCCGGACATATGATCAAGACCGGCGAAGGCACGGTTGGCGAATATCTGCATAATTGGAAATGGCTGAATATGGCTTTCTATACCGGTGGCGTTGCTTTGGGAGCTACCGTTGATGTCGTTGCTTTCTTCCCCGGCTTGGGAGGTCTTCGCACCGCTGTTAGATTAGCCGCCGCCGGCGCCATTCCTGCCGGTCTCGGTGCTTCCGAAGTTGCCGAAAGACGCTTTATCCTAAACGACATTGGCCTTACTCCGGAGGAAAAAATAGAAAAAATTGCTCAGTCCCACGAAAGGCATACCAAAGCCCACGAGCGGGCAGCCAATACCGCCCATGGCATCGCCGCCGGTATGGTGATGGGCAACATCGTCCATGCTCTGGGGATTGATAAGGCCACTGACAAGATAATTGATGGTTGGTTTAAGCCAAAAGTCGTCGCCCCAGTTACTACCCCCCCGGTCAGTACCACCGTAGTTCCCGGCATCGCTGGCCCGGAAGTAACACCCACGCCCGCTGGCGAAATCACCTTCAAGGCAGTTGAGGACACAGGCTTTCAGGGCGCTGATATTTCGAAACTTGCCGTCCTTGGAAACGTCAAAGACTGGGGCCTGACCCCAGGCCAAGGAATGGAGAAGACCAAACTGATTCAGTGGGCCATTCGACAAGGGGCCCGTACCTTCGGAAGAACAGATCAGGTCGTTTCTTATGATAACCTCCCGACTAATACCAAGAACCTGATAACCCTCTTGCTAAACAGTGATACCCAGCAGAAATTTCTTGACGCTGGAGGTCGAGCAGCGATCAATTTAGTAAATACTAATCCATAAATATGAACCAAAACCCAGATATCACTAAAGTTCTTGATCTCCTCAAAGAAGAAGGGGAGTCGCCTGAAGCGATCGCCACCGTCATTCAGGAGATCACCAACGCCGCTTCGGCCAAGCTCAATCTGGAGATGACCTCTGCCCTCACCGAAGACGACTTGGCACAGTTGGACAAATGCGAAACCCAGGAAGAGTCTGACATCCTCCTTCGCACCCTTTTCGCGGACCACTCCGAAATCTCACCCGAGGCAATCGTCAATCAATTCCTGGTCTCCTTTTCCCAGGCGTTTATCGACAAATACTACTCGGATAAAGTCGCGGCCATGGCCAACCCGGTCGAGGCTTCCGCTCCCATTACCCATGTCTAACCTCCCCTTGCCAAATTAGCCTCAAGGGTGGTAAAATTACGCTCGCACTGTTAAAATTATGGCCAAAGACCAATTGACCGAGGCTAACGGAGTCGTCTCCGAGGCTCTCCCGAACACACAGTTTCGGGTCAAGCTCGAGGACGGCAGAGAAATCCTGGCTCATTTGGGCGGCAAGATGCGTCTCTACCACATCAAGGTCATGCCTGGTGACAATGTTCGTCTCCAGCTTTCACCTTACGATAACAAGGGGAGAATCATTTTCCGTCTTAAATAAGTTTCCTCCGTTCTCCTCAAAACCAGTCTAATAAAAAATTAAGTGGATCATTTAATATGAAAGTCCAAAGCTCAGTCCAGCCACGCTGCAAAAACTGCAAGATCATCAAGCGCCACGGATCGGTTTATATTATCTGCACCAACCCCCGTCACAAACAGAAACAGGGTTAATTATTTAAATATATAAAATATGGCTCGTATCGCCGGAATAGACCTACCCAACGAAAAAAGAGTCGACGTTGCTCTTACCTACGTCTATGGTATTGGCAAGCACGTCAGCCACAATATTTTAAGTAAAATCCGAATTGACCCCGCCATCCGTGTCAAAAATCTCACCGCTGACCAGATCAACCTTCTTCAGAAGGAAGTCGAGACTATGCCGGTCGAAGGAGAACTCAAGAAGATCGTCCGCGAAAATATCCAGACCCTCAAACGTATCCAGTCTTACCGGGGCCTGCGTCACACCATGAAACTTCCCGCCCGCGGCCAGCGCACCAGGACCAACGCCCGTACCCTCAAGGGCAAGCGTAAGACCGTCGGTGCTATGACCAAGGAAGCCCGCGAGAAGATGGAGGGTACTACTCCCGCCGCCCCGACCGCTAAATAAATTTACTATCTAAAACAAAATGGCCACCAAAAAAGAAAACAAAGTCACTTTTAAGAACGGTAAGGGCAAGATGTTTGTCAAAGCCACTTTCAACACCACCTATGTCAGTTTCACTGACGACAATGGTAACGTTGTTTGTTGGAGCTCCGCCGGCACCTCCGGCTTCAAGGGTGCTCGCCGTTCTACTCCTTTTGCCGCCACCACCATTATCGAGGAAGGCCTGAAGAAAGCTCGTGCCGCCAGTCTGAACTCTCTCGACGTCTACATCAAAGGCCCCGGCCCCGGCCGCGACGCTGCCATGCGTGTCCTGAAGACCGCCGGTCTCGACATTAATATGATCGCCGATGTTACCCCGATTCCCCACAACGGCTGCCGCCCCAAGAAACCGCGCCGTGTCTAACATTAACTAAAAACTAAAAAACAAACTAAAAACACATATGGCTAAATATACTGATGCAAAATGTCGTCTCTGCCGCCGCGAAGGCGTCAAGCTCTACCTAAAAGGTGCCCGCTGCTACTCTCCGAAATGCCCGATCGAGAAGCGTGGTGGTCAGATTCCTGGCCAGCACGGTAAAAAACAAGGTCGCCCCAGACTTTCCGGTTACGGTATCCAGCTTCGTGAAAAGCAAAAAGCCAAACGCTTCTACGGCATTCTTGAGAGTCAATTCCATCGCTACTACGAAGAGTCCATCAAGTCTCCCCAAAACACTGGTGAAACCCTCATGCAGCTCCTTGAAACCCGTCTCGACAACCTTGTCTATCGCCTCGGTCTTACCGGCAGCCGCTCCCTCGCCCGTCAGTTGGTCACCCACGGTAACGTCCTGGTCAACGGCAAAAAGATCGACGTTCCTAGCTTCGCCGTCAAACCAGGCCAAGTCATTTCTGTCTCTCCCCGTGGTGCCAAGATCAACTTTGTCGCTGAAGCCATGAAGGTCGAGAACAATGTTCTTCCCGGCTGGCTTTCTCGAAAAGATATCATCGGCAAGCTCGAGCGTTATCCCAACCGCGACGAGATCAATAGTGAAGTCAAAGAAAACCTTATTATCGAGTTCTATTCCCGCTAAAGAATTTATTAATTAAAAACATTTATAAAATGATCAAACCTAACTTCAAACTCACCGTTAAGCCTCTCGAGGCTCACAGTGCCGAAATCGTTATCGAACCGTTACCCGTTAACTTCGGCCACACCGTCGGCAATGCCCTCCGCCGAGTCCTCCTTTCCTCTCTTCCCGGTGGCGCTGCCACCCGCGTCAAGATTGCCGGAGTCACTCATCAATTTTCTACTCTTGATGGCCTCCAAGAAGACATTCTCCAGTTCATCTTGAACTTGAAACAGGTCCGTTTTGCCATTGATGGTGAAGAAGCCACCGTCAATCTTTCTGCTAACGGTGACAAAGTCGTCACCGCCGCCGATTTGGATCTCCCTTCCGGCGTCAAGGTTGCTAACCCCGACCAAGTCCTCGCCCACCTAACTGGTGCCAAGAGCAAACTTTCCGCCACCATTACTGTTGGCAAGGGTATGGGCTATGTCCCGGCTGAGGAACATGCCACCCCCGAAGCTGGTGTCATCCCCTTGGACGCTTCTTTCTCTCCAGTCATTCGCGCTAACTACTCTGTCGAAGCCACCCGCGTCGGCCGCCGCACCGATCTTGAAAAAGTTCGCTTGCTGGTCATCACCAACGGTACCGTCGAACCAGAGGCCGCTGTTCTCGACGCCGCCAAGATCCTGGCCACTTTCTACACCCAGGTCTTCAACCCCACTTTTGAGGCAGTCGAGGAAGGCGCCGTCTCCACCCTTAAGGCCGGCTCGGACCAATCCGTCGAAGATCTTGATCTTCCCACTCGTATCACGAATGCCCTGAAGAAAGGTGGTATCAAGACCCTCGCCGATCTTTCTGCCAGCTCCAAAGAGGATCTCATGAAGGTCAAGAATCTCGGTGCTAAGTCTGCCGAGTTAGTTATCAAGAAAGCCAAGGCTAAGGGTATCAATCTGGCCTAACCTATGAAGTTAAGTCGTAATTACAACCAAAGGAAGGCTCTGATCCGAACTCAGCTAAATGCCCTGATCGTGAATGGTCAGATCACCACCACTGAATCCAAAGCCAAACTGATCAAACCCCTGGTCGATCGCCTGATCACCAAGGCCAAGGGGGGTAGTATTCATGCCCGTCGCCAGCTTGCCGCCACTCTAGCGAACGTTTCTTCGGCCAACCGCCTGGTGGACGTCATCACCCCTCTCTTTACACAAAAGAAGAGTGGTTTTACCTCGTTGACCAAGATCAGGATTAGAAAAGGCGATGGCGCCGTCGTCTCAATCCTTAGACTTCTCGCCGACGTCCCCAAACCGGTCGTCAAAGAAAAGAAAATTAAAGAGGCCAAAAAGGACGAGAAAAAAGCGACGAAAGGAACCGGGTCGTCCCGAGCGAAGTCGAGGGATCTATCAAAAGATAACAAAGCTAAGAAATAAATATGACTACCACCACCAAAGCCAAAGAAATCAAACGCAACTGGCATTTTATCGACCTCTCAGGTAAGACCCTGGGGCGCGTTAGCACCGAAATCGCCCTTCACCTCATCGGCAAAAATAAAGTCACCTTCTCACCCAACATGGACGATGGTGATTACGTCGTCGTCGTTAATGCCAAAGATATTGTCGTTACCGGTAAGAAACTCGCTGACAAAAAATATCAACGTCACTCCGGTTTTCCCGGCGGTTTTCGTGAGGAAACCCTAGGCGAACTTATGAAAAGGGACCCACGAAAGGTCATCGAGAGATCGGTCAAAGGGATGCTCCCGAAGAATAAACTCCAGGACGTCAGACTCCGTCGCCTGAAAGTCTATAAGGATGAAAAACATCCTTATGCCCAGCAGCTCGGATTAGTAAAACCAGAACAGAAATAACCTATGGCCCAAAAACTTACCAAGAAAGTCGTCGCCAAAGTCAAACCAATCACTAAGCCCAAGGCAGTAATTGCCACCACTTCCAAAGCCAAAAAGTATACTCAGGCTATCGGCCGTCGGCGCAGTGCCACCGCCAAGGCCCGTGTTTTTGAAGGCAAGCAGGAGATCGTCGTCAACGATAAACCCATTTCTACCTACTGGAGCCAGCCGGGTCTCGCCGCCCTTTATCTTCGTCCCTTTATTGTCACCGACACCTTGGGCAAATACACTGCCACTGTAAAGGTCAAGGGTTCAGGTGTTATCGGTCAAGTTGGCGCTTTCGTTCATGCCGTTTCCCGCGCGTTAGCCGAGGTTAATCCGGAAGTTTTTCGAAAACCTCTCCGCGATGCCGATCTCCTCACCCGTGATCCTCGCATGAAGGAAACTAGAAAAGTCGGTCAAGCCGGCAAAGCCAGGAAGAAGAAGCAAAGTCCAAAACGTTAACAATAGCCTGTAGTCCCGATGTAAGCATCGGGGCAGTCTCCAAAGCGTTAAAGACCCAAGTCGGAAAAAACTTTGCTCGTGAACTCTTCCTGTCCGTGCACCACTCTGTCTTTCATCTCGAATTTCGCGCTTTCCGAAAAAGAAAGCAATTTTCCCAGCACGACAATGGTGGCGTTATAGGTGGTCTCGTCCTTATCAATCCAGGCCCTTCGGGCGATATGAACCAACTCCAGTAACTCTTGCGTTGGTACCCAGAAATTAACTAAGTCCCTTCGCTCATCACTAAACCGGCCAACGTAAGCATCAATGCTTTGTCTTCCCTGCAAAATGGCTAAGTATACCCTCGCATTTCCTTTGTAGATTACTAATCGGTCTTTGTTGTCCCGTTTCTTTTGGGTCACGATTACCGGATCATCCGACCGATTTGTCGTCTTGGCAAAATTTGCCTGTATCTTTGCCAGATCATCAACTCTTTTTTCCTGGTTATTTTCCTGAGAGTAAAAGGTAATTGCCTCAGCCGCATTCATTGTCTGTAACGGTACGCCGAGTTCAGACGGATTGAACCCTGCAAAAACCAACTCCGAAAGATTTAGTTGTTCTTTTTTCCAAACAACATTCTCTGCCGTGATAAAGTCCGACAGGTGAATCAGGAGTTTAAAACCCATCGTAATACCGTAAAAAGCATTCCAGAAATCGCGGACAGGATAAAGAAAGGGAGCCTCCTCAAACCAATTCGCAATATCAGTATCGATTTTTTGCCAAGCCGCGTCATCTCTCAGACCGGGAAGGTATTTTTTTAACTCGTGGCGAATATATGAAACGGCAATTTCGCGTCTGATCGGCTCGTAAATATGTTTCGGATAATTTATTTGCATATCTGTGGATAAATTATATAATGCCGCCAAATGCCAATTACTCAGCCAGAAAGAGAAACCATTGGATCATATGACGCCATCGCCGAATCCAGACGGAACTCTGTCACCACAAATATATATTTTTGGCTAAATGAGTTTAGATTACTGGTTGGAAATTCCCCCGACCCGCTCATCCTTGATCTGGGTTGTGGTGATGGTCGTGAGGCAGCTCTCTATCAGTCACTTTACGGTCATCTGAGAGGCTACGTCGGACTAGATCTATCGAGGGGTATGTTAGAAAGTGCTCGCCAACGCCAACTACTTGGTCCGTCGTTGGTCGAAGCAGATATGTACCACCCTCCCTTCGATTCGGCTAGTTTTGAATTTATTTGGGCCGCCGCCAGCTTAATCCATACCCCAAAAGATCAAATTGCAGAACAATTGCGTGAAATTAGACGCTGTCTTGACTCCAACGGCCGGGTCTTCTTTGCTATGCGCCACGGTGAAGGCCAGGGTTGGGAAGATGGCAAAGCCTCTCTCGATCACCGTTTTTTTGTCTACTGGACAGAACCGGAATTTACTTCCTTACTCAAAGAAAACGGTTTTCGTATCGAAACCGCACGGGTCGACTCCATCCGCGATGCTTCTCGGGGCGTCTCTTGGTTGTTTGTCGTCGCCACTAAATCAGAATAAACTCACTTTCTTTACGCGGTTATTTTCAAAAACCACCCCCTCTTTTTCCAAAATTTTCCGCTGTTCATCCATACCACCAAAAGCATAACCTGTCGCAAGCGACCCATCACTATGGACCACTCTGTGGCATGGCACGCGACTATTGTCCGGGTTATTATGCAAGATCCTGCCCACTTGTCTCGGGCCAATCCCCACCATCACCCCGACTTTTCCGTAGGACATCACTTTTCCTTTTGGAATACTCGCCACAATTTGATACACTCTCTCGGCAATATCCATATTTATCTATATTAATACATGATTCGCATCTGTGGTCTTGATGAAGTTGGTCGGGGTGCCTTTGCTGGGCCGTTAGTAGCCGCCGCCGTTATTATTCGCGGCCGCATCGAGGGGTTATTTGAAAACAGCCCCGTCCCAATCCGGGACAGCAAGACCCTCTCACATTACCAACGGCAACGAGTCGCCACATACTTAAAAAATAAAGGCGTCAAATCCACCATCGAAGTTATCTCCGCCGATGAGATCAACGACAAAGGTATGGCCTGGGCGAATAAAGAAATCTTTCTGCGGCTAATTTCAAAAATGAAAGCAACCAAATACGTTGTTGATGGCCAATTAAAACTCACTTTAAATGATGAAACAATTATCGAGAGTCGTGTTCACGCTGACGCCAAAGTCCCCCAGGTGATTTTAGCCAGCATTATTGCCAAACTTCATCGCGACAAGATCATGCGCAAGCTTGATAAGGAATTCCCCGTCTACTGCTGGAAAGAGAATGAGGGCTACGGTACCAAAAGCCATCAGGAAGCGATCATCAAAAACGGACCCTGCCAACAACACCGGATTCTTTGGCTTGAAACCTGGATGGCGCATGTTAAAATCACCAAAGATGAAAACGGCTGAAAACACCCGCTGGGACCTAACCCCGATTTTCAAAAGCGACGACGATCTCCGGATCCAAGAAGTCAGAGCCCTTGTAAAGGAAAGCAGCAATGCCTTTATCAACAAATGGAAAGATCGGACTGACTACCTAGAAGACCCTGCCGTTTTGAGAGAAGCCCTCGACGAATATGAAGCCTGGGAAAGAAGTTTTGGAACCTACAACGCCGAAGTTTATTACTTCAGCATGCGAACCAACCAAGACCAGCTCGATACCGTCCTAAAAGGTCGTATGAATCAAGTCACCGACCTGGCCAGGAAAATTCAAAACGACATTCAGTTTTTTAGTCTCCGCCTAGCCAAATCCAAACCGGATAAGCAGGCTGAATTTCTCGCCTCACCGTTGCTCCTGGATTACCACCACTATCTGGAAATGTTGTTCGAAGAGGCAAAACATCAACTTTCCGAACCGGAAGAAAAAATAATGAATCTTAAAGAGCGGACAAGCCGCAGCAACTGGGCTGAGATGCTTGAGGCTTTCCTCTCGAAGGAAGAACGGGAGGTCCTGCTTGAAGATGGTAGTCGCGCTGCCAAGACCATCTCCGACCTACTCTCCCTTTTACAAAGTCAAAATCGCGAAGTTCGGGATTCTGCGGCGGCAGCAATCAACGATATCCTGGAAAAACTCTCAGACGTTGCCGAACATGAGATGAACTCGATACTGGCAAACAAGAAAGTAGACGATGAACTGCGTGGCTTCGCCAGACCGGACTCCGCCCGTCACCTTGCTGACGATATCGAGACGGAGGTCGTTGGTGTCCTGTTAGAAAGCGTCAGGGACCACTTCTCAATTTGTCATAAGTGGTATGAACTAAAGGCCAGGCTTTTGGGCCTCCCCCATCTGGCCTATCACGAAAGAAATGTTCCTTTTGGACAAATTTCCAAAAGATTTTCATACGAAGAGACAATAGAGCTTGTGTCCCGCGTCTTTCACGAACTTGACGACCAGTTCGGTCAGATTCTCGACGGATTTGTTGCCAACGGACAAATTGACGTCTATCCCGCCAAAGGTAAACAAGGGGGCGCCTTTTGCGCCGCCGGTTCCCTGGACCTACCCACGCTTATCTTACTTAACCACACCGGTAGGCTAAACGATGTCCTGACCCTAGCGCACGAGGCTGGCCATGGCATCAATGACGAACTAATGAAGGGATCCCTTAATGCCATCAATTTTGGCTCTCCACTTTCCACCGCCGAAGTCGCCAGTACTTTTATGGAAGATTTTGTTCTCGAAGAGGTGGTAAGCGAAGCCGACGACGAACTAAGACTCGCGATCATGGTGAAGAAAATGGATGCCGACGTTGGCACTATCTTCCGCCAGGTTGCCTGTTATTTGTTTGAACAAGAACTTCATTCTCTTTTCAGAGAAAAAGGTTATCTAAGTAAAGAAGAAATTGGCAAACTCTTTCAAAAGCACATGGAAGCGTATATGGGGCCGGCCGTCGAGCAGTCGGCGGGTAGTGAAAACTGGTGGATCTACTGGAGCCACATCAGAAACTTCTTTTATGTCTATTCCTACGCCAGTGGTTTATTGATTAGCAAATCACTCCAGGCGGCAGTGGAAAAAGACCCCGATTTCGTTATCAAAGTCAAAGAGTTCCTTTCTGCTGGATCAACCAAATCGCCCCGTGATATTTTTGCCGACCTTGGTGTCGATATCACCGATCCGCAGTTCTGGAATCAGGGTCTTGGGCAAACCGAACACCTCCTTTCCGAAATCGAACAACTAGCCCTTCGTCTCGGCAAGATCTCCTAGCCTTTCAATCCAACCAGCGACTTCTCCCACCTGATCACTAATCCCAATCCGATTAGCATCGCGGCGAATTTTATTATCCAACCGATAACTGGAACCAGTCCAACTAGTTCTAGTAACAGCAGGCCAACCACCCCCTGAACATACGGGTTGCTGTTCGTAAGCCAGCCCCTCATCGTCAAATAATGTCCCAAGACCGCGCTACTAAGGTAGATCGAGAGAAAGATCGATCCAAAATACACCCCGGCCGTTAGAATCGCCAGGGGGATCCCAAAAACGCTCATCAGTAGCACAATGATCAGAAACGGCGTCAGAAAAAGTTTCAGAGAACCCCACCCCAAGCTCGACCAAAAGTTTGCCTTCACATATTTTGTCAGTTCCTCCATTCGCTTGCCCCAGACCTTGACCAGGACCAGCATCAGCAATATCTTCCCGACAAACTCGATTACTTTTACCAAGGCAAATACACCGGTGAAGACTCGGCTGTCACCGACCTGGGGCATTATGTTTCGCCAGTACCCCCAGGGCATCTTCCCGTTCGACCTGATCTCCGTCAGGTGCTTTTCTCCGGCCACCATAAGTCTGTTCGGGGAAGTGATCTTACTGGCGTCTATTGTCAGACTGCCGCCAAACGCGCTTTTATCGCCGATGGTGACCTCGCCGCCGAAGACCCTAGTATCACCGTCGATCCTACCGAGAAGTTCCACCTGTCCGCCGACGGCCAGAAGATATCCACTAATATGAGCCCTCTGTCCAACCTTGACCATTCCTCCCGCCACGATCACATTCTTTTTTATTTCTCCAGAAAGCTCGATCTGACCTCCAGCGACGACCAGATCTTCGCTGACTGACCCACTAACCTTTATTTGCCCGCCGGCCAAAACCAAGTTTCCATTGACATTACTGTTTACGTCGAGGTTTCCCCCTGCACCCACCAGGTCCTGATTCACACTCTCACCGAAAGAAATTTTCTGCCCCGTCAAGATCCTGGGAAGCGGTGTCGGTTTTCGCGTGGTCGTCGCTGCCAATACGCCGGTCGTGCTATCCTGAGCGTAAACCTTTGTCACCCCAAACAACACGCCAATTGTCAAAACAACCGAAAGCAAGAGAGCCGCCTTTTTCATACCAAGACAAAACTACTGACAGTTTCATCGTAACATTTTTAAACCTTGACCACTCTCTCCCAGGGGAACTCTTCCCGGCCGAAATGCCCGTATGCCGCAGTCTTTTCGTATATCGGTTGGCGCAGGTTTAGTCCTTCAATAATTCCTTTTACGGATAGGTCGAGTAATTTTTTGAAGGCAAAGTCTTCGATTGTGGCGATCTTTGTCTTCTCAGTCCCGAAAGTTTCGATGGCCGTCGTGATTGGTTTTGGGTACCCGATCACGTATGCCAACTGAACCTCCACTCGGTCCGCCAATCCATTCGCGACAATGTTTTTCGCGACATACCTAGCCGCGTAGGCACCACTTCGGTCAACCTTTGTCGGATCTTTTCCTGAAAAAGCCCCACCACCGATTTTCGCCATACCGCCATAAGAGTCGACAATTATTTTTCTTCCGGTCACGCCAGTATCGCTCGCTGGTCCGCCGATTTCCCAGCGCCCCGTGCCGTTCACGATCAGATCGTTTTTATCAACTTCAAAACCGTAACTTGCTAATACCGGCTTAACTACTTTATTAAATAAATCTGCCTCGACCACTTCTTTTTTTGTCTTTGGGTTATTGGGGACAGCTAACACCACCTTCTCTACCTGGACCGGTTTGCCCCCGGCATACTTTACCTTCACCTCACTCTTGCCGTCCGGTCTTAGATAAGGCAGTATTCCTGTCTCCCGCAGCTCGTCCACTTTCTCCATCAGTCGGTGGGACAAAACAATCGGCAACGGCATCAGCTCCTTTGTTTCACTCACCGCGTAACCAAACATCATTCCCTGATCCCCGGCCCCCTCAGCATCAGCCCCAAGAGCGATGTCGGGGGACTGTTGGTGGACATAGACCTCAATCGGTGACTTATCCGTAAAATTGAAAATTGGATTAACAAAGCCTAGTCGCTTGATGACTCTGCGGGCGATTTTTTCAAACTCAATTGACTTTGGGCAGGTCACCTCCCCCGCCAACACCACCTGATTAAAAGTCACCAAGGTTTCTACTGCCACCCGCGACCTTGGGTCAACTCGTAACGCCTCATCTAGTACCGCATCAGAAATCTGGTCGCAGATTTTGTCAGGGTGACCCGCCGCGACTGACTCAGAGGTGAAAACTTTGTAGTTCATAAAAACTTTAATAAAACTAATAATGGATCAAGGTAAATTGAAAATAAAAAAGCTCCCAATGGAGCTTGTCAGGCTTGTCCCGCCAGTGGCGTGGACCGTATTCTTCCCCATGGGCTAGATTTAGCACCCCTACCTTGCGGGTTGCTGGATGGATCATCGGGCTAGTACCCTCCCCTTCCTCTCAATACGCTCTACCCATAATATCCTAAATGAAGTTCCTGTCAAGAGGCATACTTGGCACTTATACCTTCAAGACAGGTAATAAATACCAAATTAATTCACTTCACAACGCGACTTTTATGAAGCAAATTATTTAACTTTATTTAAAATAAGCGTGTATTTCATCTCCTATTAATTAATAAGGGGCAAATGGATCCTGAATATACTTATTGGTAATGGTTATAATCTGCCATAGCCGAATACCCATTAGAAATACGCACATTAATAACCCTCTACCATTGTTAGACAGACAAAAATTCAAACTAACCTGTCAAAATATGATATCTTGTATTAATGGTTCAAAAATAATTGGAACTTAATTTAAGTCTATTTAAGAAATGAAATTAAACTTATTTCGAATTCGTCTACCTATCATCATATTTGCACTCGTTCTGATAATAATGCTAGCAGTTAAAATCAACTCCACCTATATCCTATTCTTTATCTTAGCGTTTTGGGGTATTTCTTTTGTAGGTTTTGGTTTTAGAGGTCTCATATATAAGGATACAAAAATTTTAAGCCGGTCAAGCGGATGGTTCACACAAGAAGCAACTGGTAAATATGCAATATTTTGGCCATGCATATACCTAGTATTTGGATTTATCATTCTGGGAATATTATCTTTTATTCTTTTGCAACCTCGCTAGTGTGTCTCACGCCTATTGATAAAGAAATGTGAGGCACGAAGTAACTATCCGTTAATTCAAGAGTAAAAGGTTCAAATCCTAAATCTAGGGGGTTAGTGTTCGTACTTATGTTTTTCTGCTGGGAATAAGAAGTACATATAAAAAAAAGAGAGATTGCAACGGAACAATGATCGTTATTAACGCCAAAAAAGGAGATTTCCCTGCATCTCGTAACCGTCTAACATACAACGATAAACCATAAATCTCCACGACCAAAAACATGAATAAAAATACTATCATATACGAGTTAGCTACACTTTGGATACTTTTTGATACCAGATTTAATAAAAATACTCCTGCAACAAAGATTACCACTGAAATAACAAATTTTGTTATAAATTCTCTTCTATTTAGATAACCCTGAAAAAGACTTTTCATTGTATTTTCAGTATAACATCAGCGACTGTGAAAAGTAAACTTAAAGTTCAGGAAACAGGCAAGCTAGGTACTTCTAGAGCAACTGTTATATTCTTCAAAAGAAAAGTTTTAGGTCAAGATTCCAGAAGTTACTTTATAAATGCGACTGAAATCACAGAAGCTAAAAATCCCAGAACAAGACTCAAAACTGTTCCAAGGAAACTCCATCCTATAAAACCCAAGTCAATTTTTAAAGACATGAGTTGTGACTTGTCCTTATTGAAAGTTTGAAAAGCCTCCTTCTGTTGAGTGTAGACAAACCATGTCGGAAACACAAATCCTAAAGCTAAATTAAGGTATTTTGACTGACTCGGATTTATTATTTTTAAGGAAATAAGCAAGACTACAAAAAAGGTTATTAATACAAAAACCAATCCACCTATAACCAAAAACTTTTTAGCTAATTCTGGTTTATTTATTCTTTGCAGGTTTTTAAAGGTGAGAAGGTAGGCTGAGCCATTACCAAAAAGTGCTCCAACTAATCCTACAAGTGTGAAAGAATACGGCTGTTTTTGAACACTAAATGGGACTGGCGTAGAAGAGATCGGAATAGGATTTTGATTAATTTGCAATGATTCCATTATATAGATCTAGTATAAAATATAAAAGTCATCCACACAACTATCAACATAACGTTGACACGATTTATTATATTGATACACTGATACTATATGCCAAATAATAAATGGACAACGTTTATTAGTCTATTATACTTAATCGATTTCATACTATCTCTATACTTTGCCATAAGTCTTATCCAATCGTCCATTATTAACCGTCCACAGGGTTTACCTTTTCTGTTTTTTCCAGAAGGTTTATTTATAACTCTATTTTTGACTGTCGCTATTATTTTAGGATTACTGACGTATGGTGTCTGGAAAATTAAAAAGTGGGCCTACAAACTTGGCATAACTTTGGGAATATTTACTCTAGTAAGCCTGATATCACGATTTGATATTTATTCAATACTACCAACGCTTTCAGCTGTTCTATTATTTTTTAATAGAAAA
>JGI1358J11329_10002092_pt1 | contig 15852 bp, 14 predicted proteins | sample Subgroupgradi54m_FD_11329 | JGI IMG/M metagenome (IMG submission 11329)
AAGTGTAGAAATAGTTTTAAATACCAAAGATACGGGTGTTGTAATTGGATATCATGGAGATACTCTTGAAGGACTACAGCTTGTTTTATCTTTGTGCATCGCAAGAAAGCTTGGAAGATTTGTCCGTATTTCAATTGACGTTGGAGATTACAAAAAAAATAGAACTGAATGGTTAAAAACGTTAGCTCTGGAAACTAAAGAAAGAGTAATGTCCGAAGGTAAAGAAATGGCAATTCCAGAACTCAAATCTTGGGAAAGAAGAGTAGTTCACTTATTGTTGGAGAAAGATGAAGAAGTTGTTTCGGAATCACAAGGCGAAGGCCGCGACAGAGTCCTTGTTGTCAAACCTAAAGTTAAATGATATTTGACAGTTTTCACAATCCCCTGCCTTAATTTTACCCTAAGCCTTTCTTTCATGAGATTATCAAAACCAGAACTTTTTTCGAAAGATGATTCTAGATTATATTCTGTATAATTGATTCTTTTAGTGATAGAATTATAAAAGAATCATCCTGAACAGAGTGAAGGATCTCATGAGATTCTTCGTTTCACTCAGAATGATATGACTGGATTATGATAAACACTTTGAATGTTTTTACGGATGGAGGAGCAAGAGGAAATCCCGGAGCATCAGCAATAGGAGTTTACATAACAGATGAAAATAACAAAAAAATTGCCGGTTTTGGAAAGACAATTGGAATTGCAACCAACAATGTCGCGGAATACAAAGCTGTAATAGAAGCTCTCACCTGGATAATTGAAAATAAAAAATCCATAGCAGAAGATACTAAGATTAATTTTTTCCTTGATTCAAAGTTAGTTTGCTCTCAAATCATAGGAATTTTCAAAGTTAAAAATGCTGATCTTCGCAATTTACTTTTTGATGTGAGAGACAGAGAAGCGCAGATAAACTTTCCAATCTATTATAAAAATATTCCGCGGGAGCAAAATACAAAAGCAGATGAGTTAGTTAATGAAGCATTAGATGGCTTAGGAATGTCATCCTGAGCAACGCGAAGGATCCCATAAGGAAAAGAGATTCTTCACTTCGTTCAGAATGACAAAGGGAGAAAAAATATGAAATCTGCCCCAATTCTCATAATTGATAAAGTAGGAATAATAGGTGAACCTCTTTCTCTTAAGCTTTCCAAAGAATTTCCAATCGTATATGTTGGCAAAAGTCCGTCAGCCCACGTTTCATTTTCAAGAAAATTTCCTACAATTCCTGACAACAAATACTCACATATAATCGTTATTGACGATGAGGGGACAGGATTGGAATTTTTATCTAAAATAATAGATAAAGCCAAGAGTATTAATTCAGATTTTATTTTTGCCCAAGGGCTGTCTTATAAGGGAGAATATCTTGCCGGCAAAGTCTTAAGTATGTATTCCAGCAGTAAAGTAGTTTTGTATGGGGATATTTTTGACAATAGATTAATTTATAGATACGAAGGTTTCAAGTCGGTCATAAATAAATTTATATATCAAGCGAAGATGTTTGGAAAAATCCAAATTCTGGGAGATGGTCTTAAGACAGCATACCCCGTGTTTATAAATGATGTAGCCGATGGGTTAATCGACCTTGTATTCGGCATGAATGATAAGCATTCTCTTTTTTATCTTTTTCCAAAACCCGGGGTAACAGAACTTTCTTTAGCTCATATGATTCAAAAAGCTAATCCGCAAATTGGCATAGATTTTATTCGAACTGACCCAAGAAAGGGAACTATTCATTTTCCTCAACATGGTAAGTATTTGTTGGAAGACAAGTACCTTCTTTCTAAAAAAATTAGAGCTATAGATATTGATGGAAATCCGCCAGCCGGCGGAAAGATTGAAAAGAGAGAAAGCTTGGAGGCAAAACACAAAGGAAAGAAGAGTTTTTCTTTAAAGATTTTGTGGGTATTGATTTTTTTAATAATTTCCCCGCTTTTTTTCACTTTACTTTTCTCCTTTCTCGGATTAAACGCTCTTTATTATGCAAAAACGATGATGGATAAAGGAAATTTTGATAAAACCCAAAGTTCTCTTCATCTGTCAAATAACCTTTTTTCTATAGGGAAACAAACATCCAGTCTTCTTTTTTTTCAAGGAAAAATCATTGGAAAAGAAAAAAGCCTGAAAAGACTTTTGGAAGACATAGATTTGGGACAAAAAATATCCCAGGCGGGTCTGCAAATATTTAATTCGGAAAGTTATTTTGCAAAAGTTTTAAAAGGTCAGAGCAAAAATCCAATCTCTGATTTTACAAAAGGTCAGAATGATTTAAAAAATGCAATTTTGGCATTTGAAAAGTTACAGGGAGAAGAGAAAATTCCCCAACCGTTTAATCAAAAGATGCTGAGTATTGATCCTCTAATCAAGCTTATATCAAACACAATAGATATTTTTCCAAATATTTTTGGGATCGCTTCGAAAAGGACTTACCTTGTACTTTTCCAAAATAATATGGAGCTTCGGCCCGGCGGTGGAGAAATAGGTTCTTATGGAATCCTAAAATTAAATATGGGCAAAGTTTTGGATTTTTCCATTCATGATGTGTATGATGCGGATGGGCAATTAAGAGGCCATGTTGAGCCACCCTTTGCGCTAAGACGCTATCTTCCGTCAGCACACTGGTATTTAAGAGACAGTAACTTCGATGTTGACTTTATTAAGTCTACATCTTCGACTTCTAATTTTCTTAATGTTGAAACAGGAGAGAAGGTAGACGGAGTGGTTGGTGTAGATGTGTCATTTATTAAAAATATTTTGCATGCGATAGGGCCTGTAAATGTGCCGGATTATAAAGAAACAGTAACAGATGCTAATCTTTTTGAACTAACAGAAGCGCATAGCGAAAAAAACTTTTTTCCGGGATCAACACAGAAAAAAGATTTTTTAAGGTCTCTTTATAAGGCGATTCAAGCAAAAATTGTAGAGGGGAATACTTCTTACTTTTCACTTACTCAGGCAGTTTCCGATTCTATCTCCCAAAAGCATTTAATCTTCGCGTTTAATAATAATTGGCAAAATATTTTTACCGTAAACGGCTGGTCATCCTCGATGTTTGATGCAAGAGGAAAGAGCAAAGAATCTATAAATGATTTTTTGGGAATTAATGAGGCGAATCTGGGAGTCAATAAAGTTAACTATTTTATCAAAAGAAAACTTTCTCAAAATGTAAAAATTGAGGGAGACGGGAGCCTATTTGGGCAGTTAGACATTAGCTACAAAAACACAAGCACCTCTTGGCCGGGGGGAGATTATAAAAACTATCTTAGAATTATTCTGCCGTTGGATGCGTTAATTTCTTCAATATCAATAAATGACGTTTCTCAATCTATTGTTGATGCAGTTACGGATTTTCAAATCTATGAAGCAAAAAATTTCAAGCCGCCTTTGGGACTTGAGGTTGAAAAAACAATTGAAAGCGAAAAAACAATTTATGGATTTCTTGTGAATGTTCCAGTTGGAGAATTAGTAAAAATAAAAATTCAATACTCAGTTCCAAGGCAAAATACTTTCAATTCAAATAATTTTTCTTACAGTCTTAAAATTTTCAAACAACCAGGCATTGATAGTCTGCCTTATTCTTTCTCTTTGTACTATTCTGATAATCTTAATATCCTTAAGTCCGAAGGCCTGAAAAAAGAAGATGGCAGCCTCTCGTATTCTGAAAATATTATTGGCGATAAGGAAATAAGTGCAAGCTTTGCCGGTAAATGATTGGGTGTTGCGAAGATCTTATGAAATCTATTACAATAGGTCATCATGGAAAATGGAATAACTGAGGCACTTTATCCAATTTCATTCAGGAGAAAGGATGCCGCAACATTAGGCCAGCACCTCAAAAACCTAAACTCGGTAGTTCTAATTGGAATTAAAAGAGTAGGAATTAGCAATTTTCTCCGTTTTTTCTTAAACCACAAAGAAATTGCAAAAATCTATATTGCTGATGGAAATTCTCATCTTTTTATTCCCGTTGATCTCAATGACTTGGTTGAGCGGGAAGTTTTCCCTTTTTGGATACTTACTCTTAAAAGAATTTATGATAGCGTTGAAAATTCGGCTCTGCAAAAACAAACAAAAAAATATGTGGAAGGATTATTTCTGGATAGCATGCAATCCAAAGATACTTTTCTAACAATTGAAAGTGTTAGGAAAAGTCTTGCCAAAATAACAGAGGAAAAAATCTTTCCAACAATATTTTTTATCCGTTTTGACAGACTTAAAGAAATTGTTACTCCTGAGTTTTTTGGTAATCTTCAGGGACTCAAAGATGCTTCAAATCAAAAGGTTTCCTATGTGTTCACAAGCTTTAGAGGATTGACAGATCTTGCACCTGACGTTTTTACAAAATCATCAATTTCTCTTTTTGCGCAAAACATGTATATACGTCCAGCTGAGATAAAAGATACAAAAATTATTTTCGACACATATAAAGCCAAATACAAACTTTCTTTTTCTTCCTCTTTGGAAACTTCTCTTTTTGAAGTTGTAGATGGGTACGTGCAATATCTTCAGTTGGCTTTAATTTCTTTTCGCGAGGCAAGTAAAACATTTAAAAACGAAAGTGAAATATTTGAATTTCTGGCTAAGGATGAAAGGATAATGCTGCAATCCGAAGAACTTTGGGAAAGCTTAGTAGGTTCGGAGCAAAGTGTTTTACTTAAAATAGAAAAAGATCAGAAAGTAACTCTCGAAGAAAGAAAAATTGCATCTTATCTATGGGATAGCGGATTTGTTGTTGAGAATCCGCTCCGCCAGCTGGCGGACGGCGGATCAAAAAGTATGGTATTTAGTCCTCTTTTTAGCCATTATTTAAAACAAAGACAAATGACAAAAGACAATTCGGCAAACGTTGATTTGAGCAAAAAAGAGCATCTTCTTTTTACTTTTCTTAAAAGTAAAACGGGAACTATTTGTGAGCGGGAAGAAATTATCCAGGGAGTATGGCCTGAGGTAGAGGAGTTTGGAATATCAGATTGGGCAATAGATAGATTGGTTGCTCGTTTGAGAGTTAAGTTAAAATCTCAGAAGGCCAAATTTGAAATCCAAACAGTCAAAACAAGAGGCTACAAAATGGTAGAAGTTTAGGTCTCTCGGGAATAACTCGTTAATTCCTCGGGAAAACTCCAGTTAAGGATGACTAGGCTTGCATATAGTTCTAAAGTGTGATATTCTATCTATAGTTATGGCACCAGAATCTGTTTCGGGTTTAAAAACTCCAGGAGTTTCATTTGAAATACCAAGAGTAAGTGAATTGTTATATCTTAAGACTCGTGAAGCCTTAGCGAAAGAGGGGTATACTTTTTTTGTTAATATCAAACCACTATCAATTGGTCAACTTGTAGAAGATGAAGTAAAAAGAGGACTTTTTGAGCATGTTGTCCCTTCAGAAAATATGCGTGCCATAGTTCCTCCGCAGATGGAAATAGCAATTAATCCTAAAGACCCAAGAATTAAAAACAGCAATTCTAAATCAACAGATACTATCATAAGAATGATAGAAGAAAGAGAAGCAGTTATTAAGGTTAGGCTTCCCAAAGAAGTAAGAGATTTTATAAATATCCGTATTCAAAATACTTCTGTACTTGTGCAGATATTTGATAAATATCAGAGAGAAACAGGAAAGCAAATTTTTCCTCGTTGGTTTGGTGGTTGGTTTGGTGCTACAGATGACCAAACAAGTCCTGGTCGTGTTGCTTTTGCTGGTCGCTATAGTCCGGGTCGAAGATTATATATAGGAGATACTAATCGTTTTCGTGGCAATGAGGATAACAATGTCTTTGCGCTTGACGTGGTAGTTCTTCCTCGGCAATTGGCTGCTTGATCTTTTAAATCTTTTGAATTCTTAGGCTTTTGGCTTCTCTCAATTGTAGGCTAAATGTGGGTATGTTAGAATGGGTCAATGGATAAAGTTTATAATCACAAGGATGTTGAAAGGAGAATTTATAAGGAGTGGGAAGATGCAGGATACTTTAAGCCGGAAATTAATCCAGAAGGAAAACCTTATTGCATAATTTTGCCGCCCCCAAATGCTAATGGAGCACTTCATTTTGGCCATGCAATGTTTACCGTTGAAGACATTTTAATTAGATACCACCGAATGAGGGGTGAGGCAGCTTTGTGGCTTCCGGGAACTGATCATGCCGGAATTGAAACTCAATTTGTATTTGAAAAAAGACTGAAAGATCAGGGAAAATCACGTTTGGATTTTGACAGAGAAACTCTTTACAAAATGATTGAGGAATATGTTAATGAGCATAGGGGAAGAATAGAGAATCAGCTGAGGAGTCTTGGATTTTCTCTGGACTGGTCGCGGGAAAAATACACTCTTGATCAGGATATTGTAAAACTTGTTCACAAGACATTTAAGAAAATGTATGATGAAGGTTTGGTTTATAGAGATTACAGACTAGTTAATTATTGCACTTTTGATGGCACTTCGTTTTCGGACTTGGAAGTAGCGCATGAGGAAAGAATAAGCCCTCTTTATTATATTAAATATGGTCCTCTTGTTCTTGCTACGACTCGTCCTGAAACAAAATTTGGAGATACTGGAATAGCTGTTCATCCCAATGACAAGCGTTACAAAAAATATATTGGATGTGAAATTGAAATAGAAACAGTTTTGGGCAAAGCAAAAATAAAAGTAGTTGCTGATGAGTCAGTTGATCCAATGTTTGGAACAGGAGTCGTAAAAATAACTCCCGCTCATGATTTTAGTGACTTTGAAGTAGGTAAACGTCACAATTTGCCGCTAAAACAAGTTATCGGATTTGATGGGAAGATGAATCATTTTGCTGGAAAGTTTGCAGGTCTTTACATAAAACAAGCGCGGAAAGTAGTGGTTGAAGAAATGCAAAAAAAAGGATTAATTGAAAAAATTGATGAAAGTTATAAAAATAGACTTGGACTTTGTTACAAATGTAAAAATGTGCTACAGCCTTTGCCTTTGGAGCAGTGGTTTGTAAAAGTCCAGTCTTTGAAAGAAAAAGCAATAGGAGCTGTTAAAAACGGAAAAATAAAAATAACTCCCAAAAATTTTGAAAATATTTATTTTCAATGGATGGAAAATCTTCGTGATTGGAATATCTCAAGACAAATTATGTGGGGAATTCAAATTCCTGCATGGAAAAATTCTAAAACAGGAAAATGGTTGGTTACAGAGGGAGAAGTGCCAAAAGGTGAAGAGTGGGAGCAAGATAAAGATACATTGGACACTTGGTTTTCATCAGGGCAATGGCCCTTCGTTGCACTCAGGGCAAGCCCTTTTAAAGAAGACTTTGCAAAATTCTATCCAACTTCTGTTATGGAAACAGGATACGATCTTCTAAAAGCTTGGGTTTGCCGAATGATAATGCTTGGTTTATATATTACGGGGGAAGTTCCGTTTAAAAACGTTTTATTTCACGGATTGGTTAACGATCCATATGGCAAGAAAATGAGTAAGAGCAAAGGAAATGTTGTTAATCCATTGGAATTGGTTGATCAGTATGGCGCTGATGCGGTGCGATTTGCACTTATTTATGGTAATGCAACCGGAAACGATCAGGCTTTGTCATATCCAAAATTGGATGCTGCGCGAAAATTTACAAATAAGTTATGGAATATGGCTCGTTTCATCGAAATGAAAAAAAAGGATGTCATCCTGAGCGGAGCGAAGGATCTAGATTCTTCGGCTTTGCCTCAGAATGACATTATGAAACAGGCTAAGCACAAAAATGATAAAGAGATGGTTAAGAAAATAGGGGAATTGGTTAAGAAAGTTACAGAAGATTTGGAAAAATATAATTTTAATTATGCGGCTGAAGCTTTGTATGAATTTGCATGGCATGAATTCGCAGATAAATATATTGAAGATGTCAAAAATAGAATTGATGAAAATTCCTACTTAATCCTTAATCATTTATACTTAGTCCTTCTGAAACTCCTGCATCCTTTTATGCCGTTTGTTACAGAAGAGATTTATCAAAGATTTAATCCGCCAGCCGGCGGAGGTAAGTCCATAATGATTGATAGTTGGCCCTTCGACTCCGCTCAGGGTTAAACTCATATGAAGTTTAAGAATATAAAGAAGAATCCCGAAGCTTCGGGAAAAAAGACAAAATCCCCGAGTAATTCCCGAGCTATTACCGATCCTGCAAAGCTTTTGAAAATATACAGAGGGAGTTTAAAGGTTTTCCTTGCCTTTATTTTTATAGTAACAGTAATTGTTGTTTTTGTAGATTTACAAAAAAATCTTGAAATAAAGCAAAATATTGATTTTCAAAGAGTCAACTTGACAAAAGAGCTAAATTTTTGGAAGGATTTTATTTCAAAGCACAAAGATTACAGAGATGCTTATTTTCAAGTTTCAATTTTGGAATATAAGTTGGGGAATATAAGTAATGCAAAGAAATATGCAAGGGAAGGATTATCTTTAGATCCAAATTCAGATGATGGAAAAAAATTGGAACAATTCCTCGTAAACAAATAGGTTATTTCTTTGGTTCTTCTGGTTTTGCTTGAGCTGCAGGTTGCGCAGGAACAGGCTTTGCTTCTCCCTCTGTTTTTGGTGCACCTTCTGCCGTTGCTGTTGGAGCCACCCCTTCTGCTACGCCCTCTGCAGGTACTGCAGTTGCTGCTTTGGCTGCTTCAGCTGCTGCTTGTTCTGCCGCAGCTTGAGCTGCCGCTTCTTTACTAATCAATGCCCCAATCTTTGCTACAACTTGATTAGCATCTGTCAAAATAGTTACACCGGTTGGAGCTTTTAGTTCACCAACTGTAATTTGAGCGTTTAGTTCTGCTAAAGGCTGCACATTTACTTCTATCTTGTCTGGTAAATCTGTTGGTAATGCTTCAATCTCAACTTCAGAAAGAGGCTGCATGAGAAGCCCAAGCTTTTCTGAAACTGCTTTGGGTATCCCAACCGTAACTATCTTGACCATTGTTGTGACTTTTTCTTTAAGATTAACCTGGAAAAAATCAACATGAAGAAGCTGGTGGTTGTAATAATCTTGCTGAACGTTGTGGATTAGGGATGGCCTAACGTCGCCGCCAACTTCTACATCAATAATTCCTGTAACGCCTGCTTCTTTGTACACTTTCTCAAATTCTTTGTAGGAGACCTGAACAGACAAAGATTTTATGTTTTTGCCATAGATATTTGCAGGTAAAAAACCTTCTTTTCTAAGTTTCTTTACTTTTTTTCCAACAATTTTTCTCTTTTCAACCGCCAACTTTAACCGTTTCATAATTGATATTTTGGTATTGTATCGTATTTGCGAGATTAATACAACTGCATGTTATAATTGCTTTATGCGAATATTAGGAATTGATCCGGGGTTTGCCAGAGTTGGGTGGGGAGTCGTAGAAGTTCAGAATTCAGAATTCAAAATTAAGAATTATGGGTGCGTAGAAACTTTTAAAACTAGTGAATCGCAGGATCGCTTGGTTGATGTTTACAAACAGGTTTGTGCGCTTATTAAAAAATACAAGCCTGACTCTTTGGCAATTGAAGAACTTTTTTTTGCAAACAATGCAAAAACAGCTTTTAAAGTCGGAGAAGCAAGGGGAGTAATAATTCTGGCCGGCGCAATGCAAAAAATTCCTGTATTTTCCTACACTCCTTTGCAGGTAAAAATCGCAGTTACGGGATACGGAAATGCGGATAAAACCCAAGTTGGAAGAATGATTAAGGCAATACTCAAATTAAATTCGACGCCAAAGTTAGACGACACAACGGATGCAATCGCAGTCGCCCTAACCCACGCTTTTACCAAAAAGTTTAAATAATTTTAGGCTTCTCCGCGTTCTTTTTTTCTCTGTTCTTCGGTTTCATCAGGGCGTTTGTAATCGTCTTCAAGTCTATAGGTTGTTCCCATTTCTGGCGTTGATACTTCGATAATATCACAATCAGTGATTCCGACAAGTCTATGCCGCTGTCCAATCTCGGTTGTAAAGCCTTGTCCTTCTGTAAGTTCTGTCTCAATAAGTTCACCCTTGTTGTTGTCCCAAATAACTTTTGCCTGACCTTTAATAATAAACCAGCTTTCTTGTTTTTTGTCATGAATTTGTAGACTAAGTCTTTTTCCGGCATTAATATGCAAAACTTTTCCCATATATGGTTTGTCAGCCGGAACCCAGTGGATTTCATAACCCCATGGCTTATCAATTCGTTTGAAATAAGGAGAATTAGAGAAGTTTTTCGGATCAAATTTCATCCTATTATTGTAGGGTATGTTTCTACATTTGACAACTAACTTACAGTTTGTTATAGTTTTCTGGATATGTCAGAGCGCTTGAAGCCACGACAAAAAGCAAACATCGTAGTAGGTAAGGCGGTTGGTTTTTTTCGTGAGAAATTTGAGAGATTATTTGCGGGATTAGAAGGAGAAGGTGAAAGAATGAATCTAGCTTCAATAGCTCGACGTGAATTCGAGATGCGTGAACGACAATTTGCTATCCAAAATCCAGAATCTCCAGATCCAGCTGTGAGGTTACCGCGCAGACTTGCAGAGATATGGCCACGAGTTCGAGTGCGACTAGGTGAAAGTTCTCCCGTGTCCCCTCCTGCTAGCTTAAGCGACTTGAAGACCCTTCGTTCAGCGGCTCGTGATGTAGATAAGAAATACGGATTGTCCGATGCGGATGGTCCATCCTACATGGAGGCTGAGGCTATTTTAATGATGCTTGAGGAATTAAAAGAAATCTAGATCTTTTAATTTGGTTAAAACTCTTCGCAAAAATTTCTGCTATGGAAAAATGAACAATATTTCTTGTGCTATAATCAAGACGTTCTTCGGCAAGCTCAGAATAAAATATGATTGGGCATTTGAATGGCGTTGTATTTTTTAAGGACGGTAATTCTATTATTCTTGATGTTAAAGGAGTAGGATACAAAGTATTGGGAAGTAGCGATGTTTTATCAAAAGCGATTAAGGGTACCTCGTTAGAACTTTTTATTTATACACATGTTAGGGAAGACAATATTTCTCTTTTCGGTTTTCTTGAATCTTTGGATTTAAAACTTTTTGAAAATTTAATTGGGGTTTCAGGTATTGGTCCTAAAACCGCAATGAATATTTTTTCAATAGGTACTAGGTCTCAGATTGTTTCGGCAATAATTTCAGCTGACACTTCTTTCTTCAAATCTGTTCCCAGACTTGGTCAGAAAAATGCACAGAAAATAATAATTGAGTTAAAAAATAAATTTGGAGGAACGGGTGAAATTGATTTAAGTGGATCTGATATGTCAGGGAGCGAGGAAGTAGTGATTGCATTAAAAGGCTTTGGGTTTACAAGTAAAGAAATTAATGATGCAATAAGAAATGTTAGAAAAAATGGGCAAAAAATTACTGAAACAATCAGATTAGCTCTAAAATATTTGGGAAAGTAAACGATTCCTGTCATTCTGAACGGAGTGAAGAATCTAGATCCTTCCCCTTCGCTTCGCTCAAGGGTCAGGATGACATTGTTAATATGAAAAAAACAACAAAAAAAACAGTAAGTGAGAATATTAATCCTGAAGAAGAAGCATTGTTTACGTCCCTTCGTGTAAAAGAGTGGAATGAGTTTTACGGGCAGACCTCAATAAAAGAATCTTTGAAAATTACCATCACCGCATCCAAGAAAAGAAAAGAAGCAATAGAGCATGTTTTACTTTATGGTCCTCCGGGACTTGGTAAAACAACTTTGGCTCATTTAATCGCAAAAGAAATGGGCGCAAATATCAGAGTTACATCCGGCCCCGCGATTGAGCGTGCTGGAGATTTAGCTTCTATTTTAACCAATCTTGAAAAAGGAGACATTCTTTTTATAGATGAGATTCACAGACTCAATAAAATAGTTGAGGAAACTCTATATCCTGCAATGGAGGATTATGCTTTGGATATTATTTTGGGTAAAGGTCCGTCTGCAAAAACTTTGAGATTAGATTTGCCTCAGTTTACAATAATTGGCGCAACAACAAGAATTGGACTTATGTCAGCTCCACTTCGCGACAGGTTTGGATTGGTTCACAGGCTTAATTTTTATTCACCAATGGAGCTGGAAACAATAATTGCAAATGGAGCGGAAAAATTAAAAGTAAAAGTTGATAAAGAAAGCATCAAAGAAATTGCCAAAAGAGCCAGAGGAACTCCAAGAGTTGCTCTAAAACTTCTAAAAAGAGCAAGAGATTATGCCCAAGTTAAAGCAGGCGGAGATATAGACAAAGTAAATATCGCTCAAGCTTTGGATTTGTTGGGAGTTGACCCATTTGGACTAGATAGCTTGGACAGAAGATATTTAAAAAATATTATAGAGAAACACGGCGGAGGACCTGTTGGAGTAGAAACTATTGCTGCGTCAATTTCTGAAGACACCGGAACAGTTGAAGAAGTTGTGGAGCCTTACTTATTACAACTCGGGTTTTTAAAAAGAACCAAGAGTGGAAGAGTTGCAACCAAACACGCCTACGAACATTTGGGAAAAAAGTTTACTCGCGAAAACCAGAAAAAATTGCTTTAGGCTTAAGATTATAGTAAAATCAACCAGTTTATGCTAGAGAACAAAGTAGAGAAATTTAATCCTCGCATGGTGGCTTCTTTCAACAAAAGTCAATTAATGGCTGTATATGCATGGGGAGAAAAATATATAACTGAGACAGGCCCAAACTATACCCAGGATTTTCGTAGGGCGGTTGATTCTGCAGATCTTGATGAAAAAGGTAAAAAAATGGATGAAAAATCAAAAATTAGGCTAAGGTATGCTATAAAAACAATTGGTGTCTTAATGCATAAAAATCAAGATCTCTCGCAAATAGATAACGTAATAGTTTGGCAAGTAACTCCGGATGAACAAGAGATAGAAGTACGTCGGCAGCCCAAGGTTAATATAGATTCAGCATTAAAGAGATATTAATTTAAATTTTTCTTCGGCACTTTTAATTATTAAATTTAAAACCCCAATCTAAAGATTTTTTGGAAGAAGGGGTTGAAGGTTATAACCGCCTGAAGAACAAGAGTTAGCAATACTGCAAAAATAAGGAATTTATTTAGTCTAAAAATTGCTTTTCCTCGTACTATAAAAGCCAAAATCATATGAGATGCGATTAAAAGATTAAATACAACAGTTCGTGCAAGGATCTCTGAGCCGCTTACCTTAAGCATTGTATTAAAAACCAAGATGAAAAATAAGGAAAGAGAAACTCCGGAAGTGAGAATAAAAATTAATCTATGATTAGAAAGAATCGGAGCATTCGGATCTCTTGGCTTTTTACTAAGAATATCAGGATCCTTGTTGTCAGATGCCAAAGCCAGAGCAGGTAACCCATCAGTTACTAAATTGATCCACAAAATTTGAGTGGGAAATAAAGGATTTGGCAGCCCGAATAAGGTGGCAAGGAAGACAAATAAAATCTCCGACAAATTTCCGGAAAGAAGATAAGTGATGGATTTTAAGATATTGTCATAAATTGTTCTTCCTTCCTCAACTGCGTTAACAACTGTTGAAAAATTATCATCGGTCAGGACAATATCGCTTGCCTCTTTTGCAACATCTGTTCCTGATTCTCCCATTGCCAAGCCAACGTCTGCGCGTTTCAGAGCAAGCGCATCATTTACTCCGTCTCCGGTAACACCCACCACATACCCCATTTTTTTGAGTATTGTTACAAGACGAAGTTTATCTTCAGGTTTTGTGCGGGCAAAAATTCTGGTTTTGAGAATTATTTTTCCCAACTGTTCATCGCTCATTTTTTCAATTTCTTCTCCTGTTGCAATATCATCATCCTTTTGAAACAATCCTACTTCTTGAGCAATTGCCGTAGCAGTTAAAACATTGTCTCCGGTTACCATAATTGTTCTAATTCCTGCTCTTCGTGCTTGTTCAACTGCTTTTTTTGCCTCAAGTCTCGGAGGATCATATATTCCCACAATTCCTAGAAAAGTAAGATTTTTTTCAGCATCTTCTCTTGCAATGTGTAATGGATGATGATCGGAAGTTCTGGTTGCAAAGCCAATAACGCGTAATCCTTCTTTTGCATATTGCTCATAAAGTTTGGTTATCTCTTGTTTTTCTTTGTCACTGATTTTACTTTTCGACAAAATTACTTCCGGAGCGCCTCGAACATAAATATGTTTTAATCCGCCAGCTGGCGGATTATTTTGCCAGATAGTTGTAACAGTTGAAGTTAGCGGATCAAATGAATACTCTTCAATAATTTTCCCTTCTTTTTGTACTTTTTCAAAGTCTTTTGTTTGTTCTTTTGCCCAAAGAAGTAAGGCTCCATCGGTCTTGTCTCCAACTACATCAAAAGAATTGTTTTCCGCTCTCTCAATCAGAGATGCAGTATTTCCTAGAATACACGCTCTTAAAAGTTGTTGAGAGTACTCATTTTTAACAGTCCAATATTTTTTAACAGTCATTTTGTTTTGCGTTAAAGTCCCAGTTTTATCAGTTATAATTATTTGTACTGCTCCTAAGGTTTCTACAGATTGCATACGTCTAACAATTGCTTTTCTTTTTGCCATTTTGGAGCTACCAATTGCCAGAGCAATTGTAACTACAGCAGGAAGTCCTTCGGGAATTGCAGCTATACCAATACTTACTGCCAAAAGAAGAAGCGGCACAAATTCTTTATTCTGAAAAATCCCAAGCGGAATTAAAAAAGCAGCTACGAGAAGAATAATAATAGATAAGGTTTTTGCAAGGCCATCCAGACGTTTTTGAAGGGGAGTTTTGTCAGGAGCAACTTGAGACAATGTTTGGGCAATTTGTCCAAAACGGGTGTTTTTTCCTATATTTTGTATTTCAATATGTGATGACCCTTTGGTTACAAGGGTGCCTAGAAAGACCAAATCATCATGATTTTTTATGACAGGAAGAGATTCTCCAGTTAACACCGATTCATCAACCTCTAAAAATTTTTCTGAAATTAATTTTCCATCAGCAGGAATTCTATCTCCCTCACTGAGGAGCACAATATCTCCGGGAACAAGATTTATTGCATCAAGTTGTATTTCTTTGCCATCTCGAATAACTCTGACAACAGATTTTACATAAGTTTTGAGTTTTTCCAAAGATTTTTCCGCTCTGTATTCCTGAACAAATCCCAGTACAGCATTTAGAAAAAGAATGATTAAAATAAATGTTCCATCTACGTTTGAGCCGACAACAAAGGATAATAATGCTGCTAAAGCTAAAATAAGATTAATAAAATTAGGAAACTGAGAGAAAAAAAGAGAAAAAGTAGAAGTTCTTTCCGCAGTTGTTATCTCATTTTTGCCGAAGATTTTCTGTTTTTCCGCTGCTTCAAGAGTTGTTAATCCTTTTTCCATTATTTTAGTTTACCATTTTTCCTATCGGCAATTATTCTGAAATCTATTTAGGAAAATGGGGAAGGAAGGATCATTTTTACGTTGGAGTTTAAGGCTTAGGTTGTAAAGAGCAGGGCAATAGATAGGATTAATATTAAGAATTTTTTGGTAAACATTTATTTCCTGATTCTCAAAATTCACAAGTTGAAAGAATCGAGCAAGTTGAATTAAGCTTCGGACATTTGAATAGTCGGTTTGAACCTTAGGCTTAGTATTTTTATCTTTGGTTAGTATTATGACGTAGTCATCCAGATATGCAAGATTCCACTTTTTGTTTAATATAATTTGTTTTAAAAACTGTTCCGCCCATGGAGTTTGATCTGTATGGGAGAAGAAAATCGTATTGAAATTATATTTTTTATCTTCAAGATCAAATCTCTGATCATCTAATTGCATTGGAATATATATCTCTTGGAAGAATCGGCTTGGATATGCTTCCGGTCTTCCATCAACAAACACTTTTTCCTTAGGATACAAACGATAATCCAGATAGCTTCCAATGTCGAAATTATTGAAAATCGGT
>JGI1358J11329_10002100_pt1 | contig 15802 bp, 19 predicted proteins | sample Subgroupgradi54m_FD_11329 | JGI IMG/M metagenome (IMG submission 11329)
AAAAACAAATTAGTCTCGGTTTTGCGAAAATCCATATCCCCAGAAAATAGTTTTCGCAAAACCGAGTCCGAATTGAAGCCCCGCCACACTGCCTGAATACTTGGAAGGCAGAACCCCAAAAAGAAAAATGTCCTTTCCATTTTAGAAAAAATCCACCCCCGCGAAAATCAAAAGAGCAAGAGACATTTTTCTTTTTGGGGTTGCCGAGTGAAGCGAGGCGGTGGCGGGGCTTTCGTCGAGCGTACGTTTCAATTCAGAGCCACCACGCGCTTCGCGCGTGCGATTAGTCGGGATTACTTTCAAAATAAGTTCGAATTTTGTACAATAGACACCGCATCAACAAAAATAAGGACTGCCATTGAGGCGGTTTTTATTTTTGTTGTCGGAGTGTGATGGGAGGAGCCCCTTTCTAAACTAACGGGACAAGACTTCTTGAAAGAGGGATTTTGTTGTTTTCTATCCTTAGTTGTTGAATTTTCGGAACAAATGGTTTAGTATATATTGGCGTTTGCACCGCCGCGGGCATAAGGCCCAAAGGCAACGCAAGGAGAGAAACATGACAGCTGCCGTTGAGTTTTTTGAAAGGACAATTCAGGAGAAGGGGTATTTCTTTTATCTACCCGAGAGTGTTTCCGAGGGATTACTAAATGGAACACTCGACGACATAGAGTGCTTGGATCTTCCCGGACCATGGGGAGATAATCGGTGGGAAAAAATTTCAATTCCAGATCCAACCAAATCGAGAGTAAAAGAACTCATTGTGAGTTTATATAAACTTCGCAAAGAGCCGTCTTTACGAGTTACACCAGATCTTCAAGATAGGCTTCAGTGGGGCGAGATATATCAGGCCTTTAATTTGATCCGCAAAGATGGTTACCTTTGTTTGTCAAACGGCGTTATAATCGAATTTCTATCTGCCAATATTAGTTTTGGGACTCTGCATGCACCCGGAGGATGTGCTTATACAGATTATCACTCCGAGAATAGCCATTTGATAGTTCTTAAGAATAGTTTTACCAAGTCTAGAGTCACTAGGCTGATGCGTCTCACACGAGAGCATTTACATCAAGTGCGTTGTGATAATCCGACGAAGATAATCGAAATTGCCCGAAATCTCGGCCTTCTTAAGTAAGTCAGTATTTCTGCTTTACCGCCTAAAATATTTAGCGGTTTTTATTTATTCAAAATCATGTTAAACTAAGAAAGTCGAATTCCATCATGAAGTGGTACGTTTTAGTAATTTATTTAGTAACAGGATTGTCCATTGTTGGACTTTTGGTTGTTTCTTTTAACTTGGATCCATATCGAGCCACAGTTTTAACTAAATATTTATTTTTCACGTCTCTTTTTGTTTCACTTTGGGGGTTAAGCACCTTGGTGTTAAACAGGTTCAAACTCAGGATGGACTGGCCAGATTTTTATAAGTCATTTAAGATTGGCTTCGTTGTTTCTATAGCAATTTTCGCAGTCTATATGTTTATTTCATATATAAAATGATTATTAAAATAAAATCTGAAGAAGAGGAGAACCTCAAAAAGCAATTGGAAGGCCGTCATGATGCTGAAAGTGAGCGCATGAAGCGTTATTTAGCCATGCCCGACCTTACTCGTACACAGGACAGTCCTGTGTACGAAATGGTTCATAGGATTTTGGCTTTGCCAGATTATAAAGACTTTGATGTCATTGAAGTGCCGGAAATTGTGCCAGCTTATGTGAGTTTTGATCTTTTTGATTTTCCAAAAGACCATCCCGCCCGTTCAAAATCAGACACGTATTACATTGATGATAAAAACATACTGCGCACCCACACAACGGTTATGTGGAATTATTATCTCATGCAAGAGGATGTTAAAAAAAGAATGGCTACAAACGAACCAGTCGGTTCTTTCTCATTTGGCAAAGTTTACCGTAAGGATGAGATCGACCGTCACCACATGAATGTGTTTCATCAGATGGATGGCTGGTATCTTGCTCCAAAAGATAAAGAAGTAATCGGAATTCCGGAACTTGAAAAAGTTCTGGCTGATATAGCGAAAGCAGTTTTTGGACCCGACGTGAAATATCGTTTCAATCCGGACACATTCCCATACACACATCCTTCACTAGAAATGGAAATCGACAAGGGCGATGGTCAATGGATCGAAGTACTCGGGTCTGGTGTCGTAAAAGGGAGTGTACTTGAAAATCATGGCGTTGATTCGTCAAAATGGAACGGTTGGGCATTCGGGTTTGGCCTTGAACGTCTAGCAATTATAAGCATGGATTTGCCAGACATTCGCCTGCTGTGGTCCCAAGATGAGAGGGTTAAGCGCCAATTAAAACTTGGAAATAAATTCAAAGAGGTTTCCAAGTACCCGCCAATTTCTCGAGATATTTCTTTTGTTGTTTCTAACGATTTCGTTCCCAACAATTACTTCGACCTCATCCGCGATATTGGCGGGGATTTGGTTGAACAAGTAGAACTTTTGGATAAATATGAAAATGCCGAAAAATTCGGGCCGGACAAAACGAGCTATACTTATCGGATAGTTTATCGTTCTAATGAAAGGACGTTGACTATTGATGAAATAGATCCGATTCAAGATAAAATATACAAGCAAACAGCCAAGCAATTTAGGGCTGAATTACGCTAGTTTTATAGTTGATTTGCATAGTAAAAAATGCTACAATTAAGGTACAGATTAGATGTCCCGCTTTAGCGGGATACTCGTTTGAAATAAGCTTAAACCAATGGCAGAAAAAGAAGTCAAACAATCGTCATATACAGCCAAGGATATCCAGGTTTTGGAGGGCTTGGAACCGGTTAGAAAGAGACCGGGAATGTACATCGGTTCTACCGGTGTTGAAGGATTGCACCATTTGATATGGGAGGTTTTTGATAACTCATTAGACGAGGCAATGGCTGGTTATGCCCACACTATCGAAGTAGTATTGATGCCGGATAACAAGGTTCGAGTTTCAGATGATGGTCGAGGTATCCCGACTGATCTTCACCCCAAATTGAAAAAGTCGGCACTGGAGTTAGCTGCTACAACGCTTCATGCTGGTGGTAAATTTGAACAGGGTGCTTACAAGGTTTCAGGAGGTCTTCATGGTGTTGGTTTGTCGGTTGTAAATGCTCTCTCAACTTGGATGCGGGCTGAAGTGCACCGTAAGCCGGATATTTTTGCCCAGGAATACAAGATTGGTAAACCGACCGGTCCAGTTAAGAAAATAGGCACTACCAAAAAAACAGGCACTATAATTACATTCCAGCCGGACCCTTCAATTTTTAAGGAAATTAATTTTGATGTTACAACGATTTTGAATCATCTCCGCCAACAGGCGTATTTGACCAAAGGCGTTAAGGTTACAGTTAAAGACGAAAGAAGTGAAAACGTTCCGAGTCGCTATTACACTTTTTATTTTGAAGGTGGAATTGTCTCCTATGTCGAGTTTTTAAATCGCAACGAGGAAGTAAAACACAAGACAGTATTTTATGTTGCCAAAGAACAGGACAATATTTTTGTTGAGGTTGCTATGCAGTATACAGATGAAATATCCGGCAAAGAATTAAGCTTCGCCAACAATGTCCATACTACCGAAGGGGGCATGCACTTGACTGGTTTTAAATCGGCTATTACCAGAACCCTGAACGATTACGCCCGCAAGAACGCTTTTCTTAAAGAAAAAGATGATAACCTTTCGGGGGATGATGTCAGAGAAGGTTTAACTTCAATTATTTCCGTTAAATTAAAAGATCCCCAATTTGAAGGACAAACAAAAGCTAAGCTTGGAACTCCCGACGCCAGAACGGCTGTTGAAAATGTTATTAACATGGAATTGGCAGATTGGCTAGAAAGAAATCCTTTGGATGCCAGACAGATAATGGAAAAGATAATTTTGGCTTCAAAGGCTCGCTTGGCTGCCAAAGCTGCCAGGGAAACTGTTTTGAGAAAGGGTGCCATGGAGGGCATGACCTTGCCTGGTAAACTGGCCGACTGTTCAAGCCGAGATCCATCTGAATCGGAATTATTCATTGTTGAGGGAGATTCGGCCGGCGGAAGTTCAAAAGGCGCCCGTGACCGTAGGATACAGGCAATATTACCACTTAGGGGTAAAATTTTGAATGTAGAAAAAGCGAGGATTGATAAAATGCTTGCAACTGAACAGATACGCAATTTAATTATTGCTTTAGGCACAGCCATTGCCGAAGAGTTTGATATTGCAAAATTACGCTATCACAAAGTTGTTATCATGACCGATGCCGATGTTGATGGTTCACACATTAGAACTCTTCTTTTGACTTTATTTTATAGATATTTTCCGAAACTCATAGAAGCCGGTCATATTTATATTGCCCAGCCTCCTTTGTATAAGATTCAAAAGGGAAATAATGTTGAATATGCTTACAATGATCAGGAGAAAGAAAAAATTCTGGAAAATTTAAGAAAAATTGTTGCTGATGGACAGGCGACAAAAATAAAACCCAAAAAATCTAAAAATGAAGAGTGGGAAGTTACTGCCGTTGACGGCGATGGAGCAACCGAAAACGAAGAACATTCTTCCGTTGAAGCTAAGGTGAGTGAGGAAAAGATAGCCGGAGTTGCGATTCAGCGCTACAAAGGTTTAGGAGAAATGAATCCCGAACAATTGTGGGAGACGACCCTTGATCCACAAAACAGGATGCTTCTCCAGGTTACCGTAAAAGACGCCCAGGAAGCTGACAGGGTGTTTGATGTTCTTATGGGTTCGGAAGTTCTGCCTCGCAAAAAATTCATTCAAACTCACGCTAAGTCGGTAACGAATCTGGATATATAGTGACTTATTTAAAATTGACAGAAAAAACTATGTCTGGTATCATTACCGTAAATACGCCCTCGGGCGGTTTTTAAATCCAATTAAAATGACCCAATTAGTACAATTTTTGAAGGAAGTAAGGGTAGAATTGGCAAAAGTAAGCTGGCCGACAAGGAATCAGACAATAGTGTATACCTTGGTAGTGATAGGTATTAGTATTTTTATGGCCGTATACTTAGGTCTACTGGATTTCGGATACAAGTTAATAATTGATAAGTTTTTGCTTAAATAATTTAGAATGCCAAAACAAGTTAAAACAGAGGAAAGACATTGGTATGCTATTCATACCTATTCTGGCTATGAAGATAATGTCGCCCGCAATTTGAAACAAAGAGTAGAATCGCTTGGTTTTGAAAATAAAATCTTCAACGTTCTTGTACCTAAAGAAAAAAAGATTAGGATTAAGGGCGGGAAACGCGAAACAATTGAAGAAAAACTCTATGCCGGTTATGTTCTTGTAGAGATGATTGTTGATGATGCTTCTTGGTATGTGGTCAGAAACACCCCCAATGTAACAGGTTTTATAGGTGCGGGAACGATACCAACTCCTTTATCAGTTGCTGAAATAGATATTTTAATGAAGAGAGTAGGCGTCCAGGAACCCAAGTACAAAATTGACATTGCAGTGGGAGATAGGGTAAAAATAACCGATGGACCATTCAAAGATTTTGACGGCAAGGTTTCAGAGGTTGATCCAGAAAAAGGAAGGATTAAGGTTTTGGTCACTATTTTTGGAAGAGAAACACCAGTAGAATTAGACTTTTTGCAAATAAAGAAGTTGTAAAAATATGGCTAAAAAGATTAAGACAATTGTTAAACTTCAGGTCGAAGGCGCAAAAGCAACTCCGGCGCCTCCGGTTGGAACAGCTCTCGGTCCTCATGGAATTAATCTCCAGCAATTTGTGATGCAGTTCAATGAGGCTACTAAAGATAAGGTAGGTCAGGTCACGCCTGTTGAAATTACAATTTATGAGGATAGAACCTTTGAGTTCAAACTCAAGACACCGCCGGCGGCCTATTTGTTAAGAGTTGCTGCTGGTTTAGAGAAAGGTTCCGGTGTTCCTAATAAGAACAAAGTTGGCAAAGTCACTAAGGTTCAGGTTAAACAAATCGCCGAGCAGAAAATGGCTGACCTAAATGCAAATGACGTTGAAGGCGCGATGAAAATTATCGAAGGAACCGCCCGCTCAATGGGGATTAGCGTAGAGTAATCCCGTCAATAAAACGTGTAGGTATTAAAAATACTGCTAATTTGGCAGTATTTTTGTTTTTTGCCTCAAAGGTCGATCGCCAAGCCGAGCGTTATCGGTTAAAAAATAACTCACCGATGCGAATTACTAAAATTATGAACTCAGAGAATAAAAAGCAAAACGGCCCTTTCGGGATGTCTCCTGTATAACTGCACTCTAGCAGACTTTCTCTGTCAGCACAAGAGATAGTATGAACAACGATAATTTCTTTGTTCCGGTAGCCAATACTAAGCCATATTTTAAAGCGGCTTTTGAAGGCTTCGCTGGAACTGGAAAGACATATACCGCAGCTAAAATAGCTGTCGGTTTATACAAGAGGATAGGATCAACAAAGCCAGTTATTATCTTCGATACCGAAAAGGCGTCGAAGTTCTTAAAACCACTATTCGCCCAAGAGGGGATACAAAGCTAAGAAGTCATTTCAATATTATGAGCGATCAACAAAAAACTAGAGTATTAAAAGAGATTGATCCGGAGGGGGATCGTCTTATGCAAATCGCTCAAAGGATAGATTTTGGGAGGGTTGAGGTTATATTTCAAAACGGCAAACCAGTTAGAGCTGAAATAGTGGTAAAGTAAATTAAGTTAGGTGTGGATAAAGAGTTTGAAGACGGCCTAAAAACTATACCCTTACTATAAATCTCACTATTTTGCTATAAAAATACTCTATGCTATAATACCCTTAACATGATCGTAAGCTCGCCTAAAAAATATGTATTTGCGACTATTCTTTCCTTAGTTTTGTTGGGTACTTTGAGTTTCGGTTCTTTCGTGGGAATGGAGAGAGACGAACATGGCCAGATGTCCGCGTGTCCTTTTACCGCGACATCTTCGATCTGCACTATGAGCTTTTCTGAACATCTTAGTTCATGGCAAGGCATGTTTGCAGCTACCGTGGATAATAGTGCTCGCCTTTTAGCAGTTGTAGGTTTTATGCTCTTGGTTGTTGTTCTAGCTTCTGAATACTTAAAAGCAGATCGGTATAAAGACTCTCATGCTTATAAGTACTATGCACATGAGCGTCAAAAAACTTTTACTTCTAACAAACTTTTAGAATTATTTTCGCGAGGCATTCTCAATCCTAAAATTTACGAATTAGCCGTCATTTAATACTTGCGGGTTTTGCCAATTTTGATTTTGGTCGTCTGGCAAAGCTTACCCGCGGGTATTTTTAGTTTTCCCTAAGGAGATTTATTATAGATAATAATTATGAAAAAAGTAGAACTAAAAATTCATGGCATGCATTGCGCCAGTTGCGAAGTGATGATTGAGCGTAAATTCAAGACCGTGCCAGGCATTGAAAAAGTAAATGTCAATCATGCAACCGGAAAGGCAACCATATACTTCAATCAAGCCCCCCAGCTTAAACAGCTTCAGAATGCCGTAAGAGAAAGCGGATATTCTGTTTCTTTGCCGCATATTCCTCAGCTACACACAGAAGTAAGTCATAAAAATACCTGGAAAGACTACCTTCAAATGGGCGGAATTTTCCTTGTGATCGTCTCCACGTACTACATTCTTAGACAATTTGACCTCCTACCGACCATTGCTATCTCGGAACACATGAGTTACGGGGTCGTGTTCCTCATTGGTCTGTTTGCGGCTGTTTCAACATGCATCGCTGTTGTAGGAGGGCTTCTACTCGCAGTGGCCGAAAAGCACAATGAATTGCATCCGGAGCTAACTGGCATTCAGAAATTCAGGCCTCATATCTACTTCAATGCAGGACGCATTGTTGGATATACCGCCTTTGGTGCCGCTGTCGGAGGCTTGGGTTCAGTAATCACGTTATCCCCCCAATTCAACGGGTATCTTATTATCCTAGTCAGTATCGTCATGCTTCTCTTGGGTTTCCAATTACTCCATCTCTTTCCGTGGCTTCGGAGATTCAGTCCAAGGATGCCCAAATTCCTAGGACATAAAATTCATGACTTGAGCGGTAAAGAAAGTAAGGGTGCGCCGTTCATTCTTGGTGCCACTACATTCTTTCTGCCATGCGGTTTTACCCAAGCATTGCAACTCTATGTTCTAGCCAGCGGTGATTGGAAAGTTGGCGCATTAACTATGCTCGTGTTCTCGCTCGCAACATTACCGGCACTGCTTTCACTTTCCGCTATCACCAGCTTTGCCAAAGGAGCATTTCAGCGACATTTTCTCAAGTTCGCCGGTGTACTCGTGGTATTGCTTGCGATCTTTAACATTAATAATGGCTTTGCCCTTGCCGGTATTAATGTCGATCTCGCATCAGTATTCAAGAATAACGGAAGTGCTGAATCAAATTCTGTTCCGCCGGCGCAGATTGTCAACGGGAAACAAATCGTAAACATGACCGTGAGTGGGTACAGCTACTCACCGAACAAATTTACCGTCGTACAAGGAGTACCTGTTGAGTGGCAAATTGATGGAAGAAATGCTGTTGGGTGTGGACAAGTGCTCGTTATGCCAACACTTGGCATAAGTAAATATCTCTCACCACAAGGGATCACCACCATAACATTCACGCCCACCGAGATTGGCACAATTCCGTTCAATTGCAGTATGGGTATGATGACGCGCGGCTCGGCATTTACGGTCATTTCAAACCCCTCGACTACGCTCGGGGCAGGCACGACCGGCGTTGTAGGAGCACCCATAGAAGAACCTAATGTTGCTGACATATCAGACTCGAATGCCCAAAAATTAGCTATGGAAATATCCCGCGAGAAGGGCGTATATCCAAATTCTTTTATGGTGAAAAAGGATGTGCCTGTTGAACTGACTATTGATACCCAAGTGCCTCTTGGCGGTTGCATGTCTGTTTTCGTTATTCCTAAATACAATGTGACCATTCCGATGAAACTTGGTGAAAACAAAGTCAAATTTACTCCCACAGAAACTGGGACCATTGCGATGACCTGCAGTATGGGGTCGAGAATGGCGCAGTTTACTGTGATTGATTAATTTATGAAAAATATCTTAAAAATGTGTCTGAATTGGAAAGTGTTGCTGGGAATTGGAGTAGTCATACTCCTTGCATACTTGTTCGTGCCGAACGTTGCCAGTTACACATGGGTTTTATTCGTGCTTGTGTGTCCGCTTTCAATGATGTTCATGATGGCTGGAATGAATCATGACAATGACAAAGTCGTCAAAATGTTTGCTTGTCCCAAATGTGGCTATCTATACCGAGAAAAGGAACTATCAGACAAGTGTGAGGCTTGGTGCACAGAACATAATAGCTGTAACCTGGAAATAATAAAACACGGCATTCCACCAAAATATGAAAACTAAAGTAATAATTAAAGGAACGCATTGCGCTTCGTGCAAGATGCTTATCGAAGATGTCTGTAAAGATATAGAGGGTATTAACTCATGCAATGTGAATTTTCAAACTGGAGAAACCGAAATTGATCATGCTAATAATCTTGACTGGCAGAAGTTAAAACAAGAAATCGAAAGCTTGGGGCAATATAAATTAGAAATTAATAATTAGCGTCCTTATCCCTAGCCAAGTTTCACCGAACCTTGGCAAAGATAATACGTGATTTTCTATGTCTGACCAAAAGTACAAAAATGATTTAGAAGCTCTTGCCGTAGAGGTAGACGAGCCGGAGGTTAAGGGAAATAAAATTAAGATTGATAAAACTAAACTATTTCTCCCCGTTTCTATATTGATAGCTGCCGTATTGATTAGCGGAACTCTCATATATACCGGCAATAGTTCAAAATCTGTTACTGGTGGCGCCAAAAACGCTGGACAGGCGGCTATTGGCATCGAACAACCTACTGGGCCGGTTAATGTATCAGCTGACGACGATGCTTATTTAGGTAACAAAAATGCCCCAGTAACCCTGATTGAGTTTTCTGATTTTCAGTGTCCGTTCTGCAGAAAATTCATGAAAGAAACACTTCCGCAAATAAAAAAAGAATATATTGACACTGGCAAAGCCCGCCTCGTGTATCGAGACTTTCCATTGTCATTTCACCCTGGGGCAACGCCAGCCGCAGAAGGAGCAGAGTGCGCTGAAGATCAAGGTAAATTTTGGGAAATGCACGATGCGATATTCAACGAACAAGAGAAGCAAGGATCAGGAACTATCCAATTTACTGCCGATGATGTGAAGAAATGGGCGGCAAAGATCGGACTTAACACTTCAAAATTCAACCAATGCCTTGATTCTGGGAAATATAAGCAAGAAGTTGAAAAAGACATTGCGGATGGCTCCGCCGCCGGAGTAAGCGGAACGCCAGCTGTATTCATTAACGGACGATTTGTGGTCGGAGCCCAGCCGTTTGCGGCTTTCAAGATAATCATTGATGAAGAACTTAAAAAATTAAATAAATAAACATGAACGAAAATGAACAGACTACAAAAAATGAATATGAGATAAAACAACAGCATAAATTAGCTGAACAACAACGCCTAGTGAAAAAACATTTCCTTAAGAGATTCATCAAGACAGCCACTGTTGTACTAATTGTGGGAGGAGGTGTTGGCGGACTTATCTGGTATGCGGCTACTCGTCCACTAACTCCAGAAACAGATATCGTATCAAAGAGAGGGCTACACTGGCATTCCCAGCTCTCTATTACTATAAAGGGCCAAAAACAAGAGGTTTCCGCTAACATAGGCATAGGAGGAGTTATGGCTTCAACTCATACTCACGATACCAGCGGGCAAATACACCTCGAAAAACAAGGATTAGTTACTAAAACTGACATTAATCTAGCCAAACTCTTTAAGACGTGGGGTAAACAGTTTAACTCGAATTGTATTTTTGATTCATGTAATGGGGTCGGCGGTACCGTAAAGATGCTTGTAAATGGTAATGAAAATACTGAATTTGAGAACTATCAAATGAAAGATAAGGATAAAATAGAAATTAAATATGAAAGTATCTAAGCATTTAAATAATGAAAGAGATCTGGTCTAAAAAAATCCTTATTCCGACTCTGCTGATTGCGGCTCTGTATGTGATGGCTACTGTGTATCTGATGAACGCTGGTCTGGTGAAAGATACGATATTCGGGGTACACGCACTAAGTTATAAGTGGAATCTACTGGTCGCTTTGCTTCTAGGAATGTGGACCATTATGAGCAAGTTGAGTTTGATGCTCCTCATGATCGTAGCGATTTTAACCGGAGCAAATTTGACGATTGTAGTACAGCGTCTTCAAGTAATTCGAGCTTCCAGAAAAATGAGTTTTACGGTCGGAGGTAGTTCACTTTTGGGAATTGTGGGGAGTGGTTGCGCAAGTTGCGGACTGCCGATATTGGCATTTTTGGGACTTAGCGGGGCAATTTTTTACTTGCCGTTTCAAGGTCTTGAACTGTCTGTGCTTGCGATCTTACTCCTTTCTGTTTCTCTGTATTTCCTAATAAAGCAAAGCACAAAGCAGACAGTTTGTGCCGTTGACGCCATACCCCCTCTAGGGTATCATGGATTATATGAAGACAAATCAAAAGAAGAAACTTATCAAAAGACTCAAGATTATTGAGGGGCAGGTGCGGGGCGTTCAAAGTATGGTTCTGAAAGACACCTATTGCATTGATGTCATTACTCAATCATCCGCAATTAAACAGGCCCTCTCCGGAATAGAGGATGTTTTATTAGAAAACCACCTCGCTACTTGCGTAGTCAACCAGATTAAACAAGGAAAAACCAAACAGCCAACAAAGGAAATCTTGAAAGTATATAAACTTAAACGCAAATAATTTTTATTTATGCAAACACAAACTTATAAAATAAAAGGAATGCACTGTGCTTCGTGTTCGGGTCTTATTGAACGAACCTTCAAAAAAACTGAAGGAGTGCAATTCGCAGAAGTTAATTACGGCACCGAAAAAGCCAAGGTATCTTTTGATGAGTCAAAGACTAATCCTCATGAGCTTTCAAAAAAGATAGAACCACTCGGCTATTCTCTTGTTGTTCCAGAGATGGCAGAAGGAATGGATATGTCTGCCGATTCCCATATGGCTCATCACACAGGTGTCGATCAATCAAAGAAAGAAAAACTTGCAGAAATTGCCGCCCAAAGAAATGTGGTAATGTCCGCCATTCCGCTTGCCATCATCAGTATTTTCATTATGAGCTGGGATATTCTTGCTCAGTTCAAACTCATTGTTGCGCCACCTATAAATCTCTCTGAATTTTTTCATCACCTCTTGCCAATAATGGCTACCTATGTGCTCTTTGTGGTAGGAAAGCCGTATCTCCTTGGTATGTATCGCTTTTTTCGCTACGGCAGGGCAAACATGGATACTTTGATCGGTATAGGTACTTCGGTAGCCTTTTTCTACAGCTTTATCGTAGTGGCCCTTGAAGAACCACTTAAACAATTCATTAATACAAGCAATACCTACTATGATGTCACCATTATAGTTATCACCTTCATTGCTCTCGGCCAGTACCTTGAAGCAAGATCAAAGATTAAGACGGGTGATGCCATTGAAAAACTTCTTAATCTTCAGGCAAAAACAGCATTGGTTATTCGAGATGGAAAGGAAATAGAAATTTCAGTAAATGATGTCAAGCATGGCGATTTTATTATTGTAAAGCCTGGAGCAAAAATCCCCGTTGACGGTGTGGTCACTGAGGGTGTTTCATTTATCGATGAGGCAATGATTACAGGTGAACCTATGCCTGTTCAGAAAAAGTCGGGAGATACAGTTGTGGCCGGAACAATAAATACCAATAGCACCTTTACTTTTAAAGCGACAAAAGTTGGATCAGAAACACTTCTTGCTCATATCGTTAAAATGGTTGAGGAGGCGCAAGGTAGCAAAGCGCCTATTCAAGCCTTGGCGGACAAGATTTCAAGCATTTTCGTGCCGATTGTACTTATTCTTTCTTTCGTCACACTTGGAGCATGGCTTTTAATAGGCACTCAACACCTTGGTTTCGCACAAGCTCTCTCATTTGGACTAACCTCGTTTGTCGGGATTCTCGTCATTGCATGTCCGTGTGCACTCGGCCTGGCTACGCCAACAGCGATTATCGTTGGAGTTGGTAAGGGCGCGGGAGAAGGTATTCTCATTAAAGACGCCGCAACGCTTCAGAAGCTTCATAAGGTAAATACGATCGTGGTGGATAAGACTGGTACTATCACCAAAGGCAAGCCAGAACTCACGAGTATTAAAAATCACTCAAAGCTTGACGATCGAAGGATTATTTCAATTCTTGCTGGACTTGAAAGTAAGTCGGAACATCCAATCGCACACGCAGTGCTTCAATACGCAAAAGAAAAATCAATTGAAATTGCTTCAGTCCAAGGATTTGAAATTATTAAAGGTAAGGGTCTCACGGGAAAGATTGATAATACAGAATATTTTGCTGGAAACACAAAACTTGTTTCCGATCTTAAGCTGTCACTTGATCTTCAAAGTATTGAAACTGAAACTTTACAAGGCAAGACTCCGGTTATTCTTGCCACGAAAAATGAAATTGTTGCAGTAATCATGGTTGCAGATGCAATTAAGCCAGAAGCAATTGAGGCAATAAAAAATCTTCACAAACTCGGAATCAAGACAATGATGCTTACTGGAGATAATAAAAACACAGCGGAAGCTATAGCCAAAGAAGTCGGTATAGATGAAGTCGTAGCCGAGGTTCTTCCAGAGGATAAATTGAAGAAAATAAAAGAGCTTCAAACGGAAGGCAGAATTGTTGGAATGGCTGGTGATGGCGTTAATGACGCTCCAGCACTTGCCCAAGCTGATGTGGGTATCGCGATGGGGACCGGTACTGATGTGGCTATCGAAACAGCAGGTATCACACTCCTTCACGGCGATATTTCAAAGCTCGTCAAAGCAATTAAACTCTCAAAAATGACGATGCTCGGAATTAAGCAGAACCTCTTTTGGGCATTTATTTATAACTTTGCAGGTATTCCGTTAGCCGCAGGTTTGTTTTACCCAATTTTTGGATGGCTTCTCAATCCTGTTTTTGCAGGACTTGCTATGGCATTTTCAAGCGTTTCGGTTGTGTCAAATTCACTACGAATTAAGGCAAAAAAACTCTAAGAGGAATTCATACAGCTGGGATCAGGCGAGACCAGTTGGTTTTTGGATGGTTTGTAAGAATAGCGACTAAAAAGCCCATAGTTGACTACTTTTAGCTAATCTAATATAATCTTATGTAGTTAAAATATAAGATTATGGAGATCAATAAGCTAGATAAAAGGCTTCAAAACCTAACCCCAGAAATATGGTCAAAACTTAATGAAATTGACCAATTAAGAGGGCAATGGATTGCTGGAGCTCAGTTAAGTCCCCAAGTATTAGGCCGTTTAAAGCGGTCTACTTTGATTACTTCTACTGGAGCGTCTACCCGTATTGAGGGTGCCAAATTATCAGATGAAGATGTCGAGAAATTGATGCGTGGTCTTGATATCCAAAAGTTTACCAATAGAGATAAGCAGGAAGTAAAAGGATACTTTGAACTCTTAGAAAAAGTCTTTGATTCATGGAAAGGTATTGGTTTTTCAGAAAGCTCAATAAAACATCTCCACAAAGAATTACTAAAATATGTTGAGAAGGACGATCTTCATAGGGGAGAATATAAAAAGAAAGAGAATCAGGTCCAGATGCTCGATGAGGGCGGAAAACTAACTGGCGTAATTCTTTTTGACACCACCCCGGCATATTTAACTCCGAAAGAAATGCAGGAGGTAGTTGAGTGGACTCAAAATGCATTGAAAGAGAGAAAACATCACCCCCTGCTTGTTGTGGGCAGTTTTTTGGTGGAGTTCTTGAACATCCATCCTTTTGAAGACGGCAACGGTAGATTGTCTCGAATCTTGACCAATCTACTCTTGTTGAAGGAAGGCTATTTTTACATGCCTTATGTATCTCATGAGAAACTGGTCGAAGATAATAAGTCAGATTATTATGTAGCCCTCAGAAAAACTCAGCGAACTTTCAAGGATGAGAATAATGGAAACATTAGTCCTTGGTTAGATTTCTTCTTATCCCTTATTCTGGAGCAGTCAAAGCGGGCGGTTGATTTGCTGTCGAAAGAAAATGTAGAAAAGCTACTATCACCAAAACAACTTCTAGTCTGGCAATATCTGCAAACAGTTGAGGAAACAAGTCCCGGCGATATAACTGCCAATGTAAAAATCGCTCGGCCAACAGTTAATCAAGCATTAGATAAACTCTTAAAGCTCAAAAAGATTGAGCGTATCGGCCTTGGCCGAACTACTAGATATAAGAAACTAATCTGATTGGATCGTTTTTCAATTTCCAAGCGGACTATTTGCTTTTGGTACCGTATACAGGTTTGATCCGGTTCATGTGCGAATTATCCGAGCGTGTTTTATTTTATCCACAATTGCCACACTAACTTTTTGGGAGTAAGATTCTAAGACCTAAATAGTTATTTAAAAAAGGAGAAAGAAATGATAGTCAATCCCTATCCTGGTAAGTTTATTGCCTTTGAAGGCATGGATGGTTGTGGTAAAACTACTCAATGTACCAAAGCCCATAATTTTTTAAAGGCTGGCGGGGAACAAGCTATAAAAGTTAAAGAACCAGACATTGATGTTCTTGGCGGTAAGTTGATTTACGGACTGCTTTTTGAAAGGGGCCCAGTGGGCTTTTCTTCTATGATTCAGCTCCAAAGGCAAGGCCATTACTTTCTTAACAGGATACAACACTATGTGCAAAAGGTTGTTCCTGCTTTAAAGAGCGGAGTTAATGTTCTTAGTGACCGTTCTTTGGCTTCAATCTCACT
>JGI1358J11329_10002102_pt1 | contig 15780 bp, 20 predicted proteins | sample Subgroupgradi54m_FD_11329 | JGI IMG/M metagenome (IMG submission 11329)
CGCTCTCCACTCCCAAAAACCTGGAGGGCACCAACTTTGCCGTCTTTGCCTCGATCATGAACTTCGGCCTTGTGTTCGGCTCCATTTCCGGCGGCTACATCTACGAGCGCATCCAAACCGGCCTCACCTGGGGCCCCATCACCATGAACGGTCTCCAAATCACCGTCTGGCTCGGCGCCATCACGTCACTGATTGCGCTCGTTGCGCTCCCGTGGATCAAAACGGACCACATGGCGCATGAGAAATTATGATCCGGCGACCGCTCTTCGCACTTCTTTCACAACAGCCTCCGAAGATGCAACAGGGGAAATGATTTTTTTGAAATGGATTTCGACCGGAGGAACAGTAAAAAAATAACTATGGTCAACCTCTTGCCTTCGTAAGTTTGAAATATCAGCCGGATCTTTAACCAGACAAAAATGCCCTTTAAGCATTACAAGATGAGGATCACCCGCCTGAATCTTCTCCCACCACTTTTTATCTTCATCAATGATCCCATAGCCATTTTCCAACATCCATAAGATGACTTCAAGCTGATTTGTTTTTAAGCCGATTTGCTGAGGTTTTTTAGTTTGTTCGGCAATATGGCGCACATAATCTTCTGCGGCTTTCAATAAGATGTTGCTCAGTCGCTCCCCCGAGCTATTTTGCGGCCCACGGAATTCGGATAAAACAAGACGGTGATAAATATCAAAATGATGTCCTAAGTCATTCAGCAATTCCAATTCAAGCTCGGCTATTGTTCTTGAACTTTCCTTAATTGATAAGGCTACCTCGAGTTTATCCGGATCAACCGTAGACTTTCTTCGAATTACTAGCTGAATGGGATGATCTGCATCTTCATTAAGCAATTGAGTATGTAATTTTTTTGCTCTAATTTTCTCTGCAATTTCCGGGGGGCAAAGAAGTTGTCTGGTAATATCAGGTCTCAAATTTAGATACTTTCGCAGAGCTTTTGGTTGATTTTCAGAAGATGGTGCACGGTCTCCGAAATAGCCAAACGTTCGATCCGCATAAAGGGCGGCAATCGCATGCTTGCTAGGAGCCAGAGAACTCTTCTCAACAGGGGATGACATAGTATTATTATATCATATTTAAGTTTCTTAGTAAATCACGCTAGAAATGAATTTCCTAACCAACCGACATTGCCTTTTGGAGCCCATGTGTAAACCTTGTGTGTGATCCACACATAATCCACACAAACTTGGTGTGGATCTTACACCAGGCGCTTTTTGGGGGTCGGCTTGGCCGTTAAAAGCATGGAGTCGATCTTATATCGACTTGATATCTACTTTATATCAACCTGATATCAATCTGACTCCAGGCTGTTGGAGCCAGACGAGTCTTGTCCCGGTGGGGCAGAAGCAATAGAATGCAATCACATGACTTCCTGGTTCCTTCTCTCTCTTTCGGCCCCGTTTTTGTGGGCTTTTTCCAATGTCATCGATTCCGCGGCGCGGCGGCATTTTGTAAAAAGCGATTTGGCCATGAGCTGGCTGGCCTCCCTCACTCGGCTCCCGATCATCCCGCTGTTTTTTTGGTGGGGCGGATTCCAGGTGCCAGCCTTGGGGACGGTCTTGTGGCTGATCCTGGCTGGCCTTTTGTGGACCCTGCCTTTCATTTTGTATTATAAATCGCTCGCTTTTGAAGAAACCAGCCGCGTGGTGCTCTTTTTGGAATTTCTCCCCATGCTCACCATGGTCATTGCCTATGGGTTTATTGGGGAAAAACTCACTCTCATCCAGGGATTGGCTTTTGTGGTCATTTTACTCGGCAATGTTCTGGCCGCCTTTCGACGGGGGATTGGACGATGGCATTTCAGCAAGGCCTTTGCCCTGATGATGCTGGCAAACCTGGGTTGGGCCCTGGGGGATGTGCTTTTTAAAAAGCACGCCGCGGGTTTTGATAACTTTTTTGTCCCTGCCGCGTTTTATGCCATGGGCATGTTCTTGTTCGCGTTGATGTTTTGCGTCCATCCGAAAGTCCTGCGGAGCATGACCCATCCGTTTCGCGGTTTGCCGTCGCGGGCCTGGAAACTGATCATCCTGGACGAAGCCACCGGGCTTTTAGGCACCTTCGCCTTCGCGTATGCCCTCACGCTCGGGCCCGCTTCTCTCACCGCCGTTTTGACTGGTATCCAGCCCATCGCCGCGTTCCTCATTTCCCTGGTTCTGGCCCGCACCATCCCCGAAATCACGCGTGAAGAAGTGACCAAAAGCGCCCTCAGCTTCAAGGGAATTGCCTTTGTGCTGGTGGCCATTGGGCTGTGGATGCTGAGCTAAATGCATTGACTTTTGTATTACAAAAATGTATTCTATAATCGTATTAACTCAATCGTTATGTACCCTTGTTCAATTCGTTTAACCGATCCAAACCAAAAGTTTCTCGACCAGTATTCTTCCCGGAATAAAACCCCCAAGAGCACCCTGATCAATAAGGCCCTGGATTTATTCAGAAAATATTGGCTCCAAAAAGAACTGGTGGGCATGGCCAAGGCCAATGAAGAAGAGGATCGGGCTTTAGCGGAAGTGGATATGCGGGATTATTTAAAATTGATCAATGGAGCTTAAGCAATTTGATATTCTGCTCGTCAATTTTTCACCCACCCGTGGCCATGAGCAGGAGGGGGTTCGGCCTTGCGTGATCCTGGAAACCAATGGGTTCAGGGGTCAGGGATCCATTACTCTGGCGGCCCCTTTGACCACTCAGCTCAAAAAGGTTTTTTCAATTGAAACGGTGATTGCTCCTTCCGCGCAAAATGGCCTCAAAGAAAAGTCTAAAGTCCTTATCCGTCAGCTCCGGGTCATCGACAAAGCGAGAATTCTAAAAAAACTCGGCCGATTGGAAAAACGGTATCACGATTCCTTGCTTCATTCCCTCGCTATTTTGTTTGACCTGAACCGCGATTTCGCCGATTAGGAAAAGGCAACAAATCCCAAATCAGATTCCACATCGAATCGTGCATGCGGTAGATGGTCTCGTTTTCAAGGATCACCCCCACAAAGTCGTTTTCCACATACGTGATGTACGAAACTTTGCCGTCGTAAATGTTCATTTCCAGGGCGAAAGGATACAGCGATTCCTTGATCCACTTATAACCCTTGTGCGATGTGGGCGAGTATTTTCCGCCCTCATACACCTCCCGCGCGAAGGGGGTGTCGAGTAACAAACTGCGCTTGGTCACTTTGGTTTTTTCGCGCTCCGCCACATAGTCGTCGTTGATGTCCTGCACGTACTTGAACATGGCGTCGATGTTCGCGAAATCCTTGAGTTCGGTTTTGGAATTGAGCGTGTCAAAAAGCACCGTGCGGGCCGCCTCGCGCCCCTGGTAAAAGCGCACGTTCGGGAGGTTCTTTCCCGACTTCATCATACCCATCAGCTCCGGCGCCATCCGCTTGGCTTCTTCAATGAACACGTTGTAATTGCTCACCGCTTCCCGCTTTTTCATCTCCATCATCTGCGGAAGATTATTGGGATGCACCGCCGCGAACAGGAACACGTTTTTTTCAATCGACTTCGTCAAAAACCCCTCTTTCTCCAACCGTGTCAGAATATTCTGCGTGGTTGTCCTTGGCCAATGCACCCGGTACGCCAGCGTGCTCGCCCGCGTGGGCCCCAGTTGGAGGAGTGTGACGTAGAGTTCAGATTCCTTTTTATCCAGCCCCAGTTTTTTAAGCGTGTCGGTGATCATGCCATGTTGCCCAAAACTCGTGGGCAGTTTTGTATTAACTTGGCCTTATTATATCAAATTTTCACTCTATAATCAAGTGTTGAGGATTGCCTAGAGTTTATTGACGATATTTAGTAAATGAGGGATTATAATATCTTATATTTTTAAATTCTAAATTTATGTCTGAAGTCGATAAAAAATTTACTGTATTGGTCGATGCGACTGATCAAACACTGGGGCCTTTTGCAACAAGAAGAGAGGCAGAAGAGCAGGGCAGAATAGCGCGAGAGAAGGCTATCGTAGATTGGGGTCGGCAAGTCCTAGCAAGATTGCTAAAAGAGCCTGAATTAATGAAAAGGATTGTAGCTTTACTGGCCCTTACAAGATTTGAAGGAGAACTGGATTCAGAAAGATTTAAAGAGCACGGCCCTCTTGCTGCCTTCACTGGTTTAAGACGGCCGAGTGGTTGGATTAAAGTTAGCGAAGCGGGAACGTTAGGACAAACAAGTCAATCGCTCCAATATTATGCGGATCTTCGTGAACGGAGTGTGGCCGCCATTCTGGCTTTAGATTTAGACAAAGAATAAAATCAGTTCAAATCTTTTATGCCCCAATGCCTCCAATGCACCGTCGCGTTTGACGTTCGCCCCTGGACCCGGGAGTTTTACAAAAATTTCGATGCGCCGGAGCCGGTGATTTGCCCGGATTGCCGGCTGCAGAAGCGGCTCACGTTTCGCAATGAGCGCAATTTGTATCATCGCAAGAGCGCGCTTTCGGGGAAGGCAGTCATTTCCATTTACCATCCCGACGTGCCGCATCCCGTATACGCCACGGATGAGTGGTGGAGTGATAAGTGGGACGGCCTGAGTTACGGCCGCGATTTTGACTTTTCCCGCCCGTTTTTCGAGCAGTTCCGCGAGCTACAGCTGATGGTGCCGCGCCTCGCGCTTTTCAACGTGAATCCGGTCAACAGCGATTACTGCCAGCAGGCGTACGACAACAAGAATTGTTACCTGTGCATGGTGATCACCACGTCCGAAGACTGCATGTACCTGTCACACATCAACAAGGCGCGCGACTCCTACGATTCCACGCTTTGCCAGAACCTAGAGCTCAGTTACGAGTGCCTGGATTCCGACAAACTCTATGCCTGCGTGGAATGCCAGAGCTGTCAGAACTCCAATAACCTCTGGTTTTGCTACGACCTGATTGGCTGCCGCGATTGCTTCGGATGTTTTGGCCTGCGGAACAAGCAATACCACATTTTCAACAAGCCGTATCCCAAAGAAGAATACGAACAAAAGATTGCGTCGCTCGAGTTGGGAAAGTCCGCCAGTTACCTCAAGTACAAAAAATATTTCCAGGACCTTTCCAAATCCCGCGTGCACCGCGCCAACCGGAACATCAACACGTTTGATTCCACGGGCAATTACCTGATCAACTGCAACAAGGCGCATGAGTGCTTTGATTCATTCCAGTTGGAAGAATGCGCCTACGACACCTGGGTATTCGACAGCCATCATGTCTATGACACTTACGGCCTGGGCGGCAGTGAATTTGTGCTGGATTGTCTCGGAAACGAGAAAGTAAACAAGGTGGCCTGGAACACGTTTGTGTCCCACAGCGGGGATGTGTTTTATTCGGACCTGTGTTTTTACGGGGTGAATTTATTTGGCTGCGTGGGCCTGCGCAACAAAAAGAACTGCATTTTGAACAAGCAATACTCGCCGGAAGATTACAAAGTCCTGCGCGCGCGCATCGTGGAACACATGAAGTCCACCAAAGGCGGAGGGGAATGGGGCCAGTTTTTTCCGACAAGCCTGAGCCCCTTCTGTTACAACGAAACGGCGGCGCAAAATTACTTTCCCCTCTCACGCGAGACGGCGGGCGCGCGTGGGTTCCGCTGGCGCGAACCGGATCCCAAAGAATACCAGCCGCAAACCGACTCTATTTTGGCCTGCCAATGCACGGTTTGCGCCACGCACAAGTCCCCGTGCGGTAAAAACTACAAAATCATGCCGCAGGAACTCGCGTTTTATAAAAAAACCAATTTACCTGTGCCGCTCAAATGCCCCGATTGCCGCTACTACGATCGCCTGCGCCTGCGCCAGCCCCGTAAACTCTATCCCCGTGCTTGCGCCAAATGCCAGACGCCGATCCAAACCAGCTTTGCGCCCGAGCGGCCGGAGGTCGTTTATTGCGAGAAATGCTATAGCGAAACCGTGAGTTAAATTTATGGTATAAATAAACCATGAGTTTTCATCCCACGCCGTCCAATCTTCAAGGCGCCGATCTTCTCCTCATCAACCCCGACTTTTCCAAAAACGAGCTGGGGGTGGCGTCGGCGCCGGAAAATCATTTGGGGCTGAACCGGCTGGCCTCGTATTTGGTGAAAAAAGGCCACACCTGCCAGGTGATCGACACCACCGGTCGTCCCGCCTCACAAACGGGGCCGGAGGAATTGGGAGATTGGCTGAACGAAAACGCCGACCGGTACAAAATGATCGGTTTTCACTCCAATTCCTGGAACATCAATCATATTTTGCGAACTCTGGAACGCGCGCACAAGAAGCTTAAAAAAAAGAAGCTTCTCTTCGGCGGGCCACTCCCCAACTCCGAACCGCTGCGCATGACACAGCTCCTCATCGACAGCGGTGTGGAAAATATCGGCGTGGTGCAGGGGCTGGGCGAAAAAATCACGGATGAAATCCTCTCGCGTGATCAACTCCTTGGCATCGACGGACTCTGGGCGTTCCAAAAACATGCCCCGAGCGCAGTCGAGGGGGGTCAGCTCCAGCGTGGGCGCAAAGTCGCCGTCACGAGCGCCGAGTTCGAACAGTTCCCGTACCTCAGCCTGGAACACAACACGTTTTACCAGCAGTACTGGCGGCCGGTGATGGAAAAGGGCGAACTTGGCGAGCACCCCATGAACATCGTGTTCAGCTCCCAGGGATTTGAGGTGAACCGCGGATGTCCGTTCCAGTGCACGTATTGCAGTGTGCCGCAGTACGAAGAAAAACTGATCATGTTTTCACCCAAGCGCGTGGTGGATGAGCTCGAATTCATCGCTCAGGAATCCGGTTTTTTTATGTTTACGTTTACCAACTCCAACATCATGTTTTACAGCCAGGAGTGGATCGAGGAATTTTGCCGCGAGATCATCGGCCGGGGCATGGACCAATACCTCAACTGGACGGCGTACCATCACCCCAGCGTCATTTCGCGCATGCCAGCTTCCGTTTATAACCTCATGCGCAAAGCCGGGTCGGAAACGGTGGTGTTCGGCGTGCAGAGTTTTGAAGAAAAGATTGATAAAATTTTCATGCGGCCCCCGAACACCCGTGAACTGACTCAAATCATCTGCGACAAATGCAAAGCCGCCAAGCTACAGCTCACGGTGGATTACATCACCGGCGTGCCGGGCGAAAACTTGGATATTATTGAGGAGGCGTTTGATTTCTTCATCCGGAACGATATTGAATGCCGCAATTACCAGCTCAAATTTTATCCGAACACCAAACTCCCGATGATGAAGCTCGACCTCTCGGATTATTCCCTCGTCCCCATCACCGGCAACCTGGCGCCGGAGCTGGAGGCCTACGCGGTGATTCCCAAAAAACCCAATCCCCGGGGGGCGGAACTGGACGGCCGCATCCGTAAACACAACGCCGATCTTGTCCGCCGCCGACCCGTGCGCATCGGAAAATACTACATCGAATCTCCGGAACAAGCCCGTCGGCTCATCGCCAAAGACATCCCGGGCGATCCACACACCCCTGATAAAGTGAAACGCTCCATGACCATCGCTTTGCGCGAGATGCTGGCCCCCAAAAAACGCGCCTCTGGCTTGCCCGATTTAAACCCCGCGGAAATGATGAAAGTGGTCGTCATGGCCGGTTCCGACGCCCCCCCGATGCTACAGGCCATGCAGGCCAAACTCCGTGACGAACTGGGGCCTGGAAAATTCGAGAAATTGAGAGCGGAGTATGAACACGCGGGGCTTTAACGTCCTCCTACCACTCTACCCGATGCCAGGGCTGTACTTTTAGGCCCACGGTCAGGTGAGTCATTGCTTCCACGGGGGCCAGAATGGTTTTTTCGACAGGACGCTTGAGGAGTGCTTCCATTTTTAATAGTGGGTTGCCGATTTCTTTGTAGAGCGTTCGGCTGGTTTTAACTTCACGAGCCATCAGTTTGCCCGCATCCTCTATCAGCAGATCGACTTCAAGGCCTTCTTTGGTTCGGAAATAAGAAAATGCGGGGAGCCGGGCGCTGAAACTGGCGTATTTAATATGTTCAAGAAAAACGGCTGTTTCAAGAAGGGGTCCTAAAAAAGGTCCGCTGTTTAAAACTTCCGGATCATGAATGCCAATCAGATACGACGCGAGCGCCGTATCGCCAAAGTAAAGTTTAGGGGCTTTAATAAGACGCTTGCTGAGATTGGCATGAAAAGGTTCCAGCAAATACACCTGATAACTGGCTTGTAAAATGGAAAGCCAGCGACGGGCCGTGGGTACGCTCACCGCGGCGTCGCGCGCCAGATCGCTCAGGTTTAAAATTTGCCCGGTACGGATGGCCGTGAGCTGAAGAAAACGCTCAAAGGCCCCCAAGTCCCCCACGTTCAGCATCTGCCGCACATCCCGCTCCAAGTACAAACGGATGTAACTGCCGCACCAGGTTTTTCGGTCCAGCTCTTTTCGGGCACGCGGTTCCGGGTACCCGCCCCTCAGAATCCAGTCGGCTACTTCACGAGGCTCGGAACGCGGTTTGGCTCTTTTGCCGTCGATCTCTCCGACGGAGCAGGGGTGCAAAGTGAGCAGAGCCGCCCGACCTGCCAGGGATTGGGAAACTTTTTGCATGAGTAAAAAATTCTGGGATCCGGTCAACACATACTGCCCATAACTTTTCCGGTGATCATCCACGATTCCCTGAATATAACTCGGCAAGTCCGGCGCGTACTGGATTTCATCCAGGATCACGGGGGCAGGATAATTTTTAAGAAAAGTGCGCGGATCTTCCAGGGCTTGCCGCCGTAAATCGGGGTCTTCCAGCGAACAATAGCGGTGTGTTTTCTTTAGGAGGGTACGGCAAAGAGTGCTTTTGCCCGTTTGCCGCGCTCCGGTCAAGATGACGACAGGGAAGGTTCTGACCGAACGAAGAAGCGCCGCTTCAATGAATCGTTTAAACATGCTTCTATCATAACATGTCCAAATTGAATATTCAATGTTAAATTTGGATAATCATCTTTTTAGCGCCATGCAGGCAAAACTCCGCGACGAACTAGGGCCTGGAAAATTCGAGAAATTAAGAGCAGAATACGAACATGCCGGACTCTAAAAAGAAAATCATCCTTGCCATTTACGCCGCGCCGAACAAAGACAGCAATTCGGCTACATTGCTCGATGAATTTTGCAAAGGCGCTGAAGCGGGCGGGGCGGCCATCGAAAAGATTTATCTCTACGACCTGCATCTCCCGTACTTTAATTACGGCAACCGCAAGGCGGAACCGCCGGACAATCCTGAAAACAAAGACGTTAAAATGCTGGAAAAGCAAATCATGGGCGCTTCCGGATTGGTGATCGCTTCGCCCGTGTGGAATTTTTCGGTGCCTGCGATTTTAAAAAACCTGCTCGACCGCATCAGCTACTTCGGCCGCGTGTTCCGGCATCCCTATTCAATGAGAAAGCAACCCAACTTCACCCATCTCCACTGTTTTTACATCTTCACCACCGGCGTACCGTGGTACGGATGGCTGTTTGATTCGCTGGCGTATTACCACACTAAAATCACAATGTGGTATTTTGGGGCCAAAAACCACGGCCTCCTCAAAGTCCACAATTGCGGGAACGGAGCCAAAAATATCGTCCACGATCGCCCATGGCTTTTACAAAAAGCGTATAATAAGGGCGTTTGGTTCGCCTCTAAATATCTCGTATGAAATTATTCCTCGACACCGCCAACCTCGACGACATTAAAAAATACGCGGCCTGGGGGCTGGTCGACGGCGTCACCACCAATCCCACGCTCGTCGCCAAAGAGGGCGTGAGTTTTGAGAAGCGGGTAAAAGAAATCTGCAAAGTGGTGAAAGGCTCCGTGAGCGCGGAAGTCACGGCCACCGACCTCCGTGGAATGCTGGAAGAAGGTCGCGCCTATGCCAAATGGGCCAAAAATGTCTACGTGAAGTGCCCCTGCACGCCCGAGGGGCTGCAAGCGACTCAGATTTTATCGAAGGAGGGGATTCGCGTGAACGTGACCCTCGTTTTTTCCGCCAACCAGGCCTTGCTGGCCGCCAAATCGGGCGCGGCATTCGTTTCCCCGTTCATCGGCCGGCTTGACGACGCAGGCCATGACGGCATGGAAGTGATCCGCGAGATTGTGACGATTTACCAAAATTACGGCTTTAAAACCGAAGTGCTGGTGGCCAGCGTGCGCTCGCCTCTGCACGTTACCCACGCGGCCATGCTGGGGGCCCACATCTGCACCATGCCGCCGGACATTTTTGCCAGACTCATTGGCCACCCGCTCACGGATGCGGGACTGAAAAAGTTTTTGGAGGATTGGAAGAGAGTGTGCTAATATGACACTCTTCCTAAGACCTTTTCATTATGTTACAAGAAACCCTTTATAGAACCCTGCTTTTACGGATCAAGAAAGGGGACGTCACCAAAATCGATCTGCCGGTCATCCGAACCATTTTGGATGAGCTTTTGCCGTCCCTGAATATCGTGCTGACCGAAGAAGAGCGCGCGAAAGAGGAAAAAGCGGTATACGACATGATGCTGGGCCTCGGGCCCCTGGAACCCTTGATGCAGGACACCTCCGTCACCGAAATCATGGTCAATGGCTACGACCAGGTTTTTGTGGAACGTCACGGGCAAATTGAACCCACCTCCATCCAATTTTTTGATGAAGCGCACCTGATGCATATCATCAGCCGGGTGGTGGGGAAGGCGGGCCGCCGCATCGATGAAAGTTCGCCCCTGGTGGATGCGCGGCTGGAGGACGGCTCCCGCGTCAACGCCATCATACCCCCCTTAAGCCTGGTGGGTCCGGTGCTCACCATCCGCAAATTTCCGCACCGGGTTTTGAGCTTACAAGACTTGATCGACAAAAAATCACTCAGCCCGAAAATGGCCGAATTTTTAAAGTCGGCCGTCCACCGCAAGCAAAACTGCATCATTTCGGGCGGGACCGGCACGGGTAAAACCAGCACGCTCAATGCCATTTGCGGACTCATTCCCCAACAGGAACGCATCATCACCATTGAGGATTCGGCGGAAATCAAAATGGAGCATCCCCACTGGGTGGCCCTGGAAAGCCGGCTCGCCAACCTGGAAGGGAAAGGGGAAATCCCCATCCGCCTCCTGCTGAAAAATGCCCTACGCATGCGCCCCGACCGCATTGTGGTGGGGGAAATCCGCGGCGGGGAGGCGCTCGACATGCTCCAGGCCATGAACACCGGACACCGGGGATCCCTGAGCACCGTCCACGCCAATTCCCCCCTGGAAAGTTTGTATCGGATTGAAACCATGGTGCTCATGGGCGATGTGAATTTGCCGCTCCCGGCGGTGCGCGCCCAGATCATCCAGGGCATTGACCTCATCATCCAAATGGCCCGTTTGCCGAGCGGAGAACGCAAAATCAACCAGATCACCGAAATTGAAAAATCCATGGACACCTCCGATTATCGCCTGAAAGACCGATTCAAATGGCAATCCTCCTCTCAACAATTCTGCGCATGCTGAAATTTTTCCTGCATCCGGCGGTGTTTGCCCTGCTGAACATGGCCGGCGCCTACCTCATTGTTTTTGGTTTAAAAGCGTGGCGCCGGAACGGCCATTTTTGGCGCCTGCCTGCCTGCCTGCCGGTAGGCAAGGCCGGTAGGCATGGCCTCCAAATTCCGGCCTCGCTGAGGCAACCTCCTCAGCTCTATCAGGAAGCCCATTGGCCAATGCCCTGGCCCCTTTTTTTGGTCTTGGCCCCCCTGGCAGCCTTTGCGATTTTCTGGTTTCTCCAGCAATCACTCAATGTCGTTTTATCCCTTCTGGGGACGCTGTTCATTGGGTGGATTTTTTATTTTTTCCTGTTGCACCAAAAACAAAAATATCAACAAAAGCTGCTACGCCAAATGCCCCCCTTTCTGCAGGCGCTGGCCAATGCACTCGAGGCTGGGTACACCCTCCCCAAGGCGTTTGTCTTTATCGTGAATGATTTGGAAGCCCCCCTGAAGCCTGAAATTGAAATGGTGGTGCGGCAGTTGGAATTGCATTTGCCCCTTCCCGAAGCCCTGGAAGCGTTGGCCGATCGCCTGAATGCCCCCGACATTTCCTTTTTTGTCCAAAGCACCAAACTGCATTATTCCATTGGCGGCAATCTGATTATCCTTTTTAAAAAAATCGCCAATCTCATCGAAATGAGACACAAACTGGAACAAGACCTCAAAACCTTCACCTCCCAGGGCCGGATCAGCGGACTCATGATCGCCTCCCTGTGGTTCATCTCGCTCCTCCTGTTCTCTATCATCGCCCCCACCCATTTACAAATCCTATTTCATACTTCCCAGGGGCAAACCATGCTCACCGTATCCCTGTTCTTAGAAGCCATCGGTTTTTATATCATCTGGAAAATGACCCATTTTGATTTCGCATGAACAGCCTCCACCCCTTCTACTTTTGGCTTCTCCTTTTAATCGCCTTTCTGGTGTACCGGGCCAGGAATACAAACTCGCTGGATTTCTTGTCGCTAAAAAATCCACCGGCTTTTTTTACGCGCCGCTGGGTTCCAGCCCGCCGCTACGAACCGACGCTCCGATTTTTACAGGAGAAAATAACTTACGAAACTTTCGTTCGGCTGAAATGGATTTTATTTTTGACCGGGTGGGCTTATGTGACTTTTCTCCTCCTTCTCAGTATAGGCCGGGCCACTTTTTTAGACGATTTGCCGTGGGCCTTAGGCCTTTTTATCATCGCGTTCTTCATCCCGGATCTTTGGCTGCGGGTTCAGCACGCTCGGGCGCTCCGGTCGCTTAGGAAGGACGTCCCTTACTTTGTCGATATGCTGGCGATCACGCTGGAGGCCGGCATGAACCTGGATCAGGCTTTGCTCCATGTCGCCAGCCACATGCAGGGGCTCTTGGCTCATCAACTCCGGGAGGAGCTGGCGTTTTACCGCTACGGATACTCCCTTGAAAAAATCCTGGAAAACCTGATCACTAAAATCCCGGTCGACGAATTCAAACGTTTCATTGCCTCCATCCATCAGGCCAAACGGCTGGGGGTGTCGTTAGGCCAAACGCTCCAAATTCAGGCGGAACTTCTTCAGCGGATCAAGCTCCAAAAAGCCGAACAGCTCAGCCGGACGGCCGGAGTCAAAATCAGCATCCCTTTAGTCCTTTTCATTTTTCCCGCGCTGCTGATCATTTATCTGGGGCCGGCCATACTCGAGATTATTCAGTGAGCGCTATTTTGTCAGCGCTTCCACCTTGTTGGGATGGACCACGACCTGTAAGGGCAAATTCAGGCTGCGGGTCACCAGCAATTGATTCACTTCCGTTTCCGTGACATTGACCGTTAGGCTGTGGTCCGTGACCTGGATCACCCGGGCGGCCGAAGCGACCATTTGAGTTTCCAATCGGGCGGACGAATGCCGTCGCGCGGGGACTTGAACGCTCGTCAGGAGCGAAACCGTGTCCCCCGGCCTCAGGTCCGGAAGGGAACTATTGAGCCAATTGATATCGATATTCACCGCGAAATAGCGTTTAAAAAGATCCGAAGAGGCCACTGACGTGGGATCGGTATCGATTTGGACGTTGTGCTTCAAAATCATTTCTTTTTTTTCGACGGAATCCATGAGCACTTTCCCGATGAGATCGGCTTTCGCAAGCGCTCCTTCGGGGACGCCCCGACGCGGGAGGACCACATTTTCCACGTCCAACTCGCTCAGGGTTTTGGGCGCGACCAGGTTCTCCGTAGCCACCGCCACCGTCACTTCCTCCGCTCCGGCCCAATGGACTTGGGCGTACATATAACTATAAAGCCCTACCAGCGCCACCAGGACGGCAAAAAGGGCGGTGATTTTTCTTTGGGTAGGCGTGGAGGCGCTCCAGCTGGCGCGCGCCCGGGGCGCCAAGCCGGCCAACCATCGAACCAGCAAAAGGATCAATCGCATAAAATAAAAAGTTAAAAACTAATTGAGGGATAAAGAGGAATTGGCGGTGGCATGGAACAAAATCGGGATTTTTCCCTGCTGGGTTAAGAAAGTGCCGAAAAGGGGAATTTCATTATCCGTCAAATCCACCCTTAAGGTTACCATAGAATTTCCGTAAGAATAATTTAGGGGGAATGTCATGTTGATTTCGTTGTCCTTGATGGGGTCTTTGGTTTGGGGGTCAAACGATTTGGCATAGGCCAGAACATTGTTGAATATTTTAGAACGGGTCGCGGGATCCTGAACAATCTGGTCCACTTCATCCGTGCTCAAAAATGCGTAAATATTCTGGCTGCTGCAAAGGGCCGGGAGCGGTACCTCGGAGCAAAGAGCCGAAAGATTGGCCGTCGCCTTTTGGGTGAGCAGGTTCGAAAGTTCGATCATCCCGCTCGCAGCCACGCTGGCGCTCAGGTGTTTCAGTTCCGCAAAACGGATGTACCGGCGTCCTCCGTCAATCAGCAAGACTGCCATGAACAAGAGCACGGGCAGGAGCATGGCCAGAAAAACGAGGACAAATCCGCGGGGTTGGGTAAAGCGCCGACGATTAAAGGCAGGTGTAAGGGGCGACAATGTTATTGCATAAAATGCGGGACGAGGCATCGGCCCGTAAAGAAAGGGTCGATAGCGCTTGCGGCTGAAAGGGGATTTTATAGGGTAAAGGGTAAATCAGTTCAACGCCCACTCGAATCACATTGTTGAAACGCCGGTTCGCGTTGGGGATTACATTGCCGTTCCCATCGTAACTCACAATGTTATAGACCACCGGCCGCTGACCGTCGTTGGGGTTCGCGCCCGTGTTATAAAATTCTTGGATGGCGCCGGCCACGGCATTGTCGCTATTGCTCAAACCCCCCGCTTGCGCCGCGTAATTGGCTACATGGGTCAGTTTTTGTTTTTCGGCAATCACCAGCGCGAAAGTCAAAAAACCAAAAATCAGCACAATCACCAGGGGGAGGGCAATCGCCAGTTCCACTAGAACTTGTCCTTTAGTCCATTTCAACCAATTGATCATGAGGATGAAGGTTAACACTATCCCCGATTTTATAACGATCCATCGCCTGGGCCGAATCTTGTGCAGACAAAAATTCTACAACCGATTTTGCCTTTAGGCAAATTCGGATACGGCCCGGTTTCACCTCAATGTCTTTTCGAACGATCTGTCCCTCTGCACCGAGCCATAACAAATGAAGCGGTTCCCGCATGCCAAAGGTGTGAATAGCCTTGCAGTGGGGCAAAAAAAGCGGGCAGGAAAGGGATTTTAAAAGTCCCACTAAACGAGCTTTCAGCGTGCTGGCGGCGATAATTTGTAAGTTATGTTCCAAAATATTAATACATTCAGTCAATAATAAATTCTTGTAACAGCCTGATAAGGAGTATAATCATAGTGTCTTTTTATTGCTATGCGAATTCTTAAATTGTAACTTTAAACCTATGAAAAAGATTCTCACTCGATTGTTTGTGACTTTCAGGAGTAACCATTCCGGTCAAAGCCTCACGGAATACGCCCTGATCCTTGCGGTGATAGCCCTGGTGGCCGTGGCCGCTGTCCGCCTCCTGGGGACCCAGATCAGCACCGTGTTTACTTCGGTTATGAATTCCCTGAGGTAAACAGAGAGCTAAAACAAAAACAAAATTGGGGGTTGTTAAAAATCTAAAAAAATTCGGTTAGAGTTTTTTTAATTTTTTATTTCATTCCCATGCCAAACCAGATCTCCAAACGAATCCAAAAACTCCTGGGGGTTTTTGTGGTTCTATCCCTGGTCATGGCCCCCTTAAGTGGGGTTTATGCCGCCCGGGGAGGTGGGGGGGGTGGGGGCAGAGGCGGCGGCGGTGGCGGCAGAGCCTCAGCGCCAGCTCCCAGACCTGCCCCCAGAGCCCCAGCTCCCAGACCAGCCGCTCCCCGG